>Ga0208899_1002568_pt1 | contig 12018 bp, 9 predicted proteins | sample VirMetDEL_Nov_24_FD_184518 | JGI IMG/M metagenome (GOLD analysis project Ga0208899, IMG submission 184518) | Aqueous microbial communities from the Delaware River and Bay under freshwater to marine salinity gradient to study organic matter... | ecosystem: Environmental > Aquatic > Marine >...
TCGGCTCTGGCCTTGCTGTTTGTGATTCCCGCAGCCCCGGCGTCTTTATTTCTGAGTCAGACACCACCGGAGGCACCACAAACGCCATCACCGCCACCTTCAGGACTGTTCGCACCGGAACGGTCAACACCAACACCCAAGGGAACATCGAGACATCAGGGCTCGACTGGGTAAACACCGATTCGGCTTTGCGTGAGTGGCGCAACGTCGCCACAACCGATGGCCACATCTTGCGTTGCGCCATCGCCAGCATCTCCACCACGCGCCCATGCCAAGCAGTCGAGCTTGGTATCCGTTCTCGGCTTGGCATTCGCATCAACGGCTTGACCAATTTCCGCGAAGCGTTGAGCTACTCGGACTGCGACAACAGAGCGTGCCTTGATTACAAGAACGACATCGTGGAGCAGGGCAGCACACTACAGACCGATGTTTACCAATCCAACATCCTGAGCGCCCCTGTCGAGCGCTACAGCTTCTTTGCGATCTATTACCGCGAGGCCGGCTCAGCAGCAGCTTTCACCAAGCTCAGCAATGCCTACGGCGTGCGTGGGGCAACACAGCAAAACGTCTTCAACTACATCCAGCTGAGCATGCCCTCTGTGAAGCAGTGGGAGTTTCAGATCGAGCCGTACTCAGGCTGGGAGATTCGCAACACCAGTGTTGGCACCTTGTACGTGCTCGAAGCAAGCCTTGGCACCAGGCAAACCGTGTCCGAGGTTGGCGGCGTAACCGTAGTGTTCAACGGCGCATCAGTCGCTCAGTCTGCGGACACCTTCGCTATTCCTACGGGCCGGCGCCAGGCCAGCAAGGGCAGCCTGACTTATCCCAGAACAGACCAGACCAACTTCCCTAACGGCGATCTGTCCTACATCGACACATGGGGCAAGCTGGCCGAAGCCTTCATCTATGAAGAGATCCAATCCTCTGCAGCGGCCGGCCCCGAGCATGAGGTGGTCTACGTCAACGAGATCGTCCCCAACAGCCCGGCCCCGGCTTACGACAACTTGGCCCTGCTAGGCATCAACGTGCTGTCATCTGTGGAGTGGCAGCAGTTTGGCCAGTTCAGTTGCTACGTCACTGGCGGCAAGACATGCCGGCGGCTGCGTTCCGGCCAGACCTTAGGCCCGACGCACTTGTTCCCCGATGTGCTGCTGGATCTGATGACCAACACCACCTATGGCGCTGGTGATCTGATCAAGGACAGCATGATCGACTTTGTGGCGTTTACCGCCGCCGCTGACTGGTGCAGCAGCCGGAAATACTTCTTTGATGGCGTCCAAGCTGATCGCGTCAACCTGCGCCAGTGGGCAGCCGACACCGCAGCGGCCAACCTGCTGCTCTTCGGCGAATCAGACGGCAAGTTCTACCTGCGCCCGGCCCTGCAGTTCACAGCGGTGCCGATCAAAGGCCTGTTTACCGCTGGCAATATCGTCGAAGGCACCTTCAAGCTGCAGTACCTAGAGCCCGAAGAACGCGAGCCAATCCAGATTTCGGTGCGCTACCGGGAGGAACGGGCCAGCAGCGACCCAACAAACCCCGGCATCTTCCCAACCGAGCGCGAGGTGCTCGTGCGCGAGGTGGCCCCATTCGGCAGCGCCACCGATCCGGTTGAGTCGCTTGATCTGTCGGATTACGTGACCAGCCGCGATCAGGCAATCGATGCTGCCAAGTACATCATCAGAATGCGTCGCATCCCGACCCATGTGATCAGCTTCCGCACCACGCACGAAGGTGCCTTGGCCAAGCTTGGCCCGAGCGATTACATCCGAGTGGCGATGGATGAGACGCAATACGACGAGTTCAACAATGGCGTGGTCACAGCCCAGGGCGCAGTGGTCAGCACACAGACCCTCTTCCCTGGCACTTACGACGTGATCGCGTGGAATGGCACCGAAGGCAGCCCACCGGCTGACACCAGCTTGGTGATCAGCAGCGATGGCACCGCGACGCCTACCGGCGTGGTGTTCACCGTCAAGAAGGCTGCAACGCAGGTTCGCACCTATCAGATCGAGCGTGTCACACCTGATGAAGAGGGCACCTTTAGCATTGAGGCAGTTCACATGCCCACAAACTCCTCGGGAGTCCTAAAACTTGCCGAGGCGTTTGATAGCGGTTCAAGCTGGGTGATTGAGTAATGGCAGTTGCATTCCCGAACATCGAGCCCACCAGCCGCAACTTCACTGCGCCGCGATGGCCCACCACTGGGCTAACCACGCAATCCGGCGTAACCACTCGCCGGCTCTGGGGCAGCCGACCAACTCAAGCCCAACTTCAGCTGCAATTCAATAACATCACCGATGACAACGCGGCGCTGATTGTTGGCGCCTACAACGAAGCGCAAGGTGCCATAACAGATCTCACTTTGCCGAACGCAATTTTTAACGGCGCATCAACTAATCTCAGAGGGTGGCTGGATACAACATCTACAGGAGCAGGAATGCTTTGGTTCTTTGCCGAAGATCCGCCAACTGTTGAAAGTGTTGCGCCAAATCGCTCCAGTGTCAGGGTCAACCTTGTCGCTGAACTTAGACTGACCTAAACCACAGCGGACCGATGGCCGTCAAGACCAGCGCCACGGCGCTCCTCAAATTCAAGCTGGGCGGCGCCGCCACCTACACCACGATCGCCAAGGTGCGTGACGTGCGGCTGGACATCAGCCGCGACGCGCTGGAAACCACAGGCGTGGGCCAGACCGATCGGACCTACGCCTACGGCATCCGCAGCACCAGCGGCAGCGGCACCCTGCTTTACGACCCGGCCGATACGGCCACAACCGATCTGATGCAGCAGATCCTTGAAAACACCGAGACACTTTCAGGCCTGCAGCTGGTGCTAAACACGGGGAGCAGCGATGGCACCATTTCAGGCGATGCCCTGATTACTGCTGTCGGCCCAGGCGTCAGCGCTGGTGATTTGATCACCGTTCCGATCAGCTTCACAATCTCCGGCAGCCCAACTGGATCCTTCTGATGGCACTCCTCGGCAACGGCGGCATCCTCGAACTGAGCCGAGAGTGGCCGGAGCCGATGGCGCTTGCAGCGGCGGCAGCTATTCACTCAGTCAGCCCAGCCCGCATCAACCTTGGGAACCCGGACTACTGGACCGGGGACCGCGTTGTTCTGAATTTCCCCGGCGGTTCACCGTACGCAGGCGGCAACCCGCCAGGCTCTGGCGTGTACTTCGGCGGCATTTATGTGCTGAGTCAAGCCCGCCTGCACGTAACCGGGCCGAATGCCAACTACTATCAGGCCGATAATTCAGTCGCCTTCTACGACAGCAGCCCAATCAACGAGTTCACTGATGGCTACATCAATGTAGATGAGCTAGGCAGATTTAGGTTGTTTGATTCAGAGCTTGGCGCGTACAACTTAGACCCAAGCAGTGAGATCCTCGTCAGTCCGTTTTCAACGGTCAACTTTGTCGTGGCCCGATATAGCAGCGATGCTGATTACCTGGCCGCGATCGACAGCGCAGCTGCAAGCATTGCGAATGTGACGCTACCTAGCGACAACCAGCTGCTTGAAACAGTGACCGCAGTGCCGGCTGCCATCACGGCAATTTCCGAAGACCCAGACGGCCGAGGTTGGCTGATCCAGTGTGAGCTGACTGAGTGGGCGCTTGATGTGGATGCCGCCAATCTCGACATGACAGCCATTGGCGAAACCTTTGGTGAGAACTCCAAGGCATTGGTGCGTGGTGCAGGTTCGCTGCAGTTCTTGGTTGACAACAAGCTTCAAGCCAACGAGCAGGCCAGTACGACCCTGCTGCGGATAGTGCTGCTCACTCAACGCAACACGAAGGCCAGCGCGAGGTTTTACCTCTACAAGGAGCGCACTCCAGTCTCGCCGCAGATCGGCAGCACCGCCTACTACGGTTGCGATCTGCTGCTCACCAATTCGCGAATCAATGTGCGCTCAGGTGAACTGATAGCGGGTTCTACAGATTTCGTTGTGACCGGCGAGATCAAACTAAAGTTCGCCTAGTGCCCGTCGGTAGACTTCTGGCAGATAGTGACTGAAGTGGCGTGGCCTCTCTTGAGCTTGCTGGTGCTGCTGGCGCCCTAGACAACATCAACGCCACGCAGGCGGAGTTCCGGGCTCAGATCGCCACGCTCAACGACCTGATGCGTCAGGTGGCCGGTGTCGCCAATGTCGCGGCCGGCAGTGCGCAACAGATCGACCCACTGACGGCGCCCTTCACGCTGTACGTCAACCCATACATCGGGCAAGACACCTTCGCGGGCGGCAGTTACAACACATATGAGGCGCCACCTGGTAGCACCGACGCAGAGATCATCGAGGCCAAGCTGAAGCGCCTGGATCAGCAGCGTCTCACCTGCGGGTTCAGCCCACAGCGCCCGTTCAAAACGATCAACCGTGCGGTGATCGAGGCCGCGATCATCACCAGCAAGGACTGGTACACGATCACAGACCCAAAAGCGCACCTCGACTGCGTGTCGATCATTTTGGCGCCTGGTGTCCACACGGTCTACAACGACCCTGGCAGCGGCACCCCGATCACATGGGTGGATGGCTACGAGCCAACACCGGAAGAACTGATCAAGTACAACCCGACCAATGGCGGCATCCTCCTGCCCCGTGGGTGCTCGCTGTGCGGTCCTGATCTGCGCAAATGCACATTCCGCCCAACGTATGTGCCAACGCCTGCCGATGAGCTGGCAGACCGCAGCAACCGCAGCGAGATCTTCAAGATCACTGGCACCGGCTACTTTTTCGGCTTCACCTTCTTCGACAAGATCAACAGCACCACCAGCCACCACCTACTGAGCGGTTTTGGTTTTGCTAGTCAGGCTGAGCTGGATGCCTTCTACACGAAGATCCGCACCTACGTCGGCAGCCCGGCCAACCTCAGCAATGCGCTGACCGTCACCCGGCCCACTGAGTACCAGATCGTCGGCCCGATTGACGACACGCCCGATGAGGACTGGGACACCACCTCATCTGCGTCGCCTTACATCTTCAACTGCTCAGTGCGCTCTGAGTACGGCATGGGCGGCATCCATGCTGATGGCGCCAAGGTTGAAGGCCTGCGGTCGATGGTCACCGCGAACTACACGGGCGTGTCCCTTCAAAAGGACATGACCAGCTGGGAGCTGTACAACGGCACCACCTGGGTCGCAATGCCGAACTATGCCACCTATATCAGCAGCGATCCGAATGACGTTCGGATGAAGCCGACGCGGCGCAGCTACCACATCCGTGCGATCAATAACGCCTTCATCCAAGAGGTCTCGATCTTCGCTATCGGCCAGGGCGTTCACCACTCCACTGAGAGCGGCGGCGAAGTCTCGATCACCAACAGCAACAGCTCGTTCGGTGGCTGCGTCGCCATCGCAAGCGGCTACAAGTCTGCAGCATTCGATCTCGACAAAGAGTGGCGCATTGGATATTTCAAGGTGCCGCTCAACCTGAGCGAAAAGACGGGCAACATTCAGAAGTATTTCCTCGGCACAATCAACAGCTACGCCGATGGGCAGTTCCGCTTTGATCTGAACGAGGCACTGGTGGCCGCTGATGGCTCCACCACGGTGCCCAAGATCCTCGGCGATCTCGGCTACACGTTGCGCGAGGACAGCTACATCTGGGTCGAGAACCCCAACGGCACTGATTGGCGGGCACGTCTGGCCGCAAATGCCTGGACAACAAGCGACTCTGACCGGATTTTCATCAAGGACGTTCTGCAGGATGAAACCGGCGTTAGCCCCGGCATCCCGCAGAACAGCAGCATCAACCGAGCGATCGGCCGCCGCGTCTACGTGCGGCGTTTGATCGACAACCGCACAGCATCAGAACGGCGCTTGGCGATCGGCATGTTCGCCACCGAGGCGCCGACCCGCTTGGTGCAGCGTGAGTACGTGCTGCAGCTGGATCCAACATCGCCAGTGTTCGTTGGCGATGTCGATCCATATGTGAATGGCACCTTGCCCACAAGCGACCCGCTGATCGTGACGACGGTATCGGCGGTGGACTTCTCTACCACCACCTATCCGCAGTTTGCACTGGGTGGCACGTACAAAACGCAGGAGGTACAGCTGCGCCGCAGCAATCCAAACATCACCTTTGCGAACAACACCTTCTACCGCGCTGGCACAACGGTCAAATACAACGAAAAGCATTTCACCGCGCTGCGTGATCTGACGACAGCTGCCAGCGGTGGCCCTGCTGCTGCTGATTGGCAAGAGAGCTACGTTCACATGCCGAGCGCTCACCAAGCCGATGAGAAGCTCGACAATCAGAGTTACAGCTTGGTGCTCGACAACGACACAGCAAACCAGCAAGCCAGCGCAACACTGGGCTTCAACTTCACAACGCTGTGGACTGACGGCACTCCTGATGTGGTTGAGGCATCAATCCAAGATCAGTACCAAAGCAGCAACGACTATCAGGGCGCTTATTCGCTGCTGCTGCTGCTGGGCTTCAGTTCAGCTGCTGCCCACGCAGCGCTGCAGCCACGGGCGGAGGCTGATCGCAGGCGTGACGTGAACAACACCACGCAATTCCCGACTGCGCCATCTGGCGGCTTGGCCACCGAGCGCAACTGCTGGGCAACCGAGTTCCGCCGGCCTTCTGTGCTGCGTCTGTTCGCCCACGCCTTCGAGTGGGCTGGCACGCTCAACTACACCAAGGGCTTCCCAGCGGTGCAGCAGACGCTGAGTGCGCTGAATAAGTTCACCTACTACTTCACAAACGAGCTTGGCGGCCGCGTCTATCCCTCTGGATTCAACGAAGAGGGCTACATCGTCAAGAGCAACGGCATTGAGGATCTGAGCACCGGCCAGACCCAAAGCCTGACTGCATTGGCGAATGTGGATGAAGACCCTGTTACTGAGTTCCCGAACGGCATCTCAGCACAGGGCGAGAGCTTCTTCAACGACATCACGATCACTGGAGAGGCCAACTTCACGCTGAGCGCCAACCTGTCATCTGCTGATTCGCCGCTTGGCCCGGTATCACTGGCCACGCTGGCTGACATTGAAGGCACATCGGTCCCGGCCACTGATGCGGCGATCCTGGACAACAACCAGCCGAAGGTGATCACCAACCTTGGCCTGAACTACTGGCGAGAGTACAACTCGCTGCTGAGCGCCAAGGATTTCAGCTTCGAGGTGGGCACCGATGCAGATGAGGTGCCAGTCGCAGGGATGCTGGGCCGGCTGGCTTTTGTCGATGAGTGGTGTGGCTACGCCCAAGGCGGCGGCAGTGTTACGCAGCTGACCGACAAGGCCACGGGCGTGGAGCTGAACACGCCATGCGGCCAGATCACGATGAACGGCGCGGCATTGGCTGCGAATACAGCCGTTGCGTTTACGCTTACCAATAGCCAGATCGCCCCGCAGGATGTTGTCGCTGTCAGCATTAAGTCCGGCGCTACAGCTGGCGCTTATTCGGTCAGCACATTGGACATCGCAAGCGGCTCGGTGAAGATCGTCTTGCGCAACCTCACCGCTGGATCGCTGTCTGAAGCGGTGGTTCTCAACTTCGTGATCATCAAGTCCACCACTACCGCCTGATTCCTCACCATGGCCATCAAAGAGCTTTTCTACGACAACCGCCCCCAGGTGCTGCTGGACCCGAAGGCGTCGCAGCGGATTGACTCGAGGTTTAAGTTTACGAGGAATGGAACGGCGACCTATGTCGATAGAGATGGCATTGTAAAAACAGCAGCCGTTGATCAGCCGCGTTTTGGCAATGATCAAGATAGCGGGCTTTTGCTAGAAGCAAGCACTACCAATTTGGTAACAAATAGCGACAGCAACCCTCTCCCAAGAACGTCCATTGATTTTACCGTCACAACGGCCAACATCGTTACACCACGCGGCGAAATCGGCCCCGTAGCCGCTTGTTATATTTATAGAGCTGTTGGCTATGGGAGCAGGATACCTCTTCCCACACAACCCAATGACGTTTACACCTTGTCGCTATGGGCAAGAGCGGATACGGGTACGCTAAGCGTTACCCTGGATGTCAGCGATCAGGGTCTCAAGAGCTTTACAGTCACGACAGAATGGACAAGAATTAGCACGTCGTCAACAACACCTTCCACTAACATTTTTGGGGACATTGATTGCAACTCAGTTGATCGCACTCTTTATATTTGGGGCGTCCAAATTGAGCGCGGTCCAGTAGCAACTTCATACGTCCCGACTGGCGGTGCCGCCGTCACCCGCGCCGCCGATCTCCTCTCCGTTGAGTCCCCTCTCCCAGCCACCGGCTCCGTCTACATCGACGCCCGCGCCACCAAGGCTGAGGAGGACGACACGCTGCTCAGCATCAAGAACAGCAGCAACGACAAGATCGACCTCGGTTTCTTCTCCAACGCAGCCACCTACAACTCGGTGGCGCTGATCGCCAACTACGACGGCACGAGCAAGTCATCTTTGCCGTTGCCGGTGCCGACCACCGACCGAGAGCGCAACATCATCACGTATGGCTCGCAAAACTACCAGTACGGCAGCAACACTGCACGCTTCGCCACATCGCTGAGCAGCTCAGTTCCAACTGACCTCAACAAGCTCTCGATCGGCCACGACTCTGTAGATCCGACCAAGGCATTTAACGGCTACCTCAACAGCGTCTACCTGTGGTCCGGTGAGCTGACGCCTGCAGTGGCCGAGGCGCTGGTGCGCAGCGAACTCGATCCAATCGACGCTGATACCTTTGTACCTACCGGCCCTGCTGGTTCGCTGTCGATCGTAATCAACACCCAGGGCGCTGCTGCTGACGGTGACAAGGTGTTTGAGCTGCCCGCCGAAAGCGTCGCCAACGACAACGACATCGTGATTACTTGGGGCGATCAGACTGAATCCGGCCTTGAGGGCGCTGCTGCTGAGCTTGGCGCTCCTGGCCTGACGAAGACATATACAGCCGCCGGCATCTATTCGATCTTCGTTGAAGGCCAGCTGGAGAACCTGCAGTTCAACAACAGCGCTAGCGCACCTGACTTGGTGCAGATCGTCCGCTGGGGCACGACCGCAAACGGCAACGACGTGTTCCTCAGCCCGAGCACGATGGCCAACGCCTTCTACGGCTGCAGCCAGCTGGACTTCTCCAGCGTTGCAAAGACAACGAATCTGCCGGATACAAGTGCGGTGGCGGATTGGAGCAATGCCTTCCGTGGTTGCAGCAGCATTACAGGCATCTTCCCTCAGTTCAACTTCAGTGGAGCTACTAATTTCGTCAACGCATGGCGTGATTGTAGCAGCCTGACAGCGTTTACGGCTGCGGGTGGTCAGCCGCAGAATGTGACGAATTTCTCTGCTGCATGGTACGGATGTTCAGGGCTTACCAGCTTTCCACTTATCAGCACATCCAGTGCCACAGCCATGAGTAGCGCGTGGCAAAACTGCGCTTCTCTTACAACTTTTCCTCTCATAAATACGTCTAACGTCACAGACTTTAGTGGTGCCTGGCGTGACTGCAGCAGCTTGACCAGTTTTCCGCTTATAGACACAGCACAAGGCGTTAATTTTCTCGTCGCATGGAGAGGCTGTTCCAGCCTAACCAGTTTTCCGCTTATTAACACTTCTTCTGCCACAAGTCTTGCCCAGGCATGGTTTGGCTGCAATAGTCTGACGAGCTTTCCTCTTCTTAATACTTCATCCGTAACAACATTAAACTACGCATGGTATGGATGCAACAGCCTCACGAGTTTCCCGCTTATTGACACATCATCTTGCGCGAATTTTGCGCAAACATGGCTCGGATGCAGCGGGTTGACTAGCTTCCCAGCTCTAAATACATCTGCCGGCACAAATTTCAGAGATGCTTGGTTTGGCTGCGGTGGTCTGACGAGCTTCCCAGTTATTGATACTTCTGCCGGCACAGATTTCTCAAGAACTTGGTATAGCTGCGGCTCACTTGCTGTGTTCCCTTCGCTTGACTTTGACGCAGCAACTGGTCTCGCGTCTGACGCGAGCAATACTTTCACCGGCTTCCGCCAAACATGGTTCAGCTGCGGCGCTCTAACCACCTTCCCCGCCAACCTGTTCGATAACACCACCTGCACCCGCTATCTCGATGCTTTCACCGACTGCGCCCTGACCGCTGCATCCATCGAGAACATCCTGGTAAGCATCAACACCGCCAATACCAGCGACGGCAACCTCAGCCTCCAGGGCGGCACCAACGCAGCCCAGTCAACTTGGACTACTGCAGCCACCAATGCATATAACGCATTGGTTGGCCGAGGCTGGACCATCACATTCAACCCCTGATCATGGCCCTTTACACCTTCACCGAGCTGACCTACGCCATCATCCACAGCGATGATGGCTACCTGCAGTACAGCGAGATGCCCGCAGGCACTGCACTAGAAACTCCTCGCACTGTTGAGCTGTTCACCGACGAAGCTGCAGCCAAGGCCCGCGCCGAAGAGCTGGGCTACGTCTTTGTCGATCCTGACGCCCTGCCTGACTTGCCCGATCTGCCATGACCTACTTTCTGCGCTTTGAGCACGAAGGCATCTTCCAAGCTGCCTGCATGCACGCCGGCCTCTGGATCGACGACGACTCCCCGCGCCCGCTGCTTCTCTCCCACACCCACATCCTTGATGTGATCGGCACCATCACCGAGGGCGGCGAGTGGGATCCAGACACCGGAGAGGTGATCACGCCTCCCGTTGTGCTGCCCGGCTGGCACGTGAACGCCAAGTTCACCACCGGCCTGCCTGACGGCTGGGACACCTATTTGGTCAGCCCCAGCAGCCCGGTGCGCATCTTCGCTGGTGATTGAGCGGCACTTGACCACCATCGGTGCAGCGGTGGCGGTGCTCACAGCAGTTGTGGGCACCACAATCGCCGTTGAAACGCGCTACGCCAAAAGCGCTGAGGTAAGGGCGCAACTGGAAGAGTATTACGCGAGGCAGATCAAGCTCAGGATCCTGGAGATCGATCTAAAGCCGCAGCCGACGCCTGCTGATCGGGCGTTGAAAGAATACTTGCTCCAAGAACTGAACAAGGTGCCCGTTCGCTAACCTGCCCTTGTAGCTCCTGCGGCCATGGTCGAGATCATCGCTGCAGTGGCCGGGGCTTCGATCTCTGTGGCCGCAATGGGCGCCATGGGCTATCACAGCAAGCGAACCGATGAAGCCCGCGCTGTGATCAGGCTCACCATGGCCGTCGAGCATATTGCGACACAGCTTGAAGTGTTGCATTCAGACATTAAGGAAGACCGTAAAGAGACTTTCGGGAGATTATCGACGGTCGAGCAGCGCGTCTCTAAGTTGGAAGCAAGACCACCATCCGGCTGAGCATGGACCAGGCCACCACTTTCGCCGTCATTGCGGTCGCTGTCGCTGCTGGCTCTGAAGTAATCGGCATGTTGCCGATCAGAGAGAACAGTTGGGTGCAGCTGTTGTTGAAGGTGCTGCAGACAGCCTTCCCAAAGCGCCAAGGCTGAACCATGGCCAACGAGGCGCCAATTTCGTTGCAGCAGCTCTTCAGGTATTACAAGGGCCTGCCGCACCAAGCGGCCGCGGTTCAGCAGCTGGAGAAAGACCTAGAAAAGAACGGCTACGCCGTCGCGATGCGCAGAAGCCGCGAATGGTTCGCGACGTGGAGCCAAGACGGCAAGCAAACCGATCTGGCCGCCGCCATCGCTCTGATTAAGGAGTTCGAGGGTTGTCACCTCAGCTCCTACCCCGACCCGCTCAGCGGTGACGAACCTTGGACCATTGGATATGGCACGACGCGCTACAGCAACGGGCAAGCAGTCAAGCGTGGCGATCTGATCAACGTGATTGAGGCCGACGTTCTGCTGAGGCTTGAGGTTGATCGTATTGCAGAGAAGCTGCGCACCACGGTGCCGCATTGGCGGGCGATGGACGACAACCAGCGCAGCGCGTTGGTCAGTTTTGCCTACAACCTCGGGGCCGGCTTCTATGGCGCTGCAGGATTTGAGACAATCAGCCTTTGCCTGCACGAGCGGAACTGGGGCGATGTGCCTGCAGTGTTTGAGCTGTATCGCAACCCCGGCACCATCGTTGAGGCTGGCCTGTTAA
>Ga0208899_1002570_pt1 | contig 12016 bp, 21 predicted proteins | sample VirMetDEL_Nov_24_FD_184518 | JGI IMG/M metagenome (GOLD analysis project Ga0208899, IMG submission 184518) | Aqueous microbial communities from the Delaware River and Bay under freshwater to marine salinity gradient to study organic matter... | ecosystem: Environmental > Aquatic > Marine >...
AAATTTTGTTTGTACCAAAGGCTATGTATCTTCTACCATCTAAATCAGCCCAACTGTGTGAATCTCTTACAGCTCCAACAAGTTTTTTGTCCATTATCTCTTGCCACCCGCCTATTTTTTCAGGCATACCATATCTAAATCTAACAAAGTCACCATCAACCCATTGGTTCTCAGCCCCTGAGTCTGATGCTTGTTTGTTAAATCCTGGTGCAAACTGTACTTTTGTTAATGGCATATTTGGATTATACACTATATGCGTATATCTATAAAGATTAGACTACTTTGGCAGCACTATATTCCAGTCTAGTTTAGTAAGCAAATCTTCTAATTGCACCTTTTTAAGGTTATTTTCTTTTATATGTTTATTTAATTCTTCTAAATCAACAATCACGTATTCATTTCTCATATCAAAAACCATTTTATCAGCTTTTGATTTAAAACTACCTATTTTAACATTATCTTTTATGGGTCTTAAATCAAATTTAAACTTTTGATTTAATCTGTCTTTTAATACTCCTTCTACATCCCAAAGTTCTTTTTCTCTTTGATTTTTATTAGCTAAAGTTACACTAGATAATAAATCAATAAAATTACTCATGTATGTTATTCCCAAATAACATTGTATAGCTTACTCTTTTATTTAAAATTCCTTCATGAGTTTTTATATCATCTGTTTTATGAAATAAAGCTCCGTGAAAAATAACAGCACGATTACATTTATATTTAATTTTTACAATTGAAGATTGTTCATCTTTAAAAAATTTATCTACATAATTATAACTAAATCCAACTTTGTATTTTGGATGTTTTTTCATCCAATCTAAAGGTTGTTTTTTATCGCAAACTAACAAACCATTTTTTGTATGGTCTTTCATACATTTATCAGGAGTAACCCAAAAATTAACTGTAGTATGTGACATGTCTGCATGAACATTTATACCTTGAGTATTATTTTTATATATAAAAGACCAAGTTCTTTTATATTCATCTAATTTAAATTTATTTATTAGTTCTTGTGAAAAAGAATCTAAAATATAATCACTGCCTTTAAAAAAATCTATTGAATCATAGTTAGAATAAGTATTATCATATTTATTCGCTAGTTGCATTCTTAATCTTAAGAAACCAACAAAATGTTCATCTAATATGTTATCAACTACAGTTATGTTTTCAGATATTTTATTTATTGATAAATTAGTATTTAATATACTAAGCATTTTTTTTAAACCAAGATGGAAGTCCTAAATGAGGACGTTTGTCAAAAATATTTTCTTTAGCACCTTTAGTTTTCACATTATTATAATGTAAAAATACTTGAATACATTCTTCGCCTTTAAATGGTTTTCTCCAGTGTTCTAAATCAATACCACGATATACTAACATATCACCTGGTTTTAAATTAACTTCAATACCTTTCATGCTTTCTTTACCAGAAGGTTCTAAATAGATTGGCCAATTATCACCACCTAAATTCATGGTAGTAGAAATTTCACAGCTAAATCTATCTTTATGTCTTTTTAATTCATCACCTTTTTTATAGATTCTTGCATAAGTATAAGAAGGATTTAATTTTAACCCTGTTGTTTTTTCCATAACAGGTTGGCATTTTAATAATAAAGTTTCCATAGCAATATTTCCGTATTGAGAATAAGTATCTGGAATCTGTTCATCTTTATTTTCATAATGACCTAATATATTTTCAAAAGGTGAAAAGTATCTTACTCGTCTACAAGTATCGTAAACTTGTTTCTGCATTAAAAAATAATTTGCAATAAAAGTTGCTAGGTCTTTTGAGATTGCTTTACGGATAACGGTATATTTATTTTTCTTAAAGGACATCTTTTGCCATCTCTTTTGGTATAGCTTGAATATTAAAATGTATAAATCTAAATGGATCAATACCAAGATCTATAGAAAATTCATGTTCTAAATATCCTGGAAAAATTAAAAGAGTGCCTGGATTAGGTTTAAAATGTACTAATTCAGTTCCAGTAAAAATATTATCTATAGGTTTCATTTTTAATTTAGTTGCTCTTGCACCTGTTCTTGGTTCATGAAATATTGGATACGATGTTTTATCAGAGCATTTTAAAAAATAAAATCCTGATACATGTTGATTCCAATGAATATGAGCTGAATGATGACCACCACCATTTTTAGCAAATTCTTGTACCCATAATTCACTAAAAAATAATTGATATTGTGACATATCAAAACCTTGCGAATCTAAAAAATCCCAAGATTTTTGTCCAACGTATTTTTTAAAATCTAAAAAATTATTATCTTTTAAAAGAGTAGTTGAGTGATAACTTGTTCCAAAATCACCAAATTTTTTTATATATTCTTTTTCTCTATTTTTAGATTGTTTTATATATTTATTAGAAGCTTTGTTTAATGATTTTAAAAATTCTAATTTTTGTTCTCCCCATATAGGTGTTTTAAAATATTCGTGTTTTTCCATATTACTTAAATGGATAGCCTAAGTTCCAACAAACTAAGCTATACCTTAATCCTTTCGTTACTGGTTTAACTCTATGCCATACAAAAGAAGGAAATACAATAATACTACCTTTAGGCAATATCTCTTTTGCTTGTTTCAAATGTTTAACTTCTTCTCTCATATTTGGATCATAATTTCTAAAATCAAATTCTAATTCACCACCTTCATATTCGGACCCATCAGTTAATTGACAAGTCATTGAAAGCTTTCTAATTTTATTATGAAAATTAGTATTAGGTTTATTATAGGTTTTATCCCAACTGTCACAATGCCAATCATAATATTGGTTTAATTTGTATTTAGTAAACTGACAAGATTCTGTATAATCCCATTCAAAATTCCAACCCGCTAATTTATTTGCTTGATGAATATAAGGATGTATTTCTTTATAAATCCAAGTATCATCTAACCATACTATGTCAGAATTTCTTTTATATTTTAAATTTTTAATTTGATCTTTATTTAATTTTTTATTATCATAATTACCAGTTACAGCCATTTCTTCTGTTTTAGATAAACCATATTTAATAATTTCATCACACAATCTAGGTGGTATAGCTGAAGTAAAAGACCAATAATAATTAGACAAATTCATAAGTTATAGTTTGAATAAAATTTAAAGATTCTGTTTGTTTATTATTAATGTAATACATGTTTGTAGATGGAAACATAATGAACATATTATTTTTTAATTCTATATCAAAATTTCTTCCTTTCCTTCTATTATCATCATAATAAATTCTTACATTACAGTCTTTAGTATTTATTCCATATAACAATACAAAATCAGGTGAATTTTTATAATCAACAGGATTAATATTTAATAAAGGTTCTGTTTTTTCACCAGGAATATAAATATTTCCCCATGAATTTTTATTTCTTAAACTTATTCTATAATTAAGATTAATATTTTCTATAACATATTTATTTAACATGTCCCATGATTTTGAAAAAATAAAATCTTTTTGTAAATATAAGGATTTATTAATAGACTGTACTAATTCTAAAGGATTTATTTCAAAACCTTTCGGCATTGAAACATCATCATAATATAAAGCTTGTTCTGTTAATATTTTCTTTACAAGCTTTCTCATATCGTTAGAACGATATATATCTAAATTATACTATTTGTCAAATCCCAAGTTTGATTGTCTTCATTCCAATTGTATTTCCAAAAATGAGTTCCCGCATCAACTTCTGATTGTTGTTCTGAAGTTAAGGCAGGTGCATCACCGATTGGTGATTTCCAAGATGCAGTTGGAATATTTTTTACCCATGAAGCATAAGGTTTTTCATGCCAAAAAATTTGATTTTCTGAATCCCAAGTCATACCTGTGCCTGCATAGTTTCCTCTAAGTGGAGTTCCACCTTTTAAATGTTGATTTTTAGAGGTATTATAAGAAGTTTGAATCCATAAATGTGCAGGCCAATTATTGTGTTGTTCTAAATAAGCTTGGCCAACAGATTCAGTTTCAACCCCGTCTTCATTTTGAACATCTCTATCATTAGCATACAAAACTGTTAGTACTTTATTTTGTTCATTTATTTTTGCAAAATGTGCCATAATTTTTACCTACTGAAATTTATACCTTATCATTACTATACCTGAACCGCCATTACCACCAGAATTACCGGTTCCATTTGGAGCTCCTCCTCCACCGCCTCCGGTGTTAGTAGTTCCAGCTACACCTGGTCCTGGAGGTCCGGAAGCTCCTCCGCCACCATAACCGCCTGGTGCGCCACCCCCACCTCCTCGTGGGTCACCAGATCCTGCGCCAGCGCCTGAAAAATATCTTAGAGGGCCTGCTGGTCCTGGAGTTCCATAACTTGGACCTGTTGGTCCAAAACCTTCTGTTCCTACACCAACTCCAGCGGTTTTATGACCTCCTGCAGTTGCTGCACCTCCTCCGCCACCTCCTGTGACATAAAATCCTGGAAGAGTTCCTATACCACCGTCATTTCCTTGAGGTGGACTAACTGGAGGATCATTACCTAATCTATCACCAACGGGTGAAGCTGGTACAGGTCCATAATTTCCTCCACCAGAACCGCCTGGTTGTCCTGTACCGCCACCGCCTTTACCACCACCAGTGGATGTAATATCACCAAATATTGAACTTCCTCCTCTAGTTGCACAAGGACCACCAGGTCCAGGACCTGGAGCACCAGCTCCAACTGTAATGGGATAAGCTCCTGGTTCAATTTGAATACCTACAGGATTAGCTAAAGGACTTGCTGTATAACAACCGTTATTTCCAGTTTTAGCTTCTCTAAAACCGCCTGCTCCTCCTCCTGAGCCTCCGTCTGCTGGTCCACCGCCGCCACCGCCGGCTACCACCATATAATCAGCTACTCCAAGTTCACCACCTCCTGCTGTTACACAAAAAGTTCCTGGACCTGTAAAAACATGAATTCTATAATCACCGCAAACAGTGACACATCCTCCTGTTGCAAAAATTAATTCGTTTCTTCCACCTTTTCTTTGACCGTAGCCTCCTGCGGATCCTGCTCCGAATGAACCAATTATTGGCATCTTTCTATCCTCCTATTATGCAAACTGTGTTTGAGAAGCTAACACTGTAAATGTAGCATCTGCAGTCTTTATAACAGTATATGTATAAACGTCAAGTGAGTTAGTATTACCACCAGTTGGTGCTGAACCACCTTGCCATTCTGGAGTAACTGAACTACCATCAACTTGTACAGCTGAATTGTAATATGCAGTTCCGCCTTGAGATACAATATGAGCTACTGTAATTGATTCACCAGTATCCATAATACTATTTAAAGAATTCGATCCATCACCTCTTATGTTTAATGTCCAGTTTGCTGAAGCATCTGTAGTAAAGTTCCATACAGCTTGAGTTAAAACATCATAATTAACTGTGCCTGTAGCAGCAGTCGCTTCTGTAGTAACTTTCTCAGCTGTTTGTTGAATTTTAGCTCCACCGTTTAAAGTAACTCTTCCAATACCTTTTGGTGTTAAATTTAAATCTACGTTTGTGTCACCACCCGTTGCTGATAACTCAGGAGCATTTCCTGTAGCTGCATTTGTTGCAGTCATTTCGTTTACAGCAGAAGCAGTAGTTGCAAATTTAATTTGTTCGTTATCGTTTTCATCATTAATTGAATTACCATTATCAATTAAAATATTATTTCCGTTAGCATCTAGATTCCCACCAAGTTGCGGTGTAGTGTCTTCAACAACGTTTGCTAAAAAGAATACATCGTTTACATTTGTACCATCTGAGTAAACTAAAATAGTTTTACCTTCTGGAATTGTAACACCTGTACCAGAAACAGTTTTAATAGTTAGTGTGTTTCCTGATCTTGTAGTGTTATCTGCAACAATGTAAGTTTTTTCAATTCCGTCTGGAACGTTAACAACTCTTGTACCTGCTAAGGTTCCTGTTAAAGAAAGAACCATGTTTCTAGCGTTTGATAAAGTTGCGTTAGTCATAGCTAAAGTTACATCTGCTGATGCAACATCAATAGCTTCATAACCTGCAATTGCTTGTTGTACTAAGTTTAAGTTTGTATTTGTTTTATCGCCCCATGTACCAGAGTTTTCCCCTGTTACCATCAGCTCTAATTTTAAATCTGTTGAATAACTTGATGCCATAATTTTTTATCCTTTATTAAATATCTTAATTTTATTTGGGTTAAGCCGCCTTGTCAACTACCGTCCAAGTTGGAGCTGTTCCAGGGTCAACTAATTCCCATGCGTTTAATCCTATTATACCTGTAGAAGTGGTTGCTGTCACTCCTGTTGGTTGAACTTCTGCACTAATTCCAGCTAAGAAATCACCTATTATAATAGGTCCTAATTCAATACCTGTTACATCAACTTGTGTATTAGGAATAGCATCTTCATTACCTAAAACTGCAGTTAATTCTTCTCCTGTTTGAAGGGTATTAGCATCTGCTGTAACTGTAGGTTGATTATTAGCAAACGAGTTAATAGTTAAGTTAGTGTTATTTACTGGAACTTCAACACTAGGTACAGCTACTTCTTCACCACCTATGCTTATATCTGTTCCAACACCTTGACCCCATTGACCTTCTCCAAAAGGAGCATAACCCCATGGAACTGCAGAGGCTGTAGAAACTTGAACTTCAACTAATTCACCACCAAACGCATCTCCTTGTGCAGATTGTAGCTCAAAACCGTTCTCTATAACGACAGGTATCTCAACTGTGCCTACAGCTTGGAAAGCTATTTGTTCTCCAGATACTTCAACATTAGCATCTCCACTAATTGTTTCTTGTCCTAAAGCAATAGTGACTCCATCACCAACGCCCCACTGGCCTGCACCCCAATATTCAGTTCCCCACTCATCATTAGCTGGAGAAGTAACTTCAACTACAACAACCTCACCTGCAAACTCATTACCTGTAAATGTTTGTATTGTGTTTAAAGGAGTTAGATCAACTTCAGCACTAGCTCCAGCAACTGCTGTAGCTGTTGTTGTATTTAACTCTTCTCCTGTAATTGAAGGTGCAACATCTATTTGAGTATCAACAGAACCTTGGTCTGTATCCATTCCAGATATTTGACCCCATTCTGCATCTCCCCAAACATCTGCGCCCCATGTAGTTCCTTTTCCTGGAGTTGTTACTTGAACTGTTTCATCTTGAAAAGCTTGACCCCATGGTAAAAAACCATAAGTTAATCTACCCCAACCTTGATTAGGAGTTGCAGCCTCATCACCTGTTGTTGATTGTAATTGTTGTCCTGTTAAATTAACAGTTACATTATTAAGATCGCCCCATTGAGCATAACCCCAAGTAATACCACCCCAACCAGATACATTATAAGCATCTGCTGTTTGAACTTGAATGGTAGGATTAGAATCACCCCCATAATTACCAACACCATAAGCGTCGGCTCCATAAGCAGTGAGACCTGCTGACGATACCTGTACTGTAATATCTGCCATCAGGCCTCCCTGTTAAAATTATGCGATTCTTAAAATAGCTGACGAACTCGTAAAGTTTGGAAATTGAATTGTAAACGTTCCAGAAGTTGCAGTTTTATCAGCACCAAAATCTAAAACACAAACTGCTTTTTTAGCTTCAGTTGTATTATAAATTAAAGCACCTCTCGCAGTTAATGTTACACCTGTGAAAGATAAATCTGCAAAGTCAACAATTGCGACTCCGCCTGTTGCTAGTGAAACTTGTTGTGATTGTAATACACCACCTCCAGCTACATATTGTCCAGACGCTGCTACTTCACTTGTTGTTGTGTATGAAGTTGTTGCTGCTGAAAGATTAGCTACTGATGTATATAATGCTAATTGAAATGTGTCACCACCAGATTCTAAATCATGAATACCTTGAAGGATTTCTGATTTAAAAGAATTGGCTACTGCTTGTGATATTGCCATGTTGTTTTCTCCTTATTAAAATCTTTAATTATTCGGTGAAGGTGCTTGAATTTTAACTCTTGGCACCCCATCCGTATACTCGTCTCTACGTCTTCTGCCCATTTGCTCTAACGCAAAACTTTGTATAGCTACATTATACTTGTCTGAATAGATTTTGTACATATCCATAGGCCCTTTTAAAAACTCATATGCATTGACCATAACAGCATTAAATAGAAGATCAGGAGCATTTTTAGAGACATAGGTCTCTGTATTCGTAGCTGATAGTTCATCAGGTGAGTAAATATAACTTAACTGAACTTTGTATTGAGCATCTGGAGCTGGAGCCATAATCAATGTAGTCTCCTTCCAATTAGCGTAGTATTTAGGAACCCCTGTCGCTCCTGTTGAATTGTATTCAAATATGAAACTTGTGTCTCTTTTTTCTAAATATTCTTTAGTTGTTGGAGTTTGAGTAGAATCGAATACTAGTATTGATCTTACAATGATAGATGTTCTAGTCCCTGAAGTTGCAGGAGAGTTTGGTAAATCTAAATATGGTGAATTTAAGTTTAAATTAGCAGTAGCATATTCTCTTGTATAATCAGCATCTACTTCTCTAAAGATACGAAGTTCTGCATCTCTAATCATACCTTGAATAATTGAATCAGTTAAAACAGTAGATCCAACTTCAGTATAATCTCTAACTTTTTGTAATAATTCTGCGTATGTCATATTATGTAATTGTTATTGTAACACTCCCTACTCTTGTTCCCAACTGTCTCTTGTTGTTTTCTTCTAAAGGACTTTCAGATGGTTGCATACCATCAGATGTAAACTGACCTGGCCAATATTGTGGATCCAAGTATACTGTTACAGGTGCAGGTCTTTGAGGTCTTGCATTCCATAACGCTACAGGATCTGCCATATGTGGCTTTGGATCTAGCTGAGGATGTTTTGCTTCAAATTCAGAAATATGTACCCATGATCCATTCCATTCTTTTACCATTTCTTTATATGGAAAAGCTTGTCCCGATCTATCTGAGATGGATTGTGAATATTTACCTTTTGCGTAAGCCATTACGATCCTTGTGGGTAATAAACATTAGGAGTGATGTAAACAGATGTTCTTTGTCCATCTTCTTCTAATGCTCTTTTTAATTCATCTTCGTATAATAATTTTAATGCTTGTATTCTATCAGGTGCAATTTTTTGTGATAAATAAAATGCTAATCCAGATACCATACATGGAAAGAATCTAAATGGCATATCTGAAGTATTAGTGTATGCACCTACATCTTCGATTCTTGCAAGATAGTAATAGAATATATTAGTCACTGCGCTCGTATCAGGAGCCAGATATAAACTAATAGTTGGATTGATTTGTCTGTTTACATAATACTGAGAAGGAGTTCCTGTATCAGTTTTATTTGGTATTGCAATATACTCTGATCTAGAAATCTTTGTAAGAGTTTGTTGTGTTCCGCCTGTTGTAGTTACAACAGCTTCCAAAACATCATTACAATCGCTTGGAGTATTGTAAGTTACTTGACCATTTACAAATGTAGTTGTTTCAGATTTAACTTTCCAAAGATTAATACCTCTGTTGCCCCATTCAGAAAATAAAAGATTTAAACTTCTTCTAGCAGATCGAATGTCGTTACCTGAATTAGTTCTTACGCCACATCTTTCGTAAGCCTCCTCGATAACTTCATCAATAGTGATGTTAAAACTTGTAGTTCCTGATGTAGCCATTTCATCCTTACGCTTTTATTGCTTTTTGTAAATGTAGAGGTAATGTTTTTTGTTTTTCAGTTAGCATGCCTGTTTTAGCTCTAATCATACCAGTCATTTTATAATTTTTATGACCACCACCGATCGCCATACCACCTGACATTTTTTTCTTAACATCTTTTCTTATATCTGATGCATCTGGTAAGTTAGATGACTTAATAATTTTATCAGCAGCCTCTTCCATTTTATTTTTTTTATAAGCTTTACCCATTATCTTACTCCTTCAAATTTTCCTCCCTTAACAGCGATACCCATACCACCGCAAGAGAATTGTGTTATTTTCATTTTAGCTACAGCTTTTGCAGCTTTATCCTGTTTTTCTTCTTTGACAGAATCCGTTGCTTTTTTTAATGCCTCTAAATAGGCTTTGTATTCAGTTGCTTCTTCCATTATGTATCTATCATACCACCATAATATAATTTAGTAAACGCACCTTTTGATGCCATTGTTTTAACATTATCTGGTTTAGGGCCACTGTTGGGGGCTTGGCGCTTTCGTTTGACAGCACTCGCCTTTTGCGACGCGCTCATCCGTGTGGCTTTTGCAAGTGGGACACACTTTGGATACTTTCTTCCTTTTGAAGAACTCGCTGATTTTCTTCCACATTCTTGATACTTACCTCCCTTTTTAGGTGCTCCTATGTCTACCCATTTTTCTTTAAACCATTTATCTAAGCTCATTTTAATAAATCGGCGTAATAATTACCTAGGCTTTCATTTGATAACTCAATACCAGCTGAGTCATGTTTTATAAACTTTCCATTATAACCACCTGAGCTAAATGTTTTAGTAAAAGTTAATGTGCCACCTTTTGTTTTATTTTTGTTACCAAAATTATTACTTGATTGACCCTTATTTAAATTAATATTAAATGAACTTGAATCATTTATTTTAAAAGTTTTATTATAGTTAATATTTTTAGATTTAGTTTCTAAATCTTTAAAACCTTCCATACTTTCTTTTCTATCTGATTTAGAAATATTTATGTTACCAAATTTTTTGTTACTAATTCCTAATCCTACACCTTTATTTTCATAAGAAATTTTACCATCTACACCAGACTCTGCAGTAACAGAAGGTGAAACAGAAGTGTTAGCAAGTAAACCTGTTTTAGCTTTCTTAGGTCCCCAATCTTTTCTTTTTGTACCTGATGGATCTTTTATTTTACCCGCACAAATTTTAGATGCATATGCATTAGCATACGCTGACGGATAAACTTTAAATTTTCTTTTTGCGGCCGCTTTGCCTCTAGCACATAGTTTTGTCATGCTGTTTAAGCCTCTTTCTGTTGTACAACTTCTTAGATTGTACCACTCTTGGTCTAAACAGTAAATGTCCTAGCGAGAGGATTCTTTTTATTGGATTTTTTAGCTTGAAGTTTCTTTTTTTCTTTTTTCTTTTCATCTTTGGCACCTCTTAACTTGCCATCAATCTGTTGTGTCATTTGTGATCTTGTAATTCCCATTATACTAAGTCTACTGCCTTTCCTATTATTGGTTTATATTTTGTTTTTTTATCTTCTCTATATGCTCTCATATACTGGCATCTTGGATTAAATTCAACCCAACTTGCATGGATCCATCCAGAATTAGGTTCTCCTGGGGTATAATATTCAAGAATTAACTGATCTGTTCTAATGTTCTGATTAACCCAATCAGCCACCTCAGCATTATCTACACCAACACATTCGAAATCAACGGCTTCAGCTTTAGCATGCTGTGAATTGATCGAGCTACCAATAGCTAAACATAGTTCAGGACTACGATATCCGCTAGTCACCTTAACTCTGCCGAAATGATCCCGGACAGGTTGAAGAACATTTTCACAAAGTCTTTTTAATTTTTCTATTTGATCTGCATTAGGATTATTATCAATCCCTTTACGGATCGCTGTGTCCGATTTGATTAACTCTTGAAGAGTAAAATTTCTGGAAAGGTTCATTATTTTGGTTTTATAATTCTTTTTATACTTATACTACCATCTATATTTTTTTCAAGCTCTGCATCTACAGTCCCGCACATGTACTGAATATTAACATTTACATCGCGTTCCGCTAGGCGTTTTCCCTTCAAACAATCTGACATAGATTCTTGTATTCTATGTTCTTTAAGCTCTCCTGCTATAAACATACAGAGAGCAACCACGCTACTAATAACCGTTTCCATTAGCAAACTCCCGTTGTTTGTCTTTTAATTTTTCTATATCTTTTTGAGCCTTATCTAACTGCTTCATTAAAAATTCTATATTAACTTTATTAGTCATATTCATCTCTTGAGTCTGTTGCATTTTTTCTACTTGTTTATATAGATCTTCGATAAGCATGAACTGCTCAGAATCAGCGGGCAACGAACCCA
>Ga0208899_1002571_pt1 | contig 12013 bp, 16 predicted proteins | sample VirMetDEL_Nov_24_FD_184518 | JGI IMG/M metagenome (GOLD analysis project Ga0208899, IMG submission 184518) | Aqueous microbial communities from the Delaware River and Bay under freshwater to marine salinity gradient to study organic matter... | ecosystem: Environmental > Aquatic > Marine >...
GCAACCTACGTCAAGCCCTATTGGGCAGACCTGTATAAGGAAACAGCGAAACATGGATCACATGTGTTCTATACCGCCCCACTTGGAAAGTAGCCTACTTGAGTTAGGTATACTTCCCCCGACGAAATTACAGGAGCTAGAGGAAGTTCTAGACCCTCGTAGGGAATGTATGAAGCTGGGCTATTACCGTAGCCCCTACGACGAAAATGGCGATTTATTATTCTAGGGGTTCCGATGAAAATAAAACGACCAAACCCTATTGCAAAAGCACTTAGGCATCCTAAGTACAAACCAAGGGTAGTACCCGACAAAAAGAAACCTGTCTCTGACAGAAAACGTAAACACAAAGGAGACCCGCCTGATGAAAAAAGGTGAGATCAATGTAGAACTGATTGAGTATATGGGTGATGACCTGTCTGTAGTTAATGCAGCTAGAGTTTCGTATGATCGAACCTCTGATTATGCAGGTCACATTCATACAGGTGACTATAAAACCTTATCCGCTAGGGATATAAAGCTAATCAACTACCTTGCTAGACACAAGCATACCTCACCTTTTGGTCATGCTTTCTCTAGCTTTCGTGTAGATGCCCCAGTTTTTGTGGCTAGGCAGTTGGTAAAGCATAAGTTCCTACGGTGGAATGAGATCAGTCGTCGTTACGTCAACTATGAACCATCGTTCTATGAACCACACTGGCGCAGTAAACCTGAAAACTCTAAACAGGGATCAGGGGGGCCGATGGAAATTAGCCTAGAAGCTGAAATGATGTTCAATGCGACACTTCGTAATGCATTAACGACATATGACCTTATGATTAAGGAAGGAGTCGCCCCAGAACAGGCACGATCTATACTACCGCAAAACATGATGACCTCATGGTATTGGTCTGGTAGCCTAGATGCGTTTGCTGACATGTGTAAACTACGTTGCGCCAAGGACACTCAGTTTGAGACACAACTTGTCGCAAGTCAAATTTATGGTGAAATGATGAAACTGTACCCTATATCTTGGGCAGCATTGATGGAGAATGACGAATGGTCATAGATAGAGACGAACAAGCAAAGCACTTCATAAGAATGTGCGAATATTTAGCCCGTAGGTTTAAACGACCAGATCACTTCGAGGACTTACGTCAAGAGGGTCTACTAGCAATCTACGAGATGTTAGCAGAGAAACCTGCAACTGAAGACATACAGCTATTTGTAGCTGCCCGTAAGCGTATGCACGACTATCTAAACATAGACTGCCTACCATTCACGGTGCCTAAATCAGATGTTGTCAGGCGGCTTGTAAGGGACGTTGACGCTAACCTCAATAATGTACAGCATACATGGACAGACCTAGCTGTAGAACACCTCAGGAGCGTCCTGAAGTCAGAGCAGGTCAGTGGTGAGGATGTAGGTAAGTCTGAGCCATCATCAGAGGATACTTATGTAAAGCTAGAGTTCTGGCGTAAGTTGGACGAGCTTTTAGATAAAGAGCTTACCTCTGATGAACAGACGTTGCTGTACATGAGGTATGAGGAAGATATGACAGATGAGGAGGTCGCAGAGTTCTTTGGCCTCAAGACTCACTCTGCCATTGTTAAGCGAGAGGCTAAACTAATAGCCAAAGTTAGAGATATTGTTGCAACATTACAACAGTAAATCTATTTCTATTTTGGGGAGGAACAAAACGGTCATTCAGGTGCCTATATACTTTTGTTCCTCTTCCGAAAAGTCTATGGTTTAGGTCTGCTAGCTGATAAAGGAGTAAGTATGACAGATGATGAAAAACATAAGAATATCACCCAGCAACCATGTCCTTTCGTGGATTGTGGTTCATCTGATGCTTTCAGTTACAACACTAGGGGCTTTGGTAAGTGCTTTAGTGGAGATTGTAACAGGAGCTATCCATCAAAGGATATTGTTTTTAGTTGGGCAGAGGATATGTACCCAATCTCAAATGGTATGAAACTTAATGTAGAAGAGGGTTTTACCCCAGCTCCAAAGGTTAATACCCCTGCAGTGGAAATTAGTGATGACACTCAAAGTTCGTCTGAACCCCCTTCAGGGAAATATGTATCTATGCGTGGTATCTCTGTCCGTACAATGGAAAAGTACGAGGTAACCACTACGTCAGATAAATCCTATCAGACTTACACATATCCTTCTGGTGGCCGTAAAATGCGCAACCTAAAAGAGAAGGGCTTTCGTACTACTAAAGGTTTTTGTACAGATGAGTTCTTCGGTATGGATAAGTTTGTTGCAGGTTGTTCTAAGGTACTTACGATTACAGAAGGTGAACTTGATGCTCTGTCTGTTTACCAGATGTTAACCGACTTGGATTCTAGTCGTTTATATCCTGTAGTCTCAGTGCCTAGTGCTACTCCTGCTAAATCAATCTGGGAGAAGTGTAAGCCATATCTAGATAGCTTTGATAAGATAGTTCTGTCGTTTGATAATGATGAAGCTGGTAACGCTATCGCAGACAAAGTAGCCAAACTATTCCCCAACAAGGTCTACCGTGTTCCTCATGGTAAGTACAAAGACGCTAACGACTTCCTAACAAACCGTGCGCAGAACGAGTTTAAGCAAGCATGGTACAATGCTAAGAAGTATACACCAGATAACGTACTTAATACGACAGAGCAGTTTATGCAGTTGTATAATGATACGCCTGAGTTCCAGTATGTACCCACAGGAATTAACGAGCTAGATGCTAAGATACTTGGTCTTATGCAAGGTCACTTTACTGTAATTAAAGCACCTACAGGTATCGGTAAGACAGAGATCATGCGCTTCCTAGAGTTCCAGATGTTGAAGCAAGATGTACCTATTGCTACTTGGCACCTAGAAGAAACAAAGCTACGGTCAGTCTTAGGTCTTGTGTCGTATCAAGCAAACGATAATCTCACACGCCGTGACCTAATCCAACAGAAGATGGCAGAGGGTATAGTAGAGAAAGCTATCGAAGACTTAACCAAAGATGGTAACCTATATCAGTTCTTCTTGGAAGATGGTCAAGGTGCAGATGAGCTATGCGACCAGATCAGATTCTTCAGTCAGGCTTGTGGTTGTAAGTTTGTATTCTTCGAGCCTATCCAAGATGTAGTCACTGGTAGCACAGACGAGAGTAAAGAGCAGCAGTTAGCTGATCTATCAGTTCGCCTGTCAAAGATGGCGGCAGACCTTAACGTAGGTATTGTCACCATCGCTCACACTAATGAGAACGGTGATCCAAAGTACTGTAAGATGATTGGTCAACGTGCGTCAGTTATTATTGACCTCAACCGTGACAAACAAGCTGACACAGTAGAAGAAAAGAATACTACTTACATCAAGGTCGAAAAGAATCGCCCGTGTTCACAAGAGGGACAGGCAGGTAAGATGAAGTTTAACTATGACACATTTACATTACGAGAGGTTGTCTAATGCAAGGTAAACATATTGCAGTCTGGTTTTCTTGTGGTGCTGCATCAGCAGTAGCTGCAAAGTTAACCTTAGAAAAGTATGGTAAGAACAATAAGATATCCATACTGAACAACCCTATCGTAGAGGAGGGTGAAGACAACCAAAGGTTCTTACGTGATGTGGAGAAGTGGCTTGACGTAAAGATAGAGCATATTATTTCTCACAGGTTCCCTACACAGTCGTGTGAAGACGTATGGGAGCATGAGCGTTATATGTCAGGGCCAGTAGGAGCCTCGTGTACAAGGGCTTTAAAGAAAGTGCCACGTCAACGATGGGAACGTGAGAACCATCCTGACTGGACAGTCTTAGGCTTTACTGCAGAAGAACAAGGTAGGGCCGACCGTTTTCGTCTTACAGAACGTGAGACTTTACTTACACCACTAATTGAGGAGGGCTATACGAAACAAGATTGCTTTGACGTAATTAATAACGCAGGTCTAAAGTTACCAGAACTTTACCTAAACGGATTACCGAATGCTAATTGCTTAGGTTGTGTTAAGGTAGGGTCGCCTACTTACTGGAACTGGTTACGTGTTAATTACCCTGACGTATTTCAACGTAGGTTAGAGCAGTCAGAAAAGATTGGCGCAAAGCTCGTTGTAGTTAAAAGCAAACGCTTAAAGCTAAGTGAGCTAGACCCTAACGCCAAGGGTCACCCGATGAAGAATTATGATGTAGATTGCGGACTCTTCTGTGAAGAAGGTGCGTGGAAGGAGAAAAAATAGATGATTATATTCGACATTGAGACCGATGGTCTTTTAGATGAGATGACCAAAGTCCATGTCATGTCTTGGACAGATGACATTGGCAAAACAGTTAACCACACACATGACTATGATAAGATGCGTGACGTGCTTACAAACGCTGATGCTATCTGTGGACACAACATTATTCGCTTTGATATCCCTGCAGTGGAAAAGCTGCTAGGTATTCAGATTACCTGTAGAGTTGTAGACACACTGGCTTTGTCTTGGTATCTAAACCCAGATCGTCAGAAGCATGGTCTAGAAGGTTTTGGTCAAGACTACGGTGTACCTAAACCTAAGATCACTGACTGGGATAACTTAAGCCCAGAGGAGTATGCACATCGCTGTAACGAGGACGTTAAGATCAACGCCCGTCTTTACCGTGACCTGCTTATCAAACTAGGTGAAATCTATGACGGAGGTATCTCAGACACTACTGGAATCATGAGTTACCTAATGTTCAAGATGGAGTGCGCACGAGAGCAAGAAGCCCTACGGTGGAAATTAGATGTAGATAAAGCTAAAGCCCACCTAGAGGAGTGGACACAACTCAAAGAGGAGAAGATCGTACAGCTTGCAGAAGCTATGCCAGAGGTAGTCAAATACAAGACAGTTAACCGTCCTACCCAGATGTACAAGAAAAACGGGGAGACAACTATAGCTGCTGACAAGTGGTATGACTTATGTGCAGAGTACCGTAAACACCCAGACGTACCTTCTATTGAGGTAGTCCATAGCCGTGAGAAAGGTAACCCTAACTCAAACGATCAAGTTAAGTCTTGGCTGAACAAGTTAGGTTGGGAACCACGCACGTTTAAGTTCACACGTAACAAACTTACAGGTGAGGAGAAAAGTATTGCGCAAGTACGGAGAGACTCGGAGCTATGCCCATCCGTTATCGAACTGGCTGGAAAAGAACCTGCTATCAGTCTGCTTGATGGCTTGTCTGTTCTTACCCATCGTATTGGCATCCTTAGATCAATGGTTGAGTCAGAAAACAATGGATACGTGCAAGCAACTATTGCAGGGTTCACTAACACCCTCCGCTTTCGTCATGCCCGACCACTGGTTAACCTGCCATCAGTTGATAAACCCTACGGAGCAGAGATAAGAGGTTGTCTAACTGCACCAGAAGGTTACACTCTGTGTGGTGCTGACATGACTTCACTGGAGGACACAACCAAACGTCACTACATGAAACCACTAGACCCTGATTATGTAGCTGAGATGTCCAAGGATGGTTTTGACCCACACCTTGACCTTGCTAAACACGCAGGTGTTATCACGCAAGATGACATCGACAAGCATAATTCAGGGGAACGCAGCCTTAAGGCACTACGTAAGAACTACAAGGTGGTGAACTACAGTGCTACGTATGGTGTAGGAGCCGCTAAACTGGCCCGTGAGACGGGTATGGACAAGGGTGAGGCACAGAAGCTACTAGACGCATTCTGGAACCGTAACTGGTCTGTACAGGAGGTTGCTAACCGTTTACAGGTCAAGGATCGCAGAGGTGCTATGTGGGTTAAGAACCCAGTGTCAGGCTTCTGGTATTCCCTTCGGTCTGACAAGGATCGCTTCAGTACTCTCAACCAAGGTACAGGGGTGTTCTGCTTCGATAGTTGGGTTCGTAATTGTCGTGAGTTTGGCTTAAATACTATCGGCCAGTTTCACGACGAGGTTATTGTATTGGTAAAGGACGGAGACCAAGACAAAACAGAGAACCTGATGAAAACTTCCATCCAAAACCTTAACGAGAAACTACAACTAAACGTCGAACTTGGCATAGATGTGCAATTCGGCAACACTTATGCAGAAATACACTAAAGTATAAAATACTTGGAACAATTTCTACTTTTAGGTGTCTAATAGTATATACCGACTAACGAAAAGGATAACTCGACACATGGCTGTATATGACATGGAAATGGTACTTGAATGGGCAAAAGTCTTCCCAGAGAACGCAGATATGGGAGACCCCAAAGGTAATCGGGTCGCAAAGGCTGTTGCCGACAAAGGTGGGCAGTTTATTGTAAACGCCTACTTCACAGACGAAAGTCAAATTGATAAACTTATTGAGGAAGGGCTAAACCCTAAACCAATGAATTCAGATCGCATCATCGAAGGTAATGAGGTCTTTGGTATTGGTAAGTATATGAAGATGAAACGTATGGTACAGGACGTAAAGACCTTTACAGATCGTTTCGGCAAGGAGTTCACTAAAGATTATGGTGGTGCGCCTAACATTGTAGACTTACGTGATGGTCTAGAGAATAAACGCCGATGGTCGTTTGAAGAAGATGGGCCACTTGGTAATGGCACAAAGGCTCGTGTACAGTTCGAGACTTATGCTAATGGCTCTGGGGTACGTCTGCTTAATGTAGGTGTCCTTGAGCTTGCTGAGTACGCTACGGCTGAACCTGTAGACACATGGGCGACAGGGGTATAATGTATGCGAGTGACAATCAACTTCGAGTTTGACCTAGAGGACGATGGGATCGAAGGATCAGTACAAGTAGATAGGTATAATGTGGACACCCTAGAGGACTTAATGTATGCCTATCAATCAGGTACAGTTGCTGCAGGATATACCTACTCAGAAGCTATAGGTTGCCTCAAAGAGGATGGTAATAAAGTCTGGTCTCCATACTAATGCTTGGTGGTAAAGTACTGATAGACGGTGATGTGATTGCCTATCGTGCTGCCTTTGCTACAGAGAAAGACTTTGTAGAGGACGCTAAAGATAAAGTTAACGACATTATGTATGAAATCCTAGAAAGGACTTGCATATTTATTGATAGCAACTCTTACGAAGTCTACCTCTCTGGCAGAGACAACTTTAGGTACGATATAGCTAAGACTGCGCCATACAAAGGTAATCGTAAAGACAGGAGCAAACCAATACACTTAGGTTTCTGTCGAGACTATCTCACGATTGAGTATGGTGCTGTAACTGCTGAAGGTCAAGAAGCTGATGACGCTATGGCCATAAGAGCAACAGAGCTAGGTGAAGACACTATCATCGCTAGTGTAGACAAAGATATGTTACAAGTTCCTTGTCTGCACTACAACATTACTAAACAGGAGTTCACAAGGGTTTCTGAGAGTGAAGGTAAGATGTCCTTCTATTGTCAAGTTCTTACAGGTGATACTGCAGATAACATATATGGTATTTATGGTATTGGCCCAAAGAAAGCTGAGAAACTACTTAGAGACTGTGTTACTGATGAAGAGTATTGGTCAACCATTCTTAAAGCCTATGAAGGAGATGGTGGAGAAGAAAGAGCGACTGAAACTGCTAGACTCGTATGGCTAAGACGCAAGGAAGGAGAGATATGGCAACCACCCGACATGCCATAAAGCACGGATATCGCTCAGGGTTAGAGGAGACAATAGCTAAAGACCTAAAGGAAGCTGGTATTAGTTTCTTGTATGAAGACAAAAAGATTACTTATCAGGTTAATCAAGTTCGTACATACACACCAGACTTCATCCTACCAAACGGAATTATTATTGAGACCAAAGGTAGGTTTGTGGTAGATGATCGTATGAAACATCTTATGATACGAGAGCAATACCCACACTTGGACTTACGTTTTGTCTTCTCTAACTCTAGAAACAAAATTCGTAAAGGCTCGAAGACAACTTATGGAGATTGGTGTACCAAACACGGTTTCCTATACGCCGACAAAAGGATACCCGACGAATGGCTAAAACAGCAGTAGTGTTCAGTTGCGCTCACGCAGACCCATCTACAAACAACGAAAGGTTTGATTGGTTAGGGGAACTTATCTATGACGTAAACCCTAACTATATCGTTGATCTAGGCGATGGTGCTGACATGCGCTCACTAAACACCTTTGACACTCGATACCCTCAGAAAGTAGTTAGCCAAAGCTACGAGAAGGACATTGAATGCTATAACGAAGCTATGGATCGCCTGAGAATGGCTTCTAGAACTAGAAAATACAAACGGCCAACTTGGTTTGGTTTTGAGGGCAACCATGAATATAGAATCAAAAAAGCTATTGAACACGACCCAAGAACGGAGGGACAGCGATACGGGATTTCCTTCAGCCATCTTCAAACAGACTACTGGTTCGACGAATACCACGAGTACAAAAATGGTGCCCCCGCCATCGCTGATTATGATGGCGTCTCTTATGCTCATTTCTTTAGTTCTGGTAACTTTGGCACAGCTATGTCTGGCTTACACCATGCTAATAGCCTCCTCGCCAATCGTAACCACAGTTCTACTTGTGGTCATAGTCACAAACGCGATCTTAAGTTTAAAGATGCTGCACATCCTAATGGTATTATCGGCTTGGTTGCGGGGTGCTACAAAGGGTCGGACGAAACTTGGGCGGGACAAGCCAATAGTGAGTGGTGGAAGGGTGTTGTAATCAAGCGTGAGATTGAAGACGGTATCTATGACCCTGAGTTTGTATCCATGAAGAGGCTAAAAGAAATATATGGGAAAGCGTAGTGACTTTGAGAGAGTACCAAGAGACTACTACCCTACACCCATAGAAGCTGTAGAGCCACTGATTGATCATCTCCCGCAAGAGACCTTTGATTTTGTTGAGCCTTGTGCAGGAGATGGTCGTCTAATAGAACATGTTTATAACCTGACAGATGGACATGGAACCTGTATATACGCTTGTGATATTGAACCAAGACATCATCAGATAGTTCAGCATAATGCTCTTGATATTGACTTTGGTGGCTATGAGGTAATGGACTTCTGTATCACTAACCCACCGTGGGAACGTAACTTCCTACATCAGTTCATAGAGACATGGATCGACATATGTCCTACTTGGTTGTTGTTTGATGCAGACTGGATGCACACTAAACAATCAGCTAAACTTATGACATATTGCTCTAGGATTGTTAGTGTTGGTAGAGTTAAATGGATTGAAGGTTCTAAACATACAGGTAAGGATAACTGTTGTTGGTATCTCTTCGATCAGAACGATAAAGGCCCGACTAAATTTTACGGAAGGCTTATGTGATGCCACTAATGGACTATATGGAACTCTTCGAGATGATAAAGCAAGAAGAAGACGTAGAAGGGCTACGACGAAAAGCTACATACTTGCTTATGTCAAAATGTCAGGAAGACGAAACAGTAAGTGAAGAAGAGTTTCTAGCCTTTGCAGAATATGCAGCTATAAACTTAGGAACAACGGAAGGAATGATACATTGATTAGTCGTGAAGATATAGAAGCATTTGAATACTTTAGTCAGACAGAAATGGAGATGAATGTATATCAGAACGCAGCAGCCCAGACAGCTATCTATAAGCATGAGCATCAGGTTATCTATCCTGCGTTAGGACTAGCAGCAGAAGCAGGTGAGGTAGCCAATAAGGTCAAGAAGATACTACGTGATGGTAAGTTTGATCGTGAGGCTATTGCTGATGAAGTAGGAGACTGCCTGTGGTACATTGCTGCATTGTGTCGTGACCTAAACGTAAGTATGTCAGACCTTGCTGCAGCTAATCTAAAGAAACTACAGGATCGCAAACAACGTGGGGTCATTAGTGGAAATGGGGACAAAAGATAATGACTGGTATGATTGGTGTAGAGACTGTAGAAGAACACGAAGATGGTAGTGCAACCTATCAGTTTCACTTGGATAACAACTGTGCCAAGCTACTACAAGAAGAAGGTTTGAAGCTAGTCCTATATTGCGCAGCAGCAAAGCTAGACTTACAGATAGTGTATGACTTTATAGAGGATCATATCAAGCAGGAAAAAAATGAACTAACAGAATATATATTTGGAGATGTAAATGAGTAAGAAGAAAACAGGTATGACTTGGTTCTGGCGGTTTCTAAACTATATAGCAACTTGGCGAGAACACAGAAATACAATTAAACAGCTTAATGCTTTAAGCGACAAGGAACTAGCAGACATAGGAATTAGTCGTGCAGACATTGATCGTCTGGTATGGCTAGGCGAAGACAAAACAATGCGTGGACGAGGAAAAGAACAATAATGACAAACAATATGCTCCCTACCCCCTATCAAAACTTTATTGCACTATCACGTTATGCCCGTTGGACAGGTGATAAACGTGAAACTTGGTCAGAAACAGTTGACCGTTACATTGACAATATTGTTAAGCCCCTAACAGGTGAAGACAGTTACATCAAAGACATCCGTGATGCTATCTTATCACTAGAAGTTATGCCATCAATGCGCTCTATGATGACCGCAGGTAAAGCTGCAGAGCGTGATAACACATGCATGTACAACTGTTCTTATGTTGCTGTAGACAAGCCTAAACGCTTTGATGAAGCTATGTTTATCTTGCTGTGTGGTACAGGGGTAGGGTTCTCTGTTGAACGACAATACATCCAGAAGCTACCAGAAGTACCAGAAAAGATGTTTAAGTCTGAGACAACTATTGTAGTCAAAGATAGTAAAGAAGGTTGGGCTAAAGCGTACCGTCAACTACTAGCATTGTTATGGTCAGGTGAGATTCCTAAGTGGGATGTATCTAAAGTACGACCTGCAGGTGCAAGACTAAAGACCTTTGGTGGTCGTGCCTCTGGCCCTGCACCTTTGGTTGACTTGTTCAACTTTACTATTGATAAGTTCCTAAACGCTCAGGGTCGTAAGCTGTCTTCTATTGAGTGCCACGACATCATGTGTAAGATTGGTGAGATTGTAGTTGTAGGTGGTGTACGCCGTAGTGCTATGATTAGTTTGTCTAACCTGTCAGACGACAAAATGCGCTATGCTAAGTCTGGCCAATGGTATGTTGACTATGGACATCGTGCTTTAGCTAACAACTCTGTCGCTTACACAGATAAGCCAGATGCAGAGACATTCATGCGTGAGTGGACAGCACTGATCGAAAGTAAATCAGGTGAACGAGGTATCTTTAACCGTCAGGCATCACAGAAGCAAGCTGCAAAGAATGGTCGTCGTAATCCAGAGAGTGACTTCGGGACGAATCCTTGCAGTGAGATCATCCTCAAAAATGCGCAGTTCTGCAACCTTACTGAGTGCGTAGTACGTGCGACCGATACTATTGAAGACATAGAACGCAAGGTAAAATATGCGACTATCTTAGGTACGATCCAATCTACCTATACAAAGTTTCCGTACCTATCCAAGGATTGGGCAGATAATACGGAAGAAGAGCGTCTGCTAGGTGTAAGTCTAACAGGCATCATGGACAACCCGCTAATGACCAGCGCGAATGCTGGGTTAGCTAAAACACTGGAGCATTTAAGAAATGTCGCTATATCTACTAATGATGAATGGGCTGAGCGCCTTGGTATCCCTCCTTCTGCTGCTATCACTTGTGTCAAACCTAGTGGCACTGTCTCCCAACTTGTTGATTCTGCTAGTGGGATACACGCTCGTCACAGCCCTTATTACATCCGCACAGTGCGTGGAGACAATAAAGACCCACTTACGAAATTCCTAGTGGATCAGGGTGTACCTAACGAGCCTGACGTAATGAAGCCAGACAATACAACAGTCTTCAGCTTCCCACAGAAAGCTCCTGCGGGTGCAGTAACACGCAACGATATGTCAGCTATTGAACAACTAGAGATGTGGCTGACGTATCAACGACACTGGTGTGAACATAAACCTAGCATTACTGTGTCAGTACGTGACCATGAGTGGGTATCTGTAGGTGCATTTGTGTATGACCATTTCGACGAGATGTCTGGTGTATCATTCCTACCGCATAGTGACCACACATACCAACAGGCACCTTATCAAGATTGCGAGAAGTCTGACTATGAAACTTTGTTGTCGTTAATGCCTACGGAGATTGATTGGTCTAAA
>Ga0208899_1002579_pt1 | contig 11981 bp, 6 predicted proteins | sample VirMetDEL_Nov_24_FD_184518 | JGI IMG/M metagenome (GOLD analysis project Ga0208899, IMG submission 184518) | Aqueous microbial communities from the Delaware River and Bay under freshwater to marine salinity gradient to study organic matter... | ecosystem: Environmental > Aquatic > Marine >...
CGACGATGACGACGGTGAAGACATGACTGTCGAAGAAGCACTCGCCGATCCGGTCATGGTGCCGAAATATCACCATCTGATCTACAAGGCGTACTACGAGGAACTGGACACCGGCAAAAATTCTCGTAAGAAAACTGCTCCACCGTGGCCGGACGGCCCAATGCTCGACCCCGTGCGCCTCCCCTATAAAGACCTGTCGTTCATCAAACACAACCAGCCACAAAAATTCCGTGTCGTCTACCAGCAAGAAGACATCGATCTCGATTACCAGCTCGTAGAACGACCGATGTTGACAGGCGGGATCGCGTCGGACGGCATCCAGTACACCGGCTGCATCGACCGGGAACGTCAACCAGGGTTCCTGCCACGCGGACTGTCAGCGCCGTGGGTCAGCATCGTCTCCGTTGACCCGTCCCCCGCAAACTTTTGGGGTGTCATCTGGACAGTTATCCAACCCGATCTCGGCCTCTACCATGTGATCGACATTCTCAGGGTCAAACTGACCGCCGAAGAACTGTTGGGCTACACGATGGCAACCGGCACCTACTCCGGTGTCCTAGAAGACCTGATCGAACGCGGCGAAGATCTCGGCTACCCGATCTCCCACATCGTGGTCGAAGTAAACGCGGCACAGCGGTTCCTGCTCGCACACGACTTTGTGCGTCGCTGGCAGGCATTACGCGGAGTCCAAATTGTTCCGCACACCACAGCCCGTAACAAGATCGACCAGAACCTTGGTTTGGAAGCGTTGATCCCACCTGTTGTCCGTTCCGGTTCCCTCCGTTTACCCACCTTGTCAGGGAACTGGAAGACGTTGGCGTTGGTGGACGAACTTGTCACCTGGACACGCGACAAAAAGAAAGGTACTGACCTTGCGATGGCGTTGTGGTTCATGCTGTTGAACGCACCCAAGTTCACGCAAGCGAAACCGCCGCCCAGACTGTGGCGACCATCATTCCTTTTGGACGGATAATGATTTGCGAAAACTGTGAAACCGAGTTCGATCCGGTGGCGACACGATGGAGATGTCCGTCGTGCGGTCTCAAACATCATTGCTGCGGATAATGCTATCCTAGAGGCGAGAATGTCGGACGTTCGGAGCCTGTATGCGGACTATTGAAGAAATCGTCGCTTTATATAACCATCGGCGTCGTATCCTTGGCCCAGTCCATGACCAGATGCAAGCGGTTCGTGAGCTTGCACGCGGCGACGTAATCGTGCCGCTCAACGAGTTAGACGCGAACGCTCGCGCCTCCGTCGCTAACCTGCTGTCCATCGGCCTTGACCAAATGTCGATGCGGGTCGCATCCACCATGCCGACCCCGTACTTCCCGCCGATGAAAGAAGCATCGCAACGATCCAAAGACCTTGCGTCGCTTCGCAAAAAGACAATGATCTCGTTTTGGGATCACAACCGGATGAACATGAAGTTGCGTCGTCGCAGCCGGCATTTGCTCGGTTACAGCACGTCACCTGTCATCGTGAAACCGTGTTTCCGTACGAACATGCCGAAATGGCATCTCCGTAACCCGCTCGACACCTACCCTGCGCCATCGGACGACATGGACAATCCGGTGCCGGACGATGTGATCTTCACCTACCGCAAACCGTACCAATGGTTGGTCGCCATGTACGGCCCGATGATTGATGGCAAACTGCGTGTCGGCGACCCTGATCCCGATACCATGTTCACCCTCATCGAGTACGTTGACGCGGATTACATGGTGATTGGTGTGCTGGGCGCACCCGACGACCCGATGCTTCCTCCCGCGCAACGCGCCGGCATGGAAGTAATGGAGTTGGAACGTGTCAACAACCGGACTGGGATGCCGATGGCGGTCGTTCCGCAACGCATCACGATCGATCAGCCACGCGGACAGTTTGATGACATGCTCGGCATGTTCTACACGCGGGCACGTTTGCAGGCACTCACCGAAATCGCTATCGAACGAGGAATCTTCCCTGACGAGTATCTTGTTGCACGTCCTGGCGAGAACCCCGAACTAATCCAGATCGCTGACGGCAAAAGCGGTCAGCTCGGCATCATCAAGGGCGGCGACCTTCAGATCCAGCAGGTCAACCCCGGCTACAAGACTGAGCAGGCGTTGGACAGGATTGAACGCCAGGAGCGGTTGGAAGGTGCGATCCCTGCCGAGTTCGGCGGCGAGTCAGGCACGAACATTCGTACCGGCCGGCGAGGCGAGAACGTGCTGTCTGCGACGGTTGATTTCCGTGTGCAGGAAGCCCAAGAGATTTTAGCGTCGTCGCTGCTGGAAGAAGACAAGGTTGCGATCGCTGTTGACAAAGCGTATTTCGGTAACCAGCAGAAGTCGTTCTTCATCCCTGGTCGCGCCAATGTTGACAAAGCGGATTACACGCCGAACAAACTGTGGGAAACCGATTTCCACCATGTGTCGTACTCTGCTGCCGGTTCCGACGTGAACAACTTGATTATCGGGTTGGGTCAGCGGATGGGCACCGGCATGATGTCGAAAGAGTCGGCACGCGAAGCCGACCCGTTGATTGACGATCCAGAAATGGAACACGACCGGATCACCTCCGAGGGTGTCGAGGCTGCGTTGCTCGCATCTATCCAGCAGCAGGCCGCGCAACCGGACGGCCCATACCAGCCCGCTGATCTCGCATCGCTTGTCCGCAAGGTGATGGTTGAAAACAAGTCGTTGTTTGACGCGGTTGCCGAGGTCGATCAAGAGGCACGCGAACGTCAAGCCACCGAAGCCGAACAGATGTCGCCAGCGACCATGCCTGGTTTGGCGATGCCCGGTATGGGCGCGGAACAGCCGATGGCTGCACCTCCCCCCGGTGCTGGCGGCGGTGGCATCGAGGCGTTGCTTGCACAGTTGGGAGCGTAAATGTCTGACACAGGCTCATACCCGAACCGCAGCGATCTGCGTGACGCCGCAACCCGTCAGGTGCGGTTCACCGGCCAAACGTATGGTGAGGGCGCGTCGCAGGCACGCGCACAGCGGGCTGTCCCACCGGGGGCACCTCCTGCCGTAGTGCAAGGCCAGCAGGCCGGCGCACAGGCGCGCCCGTCGGTTCGGGGTGCGTTGATGCGCCCCACGGAACGCCCAGACGAACCCGTTACGGCGGGCGCACCGTTCGGTCCCGGCCCGACAGGCCCACAAATGGGGATCAACCCTAAAATTTTGCCTGACGACACTTTGACCGACAGGATGCTGGCCCTTTACGAACTTTTCCCTAGCGACCGTCTCCGCATGTTGATTATGCGGATGATGTCTAAGAGGTAACCGTGGGCGACAACTTTCTTCACAACTGGACCGACGAAGAAGAAGAACAGATCCTTAGAGAAATCGGTCGAGACAATCAGATCCGTCTCCAATATCAGGCGCAAGTTACCGAGCAAGAAGGTTTAGACCTTGAAGAACTGATGCTCGTCGCCCCTGACGTGGACCCACAATTGTTGTCTGATCTTGCCCGAGCCACATCGTCGGGGCTGATGGACATTGACATGGCAGGACAACTTGTTCTTGATTACCAGGAACAAGAGTTAGCTATCCAAGCTCAGGAACAACAGCAAGAGTTAGAATCTGATGAACCGAAAAACTGGTGGGAAAAAGGTCTTGACTGGGGTTACGACAAACTAAAAACCGGTTCACGTTACGGGTTCGCCGCGATGCAGCTTGTTCCTGACGTGATCGGGCATACGGCTGCACGGGTGTACGCAACATCCCAACCAGACGACCCGCGCGCCTCGATGTCGTATTACAAAGAACCGCAAGTGCCGTGGTACGACATCGGTGCTGCATGGAACTCTACCGATCTAGGTGCGTTGTTCTCCGGTGAAGATGCCGGCGAAGGATTTTTTGTTGGCGAAGACGCCCGACAATTCGTTGAAGAAAACGCGATCCGTTATCGCGGCGGGTTCCTTGAAGAAGTTCGGGTACCGCAAAAAACGGTGTGGGACCCTGACACAAACTCGTTTGTAACGGTAGAAAATTACAAAGTTGGTGACCGTCTTGTCGGATGGTCCCCCGGACGCTCATGGGGCGCACAGTTCTCAGCACCAGGTACAGAGGCGTATCACAACATTTCAGGCGTCGTAGACGCGGTGTTCCAGCTCGCAGCACCTACAGGTGTCAAAGCAGCAAAGCCTGTTGTCGTCACAGGACAACGCGCTGTCGCCGATCTGACGGCCGGCACACGCGCAAGTTACCGCAGTCTTGCCGGGGCGCGAAACCTTGGTTCGCCGTTCATCAACCCGCAACGTGCCCGCACTTGGCTGTACGGAAGCCGAGAAGCAAGAGATTTCGTTGAATACGTCCGCAAAGTAGACAACGTCGAAGACGCACGACGGCTGCTACCCAAAGCCGATAACCGGCTGTGGAACCGTGTTGTTCAAGCGGAAGAAACCCCTGACGTTCTGCGCGTGCTAGAAGAAGAAATGGGTATCGCCCCCGGCTTGCGCAACGTGTCCGAAGTGAACTGGTCACGTTGGTCAGATGTCAAAACACGGGTGATGCGCAACCCGGTGTCACGGGCGATCAGTTGGGAACGTGCCGCTGCACGCCGTCCCGGCGACGTGTTGAAAGTCGGATTAGCGAACGACATCGAAAAAACTAGGACTGTCGGCAACGTCGCAGATTGGCTGATCGCAGCCAAAATACCGTTTGAAAAACGCCGCATCCTTGTCAACCGGCTGTCGAACGCGCTTGCTGGCGAAACATCGGATGTACGTGCGTCACTCACGCAAGTGCGCGATGTTCTCACCGAAGGTCTAATCGAGCGTGGCCTGCCCGGAAACCTCGCCGAAAACATTGTCAAAGGTTTCAACGACAACTTTGCGAACATCAACCGTTTTGGTGATGTCACAACTGACGGCGCAGCTGACCTGCACGCCTTGCTAAACAAGATCCTTATTGCTGGTCAGGATGAGAACGGTAACTGGATGCGGGTCAAAGTTACTGAAGATCTCAAAACAGCGTTTCTTGATTCGGAACATTTGCGTCACGAAATTTTGTTGCCGTCAGCAGACGAAATTATTCGGGCCACGTCGCCGTACAAGTGGCTGTTTGAATCGGGTTCGTTGTCCCGTTCGGCGCGTCGCCGCATCCAGAAGATGCGCGGCAGGTCACCAGAAGAAATTTTGGATCTAGAAAAAAAACTAGACGGGTATTTTTCTGGCGGTCGTCAGCGAATCCCGATCGCTGGTGTTGACATCATCCAGAACTTGATCTTCAAAAAGCTTGTTCTAGGTTCGCTCGCATACATCAACCGTGCCGTACTAGAAGGTTCCGTACGCCAAGCTTTCTCACCAGGACTAAAAGGCGGAGTGATGCACCCCGCCGAACTCATCGTTGCATCATCCATGAACCCCAAGTTCGGCAAATATCTCGGCACCCTAGAAGGCGACGAATGGGCCGGCGTCACCTACCGCATGTTCGATGACGCGTACGCCGAATACATCGACGCAGTATCACCAGTGATTGCCGGCGAGGTCGCCCCCAACAAACTTGCCAAAATGACATGGCAAGCCAGCACATGGCGCAGCTACGTCAGAGGCGATCCCGAGTACCGCCGCGCATTTGGAGACAGCCTTTATCAGCTCGCCACCGACAGGCTTACCCGTGCGTATGCCCGCAATGGTGTCGATGACATTGTTACGCGAGCACTCGATGGCGACCGTGAAATCATTAGTGCGTTGGAAGATGTCCAGTATCGTCTCGCTGGGCAACCGTACGTCCCGGTTGATGCGGCAGGAAACGTCATTGGTGATGTCGCGCCGTACAGCCCAACTTTCTTTACCCCGTCGGGCAAAGTGATCCCCGAAATGGTTCGCCAACATGTCGAATCGTATGTTGCAAGCCGCTACCGAAAATTCACTCGCGGCGTCCCAGAATTTGAAGAAATCATCCGCAACGGTGACGCGGGAGGGCGTTTCCTTGACCCGCAAACAGGCATGGAAGCGTACGCTTTTGTTCCGCTTGACGGATCAGTCAAACTCGCCCCAAGATCAATCGGTGAATACGGTGAAGAATTCCGGCGCATCGTAGACGCTTTGCCAGACGATTTCTTCCCGCCGGTAATGAAAGGCCGTGTCACAGTACCGGTACGAGTCAAAGGCCCAGAATCCGCTGATCCGCGTATCAACAAACTGACAAGCGCATACGACGCCGTAGTTGACTACTTCTTCCACGATCTTGTCGGCCGGCCAGAAAGCTTCCTCAACCGTTCCCCCGTGTTCCGCCGGTTCTACCATCAAAGCATCGACGCGCTGCTGGACGAGTTGAAACCAGGTGAAGCCAAAATCGTTCTGGAAAACATGTCCATGTCGTGGCGACGTGCCGCAAACATCGAACGAGAACTTTTGGAACGCGCCCAGAAGGTTGGGAAACGGTGGAAAGTCGGCAACAAAGAAATCACCGACAACGCCTACCAACGCCGGCTGGAGAAAAACCAACGCGAAATTGCGAAACACATGAAACAGCGGCCGACAGCCGCACGGCCGTATGCGTTCCCTACCGGATGGGGACGCCGCTATGTCGGATCAAAAGAACTGTTCGATGATCTTGTCGGCAAAGCAGCTGGCAAACTGCCGGAAACAGGCACCCGCACTTTGGAAGAAGTGAGCAGCCTGTCAAAAATGTTTGCGTTGAACGAAACGAAACGGTTGCTGTACGACGTGTCCGAGGCGTCAAACTTTGCGGAATCGTTCCAGATCTTGTCGCCGTTCTTCAAAGCGTACAAAGAGGGTTTGACGAAGTGGCCGAAGATGATAATGACGAACCCTGGGGCGACACGCAAACTGCAACGCACCTATCAGGGTTTAGAAGCAGGCGACCCAGACAACGATGGTCGAGGTTTCATTTACGACGATCCGATTAGCGGCGAAAAGGTGTTCGGGTTGCCGCTTGGCAAGTACGCAAAATATTTGCCTTTGATCGCTTCCGGCGGTTTCGTCGGTTACGGAGTCGCAGCCGGTTTAGGGAAAGCACCGCTACCTGGCTTCCTCGGCGGTGCCGGCGGAACCGCAGCGTTGACAACAGGTGGACTCCCACCGTTCAACGTCCTAGAAGATGTTGACGTTGACATCAACTACAACGTCGGATCTATCAACATGGGTTTGCAAAGCATCGGACCCGGCGTCGGCCCTGTAATCCAAGTTGCTGTTTCGCGTCTCGCCCCTAGCATCCCGATGGGACGAGAAATCGAAGAAATTTTGGTCCCGTTCGGCCCGCCAGACACGACACTTGCTGTCATCCCTGATGTACGCCCAGCGTGGATGAAGAAAGCGTTCGATGTTTTAGAACAAGCCATCGGCGGCGACGGCGGACGTTACTTCTACGAACTTGTCACCGAATCACAAATCGCCTTGTATGCGTCTCACGGACCGAACTCTGCCGATCCGAAGTATGACACCCGTGACGAACAGTCAATGGTGCAACTAGAAAAAGATGCCATAGCGATGGCGCGCACCCTCGGTGTTATCCATGCGGCATCGCAGTTCACCGGCCCAGCACGACCCGACACCGATCTTCGCGTACCCACAGAATTCTCTGGCGACATCACAATTGACGAGGTCACAACTTTCTTTGACAACTATGTCCCGTTGCGTTACCTGTCGCGCGAATGGCGGTTGATGCAGGACGAAGACTATGAGAACGCGGTAATGAATTTCATTCAGACGTTCGGTTCTGACGTGTTCCTTGTCATGGCCGGCAAAACCCAAACAACTGTCGGTGGCCTGTCCGCGTCCGCAGAGTTCTACGAATGGGAAAGGCAGAACCCTGACATTGTCAACGATGTGCCGGATCTGTACGGGTATTTTGCTGGCGCAGTCGGTTCATCGTATGACGATTACGCATACCGGAAACAAATCCAATCAGGTGGCCGTCTACGTTTCGATGATCCGCAAGTCCAACTGGAATCAGCCCAAGTCATTCTTGCACGCGGTATTTACACGAAAGTGTTGCGAGACATCGGACCCAACCCGGACCCGGCACAACTTGCGATGGTTCGTGCGGTACGCGAAGAACTTTCCGATCGTTACCCGTTGTGGTTCCGGTCGGAACAAAACTTGAACGAAGTGCCGAAACAGATCGACACGATCGAAAACGCTGTGTTTGAGTTTGATTCTCTCCGAGACAACCCGGCTGCTAAAACGGCACGCGCCTATTTTGATGCGAGAACTCGCGCTATCGACATCGCGCAGCAACGCCGCGCGGAACAAGGCAACCCTCCCGTGTACACAGATCCTCTTGGCGGACAGCAGATGGCTGATCTTCGCGGCGACCTCCGTCTTGTCGGTTTCATTCTTTCCTATTCTGAACCCGACTTTGAGCGTTTGTGGTCCGATGTATTATTGAGAGAAGTAGACGTGCGAGCCGAGGACAGATGACATGACAGCGCAACAAGACATCATCGACCAGTTAGGAAACCTCGATCCGACGCAGCTTGCCGCTGTCGGTTCAATCATCGCGTCAATGGACGCCACAGGTTTCGGCAGCAGCGAGGTCTACCCGCAACGTATCGCCAACGACCCGTTGTTTGCTGAACAGTATGGCGCGCAACCTGGCGACGAATACATTTACACCGGAGCGGGCTACGTCGATTCTGACGGAAAAATTCTTGTTGAACGCGATCTGGACGGTAACCCGGTTTTCGACACGAACAATGAGCCGGTTGTTGTCCAGCTAAACGCTTCGACCGCTGGTAGCCAACAGTATTTTGATTTGGCGTCACGCAACCCTGAAGGTCTGGATCTGACTTTGGCGTTGTTGGAATCATCTGGTTTCAATGTTGAGACTGTGCAGCAGCAGGTCAGCGCGTTCCAACGTGTACAGCAGTATGCGATCGACATGGGTGTCACTTGGGAAGTGGCAATGGACCGCGTCCGTTTGTACGGCCCGAAAGAAGACACAGAAGCGCAACAGATCCCGATTGTTCGTGTCAGCAACCCGGAAGATTTGAAAGTTGTTGCGAACCGCACGGCGTTGTCTACGTTGGGTCGTGAACTGACCGAGGATGAGGCCGCACGGTTTGTTGCGTCGTATCAGCAGATGCAGAGAACACCGGAAACGCAGATGGTTGACGGTATGCAACAGGTGACACAGACAGCAGCTGCCGATGTTGCTGCCGAAAGTTTTGCGCGCGAGCAGGCACCTACTGAGGCGGCAGCGTACGACGGTATGCAACGTGTCGGATGGCTGATTGACAGCGTTAGGAGCATTGTCTAATGAGTGACACCGCAGCACCGCCCACCGGTGGCGGCACACCGCCAAACCCTTATGAAATCCCGGCGTCATACCGCAGTCTTCTTCTCAACAATTTGGAGCCGTGGGCACGTCAAGCTGTCCTGACTGGTGACACGTCAGGTTTGACAGCACGCCAAGTCGCATCGGTAAACCGCATCCTTGTCGTGATGGGCAACTTTGCTTATTCGGCGGACAACATCAACTCGGCCGAGTTCGCACGGGCATGGGCCGGCAATTCGCAACAGTTGGAATCGTTGACTTTTGCGGCGAACACGGAACGTGAAAATGTTGAGCCTGGGTTTACCGCTCCGCCGATGCAGCCGACTGGCACGGCTCCTGCTGGTGGCCCGACAGCAGCTGATTATACTGGCGCGGCCGGCGTGGGAGGTGTTCCAAGCGGCCCAAACGCACCGGAGCCTGATTGGGGAACCCTGAGCATAACACCAGAAGAACTAAACATTCTTGCGGACATCGCCAAAATAGGTGCGTTAGACACTGTTGACCAAGAGTATTGGGATTCTCTTTCAGGTGCTGATTTTGCGTTTATTTCAAGCAGGTCGTGGTGGCCTGGTGGTATCGAGCAGGGTGCGCCCGTTCCGCTAAGTGAACGTCCAACACTTCCTGACCTGACAAACATCCCCGGTGTTGACACATTCGACCCGACACAAGGCATCCCCCAATCAGAAGTCAATCTCGTCCAAGGGATCAGCACCGTAACAGGAGAAGCCCCGACGCCCCAACAAGCGTACGAAGGCATCACATCCCCCGGAACAGCAACATTCACACCGACCCCGGACGCCGACGGAGTTTCTGTCGACGGTGGTGCCGGCGGAGCAGCCGGTACGCCAGAAATGCCGGACCCTTCCGCAATGGAAACAACCGACTGGGAAAAAGCAGCAGCCGAACTGTACCCCGCCTACTACGCAATCATCCGGAACAACCCAGAAATCCGCGACCTGATCCGACGCTCGATCGGTCCACCAGCGTGGAGCCAAGAACGCTTCAACGCCGAACTGTTCAACACCAACTGGTACAAAACCACGTCGGAATCCGCCCGCCAATGGGAAATCCTGTCAAACCAAGACCCCGCAGAAGCACAAGCCCGCGTTTCAACACAAGCAGCGGAAATCCGTTCGACAGCGAACTTTTACGGCGTGTCTTTGTCGCAAGAACAAATCACCCAGCTTGCCACAGACGCCGTCAAGTTCGGTTTCAATCTGCAACAGATCAACGACGCGATCGGCATGAAAGCATTGGAAGGCGGCGTCGAAGGCATCAGCGACCTCGCCCAAGGGTATTACGGTCAGGAGATGCGCCGCCGTCTCAGCAACTACGGTGTCACCCTGTCAGACACGACATTCAACCAGTATCTGAACCAGATCGCGGTCGGCGCGGAAAGCCTCGATTCGTTCCAAGATTATGCGATGACTCTCGGCAAATCTTTGTTCCCAGCTTTAGCAGACCAGTTCGACGCCGGCCGAACTTTTGACCAGATCGTTGACCCGTACAAGCAGACCGCCGCGCGTATCCTCGAAATCGCTCCCGATTCAGTTGATTTCCAGCAGCCTCAATGGCAGAGGGCGTTGACCCAAATGGACGAAGGGTCTTCGCAGCAACGAATGATGTCGGCGCGTGAATGGGGCGACTATCTGCGACGTGATCGATCTTTCGGATACGAATACACCAACGACGCCAAACAAAAGGCGTATCAGACAGCGAACCAGATCGCTGACATGTTCGGAAGGGTCTAAACATGAGCATGACAGACACCGGCACAGTCGGAAACTTCCGTGAAGATGTCGGATCGCTACTTGGATCAGAAGCAGAATCAGCGTTCAGCATCGTACAAAACGTGTTGCGAGCCTATGGCCTGGAAAGCCTTGCTGGTTTCGTCCGTGATTTCATCGTTGATAACGATGTTGTAGACAGCAACGTCCTAGTCGGAGAAATCCGCCGGCAACCCGAATATCTCCAACGGTTCGCTGCAAACGAAGCACGCCGACGCGCAGGACTCAACGCTTTCGGCGAAGGCGAATATGTGGCGATGGAAAACCAGTACCGCCAATTGATGCGCGCATCTGGTCTTCCACGCAACTTCTACGACAGCCAAGAAGACCTACAACGCTTCCTTGCCAACGATGTGTCAGTTGGCGAACTATCAGAACGCATCAACCAAGGTTATGAAGCGATCCGTTTCGCCGACCCAGAAGTGATTTCCCAGATGCAAGAACTGTACGGCGTCGGAGAAGGCGAACTCGCCGCATACTTCCTCGACCCCGAACGCGCTACACCCGTGCTACTGCAACGCGCACAAACCGCTCAGACAGCCGCAGGAGCCGCGCAAGCCGGTATGCAACTTACAACCGAAGAAGCCGAACGCCTCGCCCAAGAAGGCGTCACACAGCAGCAGGCACGCGCAGGAGCAGCAGCAATCACCCAAGCCGAAGAACTGTTCCAACCCACCACAGGCGAACAAGACGGCGCGTTCACCCGCGAAGAACAATTAGGTGCCGTGTTCGGAACAGATCCGGCAGCAGCGCAACGTCTCCGTCAACGCCAACGACGCCGGCAAGCAGCGTTTGAAGGTGGCGGCGGGTTCGCCCAAGGTGCCGGTGGACAAGTCACAGGGTTGCAATAACACACAACATCTTGTGCTACAATTTCTGACGATGCCAAGATATGGCAGGAACCCCGCACAGCGGGAGAAATATGCAGCACCGTCATCTGCCTCCGGGTGACGGTTGG
>Ga0208899_1002580_pt1 | contig 11981 bp, 20 predicted proteins | sample VirMetDEL_Nov_24_FD_184518 | JGI IMG/M metagenome (GOLD analysis project Ga0208899, IMG submission 184518) | Aqueous microbial communities from the Delaware River and Bay under freshwater to marine salinity gradient to study organic matter... | ecosystem: Environmental > Aquatic > Marine >...
CCCTCTGATAATTGTCCTAACCTCTTGGTAACCAACAAGTAATCACACAACACCTCAGCAAACGGATGCTCAATACTACGCAGCACAGCTTCGTCTACCTTGGGTGTCTTAGCGTCAGGTTCTATTGGTAGTTCGTACCCTAAAGACGATAAGCGTTCAGCTATCTGCTGACGACTACCGGGATTAAACGGTACTATCTTAGTTTTGTTAGCTAACTTGACTGCGTCTTTGACTAACGTCTGTTTCAAGTTACGACTCTTTAGTTCCTTCTTTAGTTCCGTTTTGGTTGGTGCTGAGATTATTTCGAGTCCGTCGTTCCATTCAATCTCTAACGACCAACCACTCGGTGTCTTCATCTCCTCTTGCTTAGACGGAAACTCTTTCTGTAGTTTATCCAGTAGATCAGCACGAACACTAGCAAGTTTCATCTCCAGTTTCTCCGCTTTCTCGATGTCGAACGCGAACCCTTGCTTCTCTTGTAGCCTCATCAGGTACGCAAACCAGTGCTCGATTCCTAACATCTGACTACTGGGTTTACTACTCATCAGATAATCATACAGCAGCTGTGTTACGATTGTATCCCGCTCACAGTATTTCCTCATGTCCTCGTTGTAACTGTCAAACGCACCGTCTTCCTCTCCGTATGATAGCTTGGTTAGTTTGTCTAACCGTAACCCCCATGCCTTTAACGAGTGACTACCTATTAAAGTCTTATCAAACTTATGTCGTAAGAAGTCGTCGTTGCGTACATCAGGTACTATACACCTAGCCATGACCATCGTGTCCAATACTTTAACAAGCGGTGGATGGAAGCTGTACAGTTTACCAAGAGCAGGTATATCAAAACCAAGGACGTTGTGTCCGACGATATGATCTGCCTTAGCTAACTCATTTAGTCCGTTTCGTATGCCAGCACCGTGATACGTTATCATCTTGGGTGTGGTAGGATCGTAGATAGATAGACAGTGAACCGTGTCAAGATCTGTCAAGTTCGACCAGTCCTCTATCGCATTTGTTTCTATATCAAAGAATAGTGTTTTCATGGTCCTACCTCCGGGGTAAAGCCAAAAGTTTCATGTGTGGGTTCTTCTTCGTCGTCAGGTAGTAAATCGTGCGCCACAGTTCTCAGTGCCAATGCTGTATCTAATAAATCTGAAGGGTCTAGAAAATCACCTGAAGCGATATCCGAGTTAGCCGTAGCCTCCATAAGCTCAGCTGCGTTAAGAATTGTAAAAAATTGTTTTTTAGTAATATTAGTTTTCATTTAGAATGGGTTGTTAGTTGTTGTTGTATCTTCGAAGACGTTCTTATCTTCTGTGTATCGTCCGGTTTCTGTGTCATAATTTAGTGTGGTGCAATGTCCTGTCTGTCCGCTGAATCTATTCTTTAACACACGAACACGGGTTTCATTGCTTGTAGTCTCAGCTTGTTGGTTACGTTCCAGTCCTATCACCATGTCCGACAGTTGTGCTATAGCCTGACTGCCTCTCAGATGGTGTAGACTTACTCGTCCTCCTTCTTCGTGACCGCTATCGACTCGCTTCAAGTGACTGACCAACACCATGCCACACCCTGTCTCTTCAACAAGACTACGTAGCTTGGTCATCGTGTTATCAATCAATCGTCGTTCGTCGTCCCCCGCTATACCACTGACAACAATCGATAGGTGATCCAAGAATATCCATTTACAATCGAATCCTTTTATCAGATAACGAATCTTACCCAACAAGTTGTCACTGTCCATACTTCCGAAGTGATCGTAGGTGTAGAACTTTCCATTCCCTACCGTCTCTTCAAACGCAGGACGTAACGCTTCCGTGTCTAGTTGTTCGTCTTCTAAGTGCAGTGGTTTGTTCAGATGGATGCCCATGATACCAAGAGCTGTACGCCTGACGGATTCCTCCAGTGCTATATAACCTACCGTCTCGCCAAGACCTAGCAGGTGATGAGCAACCTCACGACAGAATAGAGACTTTCCTATTCCACTACCCGCGCATACCGTAACTAATTCTCCTAGTCTCATGCCGTGGGTTAACTCATTTAAACTATAGTACGGATACGGCACTGCTTTGTGTTCCTCAGTGTTACTTACTAACTCCCACAAGTCCTTACCGTTTACGATTCCGTCAGGTCTGTACTCTCTTGCTTCATATAAACAACTGACTAACTCTTTCGACTTGCCACCTGTCAGCATATCAGACGGGTCTTTCAGTGGTAGCTCTGCGATGTGTGCTTTGCCGGGTGTCAGGAGTGCTGCACATTCAGCTGCTCCCTTGCGTCCGACATCATCCATATCAAAACAGAACACCACCTTCTCGAACCGTTCCAACCAGTCGATAGCTTGGGCCACGTGTTTCTTTGCAGCACTTGCCCCGTTCGGTACGCTGACCACTGGCCATCTGTTATCCATAGCTTGACTAGCGGACAACGCATCGATCTCTCCCTCGACTACAACAACACGACGACCTCCCTCTTTCCATAGGTGCTGACCGTACAAGCCAATCAACTCACCACGAACACTGAAGTTCTTGTTGGCATATCTTATCTTCTGAGCGACAGGCTTGCCGTCTCGTGTCTTATAGTTAGCTATCTGAACGTCTTCACCATTCAAACGACCAACCCAGTAGCCCCACTTACGACATGTTTCCTGTGTTAGATTGCGTCGTGGTATTGCTTTGGGTTCGCCAGTAAGAAACTCTCTCGGTGTTGATTCACTCATTGCTTTTCCTCGTCCTCCACTATAATCTTGGCAACTGAAACAATAGGTGCTTCCGTCATCGTTGGTGGAGAGAGCGTCACTACTCCCACACTTTGGGCATGGTTCATGCGTTTTTGTGAAAGCCATGACTTCGGTATAACTTTATCTGCATATTTAATTCCCTTCTTTTCGCACCACATTGCATACGTTGTCTTAGACTTCTTATTGATCTTGTTACTCGCTCGTTGAAACACCATGCGTATATCTAAGTGTGGGTGTTGCTCGCGTACCAACAAGTGCTTTGTCCTGTCCTCCACCGTCCATACTCCCTTGGCTTCTATGATGATGCCGTTGGGTAGTATGAAGTCGGGAGTGTATGTACTAACCTTCTGATATTCAATAGTTAACGTCTCGTACTTGAACTCAACGCCACTACGTTTCAGTTGATGTGCTAATTTCGATTCAAATCCGGAACGATAACGATTATTAGAAGTTCGCTGTGACTTCGGTTTCGTCCGTTTGTTCCGCATCGAATGTAGTGTCTAGGTTTTCACCGCCATTAACGTATCCTTCTTCTTCAGTAGTAAATCCGAAAGCATCAGCAGCCACACCACTTACGCCTCCGTTCTGTAGTTCTATTACTTGAACAGCTTGCAGCTCAAACGATACACCAAACCCTGCCATCGGTGTGTACCAAAACCTTGGACGAAATGCCATGTTTACTTTACTACCACCCCACACTTTAACATCTTCAGGTAACGGTTGACCTTTGGAATCAAACAAAGCAATCGATAGACTGTAAATACTACCGTCCTTGCGTCTGCCTCCAGCTTTTAATTTAGACTTAACAACAAAAGCACCGTCCTCTTCTTTGATCGGGAACTCTTTCTGTTCAATCTTTTTACCAGCGTTCTCTTCTTGCACAGTCTTCAACTCCTCTTCGTACAACGGACGTATCGTGTTCTTTAACAGATCAGCTTGGTCTTTATCTATAACTAGATCACAACTGTACGTACCAAACTCAGGCTCAAACCGTTTGTTGGGTTCGTTCAGGTGGCAGTATTTAGCTGTACCTTTTACTTTTATTACATCGTGTTTCTTTCTTGCTTGTATACTCATATTTCTCTTAGTGTTTATGCTGTTATACTTCTACGGTGGATAGTTCTAGTGTGGCTTCGGCATCTTGGTCGTCGCATGATTCACCACATTCAGTTGTTATAATCTTTGTAACATCATTAAAGACATAACGTTGTGCTTTGTATAGATATTGTATCTTATCTCTTATCCTGTATTTTGCACCCGGTTTTAAAGGAATGTAATCTCTGATCTCTTCCCATATACCGTCATAATTATTCAAGTTATATTGAGCTTTATCCCTCATTTGAAATAACTGATTTAATGTTTCTGTTTTCATATTTGTCTTAGTGTTTTTATCGGTGTTATGACAGCAGATACATGGCTCGATCTATTGCGGTGACATCTAGGTCACCAAGTTCAGGCAGTTCGGGCAGTTTAGCTGTCGGGTGTTGATTCAATAACTCACATCTGAACTCGGCTAGTAAGTCAATTGAAAAGAAATTTTTGTAGGTTTTTCGTACATCTTGGTGTACCTTCCGGGCGTTGGCTGCGTGGCATATAAAGCAATCGTGAACAAAACCCATATCAAACTTCATGTCGTATGCTAAACGATGGACGACAGCTGCATCTATACCGTGGATAAAGTTAGCAGTAACAGAACGACGTTGTGCTTTGGGATCGATCTCATCTGTTTCTAAATCAAAGTCTAACCACGTAGTAATACTTCCCGTGATAGTTCTTACTTTTGATTTCTTACTCTTAGTCAATCCTTGAATGATCTTAAAGCCTGATGGTGTCGTCCATTCAAACACCTTGTTACCTATCGCATTGGCACAACCACGCAAGAACTGTTGGATACGGACAACACTCTCCAGTTGCTCACGTGCTACCGTATTGAACTGTTCGGTTAGATAGTTGATAGCGTCTATGTCCTCACCCACTTGAAACGGATGGTTGTCTCCAATTATAGTAAGAAACCGTGACATGACTTGATAGAACGACTGACCGTATGGTTTGTTCATCACTGCCGCCTTAGCCATGGCTCGCGTCACTCCGTACTTGAACCATTCAGATGCTATATAACTGTCCTTTGACTGCTCCTTTAACCGTTCGTACACAAGGTCAGCTATGTACTGGTACATGTCACCCGGTGGTTGGTCAGGTACTAGGTTGCAGTGCTTGGCGTGACGTGTATCCCGTAATAAAAGGTGTAATATCTGCATACCGTTGTTACTACAATCCATACGTACCGGAAAGTGAGACACGTAACCGTATCCTTCTTTCGTAAACTGTTGATACTCAAGACAAAACGCAAGAAAACCAAACGGTTCACTCGCTTCCATCCACCAGTCGTTCGTCATCGGATCAGTAGCACACTCTAGTATATCATTCTTATGTGATCCTACCCACGCTACTCGTTCCATCAGGGTGCCCTTTATACCCCAAGCGTTAGCTCCGTGAACCAGTAGTCTTTCAGCGTCCTCCTCATCCATAACCTGTTGACCATCAGCGAATTGCAACAAAGCTCTAGCTAGATCAGAACCTTGTGGGTGCAGGTAAGCGGGCATATAATAAACACGACCACGATAATCAATACGAGCAGGAAAGTACACCTCATCCCACTCGCTGTACTTCTTAGCTAGGTGCATGACCTTGGCGTGTTGTAGCCTTTTGCTACGGTTGCTCTCGTTCATGCGACGAATCTTGTCTTGTTTAAACTTCCATTGTCTCAACTCTTCAGGTCGTTCGTGGCCGTTCTCAAGGTACGGTTGAAGTGGTACTTCATGAAAGTCAAACACTCGTTCTAATTCCCAACACTTCTGAGCCACGTCCAGTATCTTCTTGTTGATCTGCCAAGGTACTCGTTGGACATTGTTGCAAGCGGTATAAATAGTATTGATCGAAAAGAAATCGTAATTGGCTTTGCTTGGTCGGTTCATTACAAACGGATCGTTGAACGTCTCGTACCCTCCGTTGTAATAATCTACCCAGTCCCTCGGTTTTGTCGGTAACGCCATACGCATCGGATCTAACATCTCTTTCCACTTGTCATAACGCCTTACCCAATCAGTAAAGTCAGGAGTCAGAACCACGTCCTTGCGTTGTCTCTTGCCAAACCGTTCGATACGAAAGTCAACGATGCCCGTGTGTGTCTTGATTTCATTTAACAACCACGAACCTAACGCTAACTTGTGCCGTCTTTCCCAACACGTAAATCGTCGGTTGTTCTTTTCCACCGTGTAAAATCGTTGTATCTTCGATCGTTTACTCTTCGTGCCTTTTATACCCCACATCTTATTCTTCGGTACGGTCTGTTCAGCAACACGTTGTCGTGCTATTTCTTCAAACGCACCACCTATCTCTCGTGCTAGTGCTGTAAAGAATCTATCGGGTGCGTACATACGGTCTAGTAAAACCTTTAAGCCTATGTGTGCCACCATTTGTGGGTGGAAGTCTGCAATATAGCAAAGCCACAACGGCATCGATGGACTGTCGTCTCCGGCAAATCGGTTAAAGAAATCTTCAATCGGTTGTGCTAACTGAGGTGCAAGCTTGCCAAGGATACGCTTACTGCTGTCCATCTCACTGCCACGATCACTTTCTTTATAGAACTGTTGGAATTGGCGGTATGTCGCCCGTCCCCATCGTTTCATCTCGAACTCAATTCCCTTCGACATCAGCTTTGTCTCTCTTCACGTAATCGTAGGAATATTTAGGACGGACACGAGGTCGATCACTTCTAACAACCTTCAGGTTCGCATCATAACACAACTCATTCTGTGACCAAAAGTAGTCAAGTCCGTTCGCCACTTGTTTAGCCAACGACTCGTCTATTTCTATGTCTTCGATCTCGTCCTCGTGCCCGTCCATCAGTCTAGTCTAGTTTGTTACGTTCATTTTTTTCGTATTGATCTGCACCATGCCATTCATCGTACAAATCCTTAAGTTCTTGTCGCTCTTCCTCGGTTAAATCGTCGTCATCGTCCTCGTATTCGAGGAAGCTAGTTAGCCAGTCATCGTAGTTCATGTTTATGGTAGTAAGATTTTAGGTACGACAGTAACATCAGGTATCCGTATAAGTTTAGTGCTTTTAGTTTTTACCCACTTATTCCAAGTCACAATACCACCCATAAACAATGTATGATGTGTAATAGCTTGAGCACCGGGTGCACACAGTCTTTTTAAGTTTAATAAGTGCTTTCTAAACACAAACACTGGGTCATCTTCCTTGAGTTCTAAACCTTTGAATAACTTATCAACAATAAACATATCTGCTAAATGTTTGTCGTTTTTCTTTAACGCTCTCCGAATAACATAATGTAATGAAGCAGTCGATGCAGGTGGTAACTTAAAAAACTTTTGGTTGTTATGCACTTGTGCCACGGAATACTCTACATCAGGATACTTAGTAAGCACATCCATGATCTCGTAAGCTTGGACAATTATTCGTGTGTTTCCTCCAATACCTTTCGGCAAGCCAGTTTTTGAGTTAATCTTTTCCAGTAATTGAAGACAAGCACTTAAGCTGTTAGCATATTTCTTTCCGTTAATACTTAAAACATCAGCGTTTGTTCGTTTCTTACCACTATCAAACACGGTAAAAGTATCTGGCTCGTCGTGTAAATACATAGTACCTTCAAACGGTTGACCAGATAAAATAGAAGCCATCATGCGGTGCTGTCCGTCGTCTAGTTTTCCGTTGCAAAAGGATATTTGAGAAGACGGCTTCCATTTACCATCGCTCATCGCTTTTGCGTATGTTTTAGCAGTACTTAAATGTAACGGACGATTAACGCAACGTTCATTGAATATCTTTTCAGCAGTACTAGGTGGTATCACGACAATATGATTGCCGTTACGGTTTTCTGTTTTGATTTTGTAGTTTATAGTTGTCATTTCGGTTTTATCTTTCTTTCATTTGGTTTTAGTTTCGTCCGCAGTTACGGACACGTAAAGGTCGTACCTCTTTTGATTTTGTCGGTCAAGCAGTTTCTGAAGCTCAACATACAAGTCCATGAACGGATGGTCAGGATTCAATTCTCCGTTCATCTCGTTGTGGAAAATGAAGTACATAAGTTCTTCTATCATAAGCGTCGGTTCTCTAGTCTTCATACAGGAACGATATAAGGATGATAAATAATAGGATAATGGTCAGGTAAGTAGTAATGCTCATTGTGCTTCTAGCTCCTTATTCGCTTCGCTCGTTATCGTTGTTACTTCACTTCGTTCCGATAACAACTCTTTTTCTATTTCGGTTAGGTACGCTTTGATTTGCCAGTCGTCCTCGCTAAGACTTCGTATCTTCCTGACTCCGTGCATGATCGATCCGTGGTGCTTGTTAAACAGCTTTGCCACGGACACGTACGACCTGCCTGTCATCGCATAATAATAGCAGATTTGACGAGCCAACGCATGCGGTTGAAACTTGGTTTTAGAGTCGATTAACTCGGGCGTTGTATCAAAGACTTTACTTACTGCTGTCTTGATCTTTTCTAGTGGTAGTTTTCTCGGTTGTATCATAATTCTCGGTTTTATTAATAGGGTTATCGGTTGCTTGTCGAATCATGCCTTCAATGATCGAATAGCCGGGTTTAAAGCAAAGATCGGTTAAGCAGTCTACGCATATGTCCTCACCTTCGTTGTCAGTGCCTTGAAGCGTTAATCCACAGTGTTTGCAGATAGGTTTATTCACTGGTTAAAACGGTACGTCCACAAAAAGGGCAAGGCGAGCCGTCAATCGGACAAGACAAGCCTTCATCACTCGGACAAGTGTCAATAGGATGATCGGTTAGCTTGTGATGATTGCAACTGGTGGCGGTTAAGAGTAAGGTTGTAAGTAGTAGTATAAATGTTTTCATGATTTTCTAAATATAACGAACCCTTCAAAGGTATCTATAGTATTATAAACCTCGGTTAAAAAGTCTTTTGTTTGTTCGTGCGATATATCCCACCCTTTAAAGTTTTCCTCAACTAACATGATAAACTCAGGCACTGAAAGAAGCACTTCATTAAGATAAGTGGTAAACATTACATTTCTAAGATTAAAACAAATATCCCACCAAACATCGCGATCTATTCCGTCTACCATATAGCAACAAGGATAACTCCAAACACGAGTGCCGTTGATGTCTTTGTCTAATTGTTTTTCTAGTGTATTTGTCATGAGTTATAAACTTGTTTGAAATCTTTTGTCCGTCCGTTTATGCTAGTAGAATCGAATATATCCGTGGTATACCAGCCAGCGTCCATGTAAGCTTGTTGAAAGTCACAAGCCACTTTTTCCGCTGTAAACCAATCACTAGCACAGCTAATTAAATACCTTCTGCCTTTATATTCGGCATAGGTTGCAACTGGATAGTGTAAGCCACTAGGTTTTAATTCTCTTAATGTTGTCATAAGTTTTAAAATTCGGTTTCTAATATTGTTTTAATTGTTTCAATAGGTTTTCGGTCTCGTAAGGCTTGCAAGATATTATCGTTTTCAAGTGCTATGCTTGGCTCGATCAATAGCTCGTTGCAAAGTAGTATGAATTCAGTTTTTGTCATGTTAGCTTTCCTCCTTTTCAAACTCTATGCCGACAAGATCGACAACATTACAAGCCAGCCCGAACTCTGGATATTTACAAAAATACGGTTCACTATCTGGTTCCTTATCGTCCCATACATCGATGTTTTTATTTTGTTCCATGAAGCGTTCAAAGTTTTCAATGTCTTCGTCATCTAGACCGTCAAAGTCTCCATTGAATAACGCACACAATGCATAAGCTGGGAATTGATATTCGTATTGGTTTTTTATTTTCATAGTGTTTTTATCGGTTAGGTAATAATTATTAACTTTCTTTGATGCAAAGGTACAAAAGCACAAGCCACGCCCCCAGTGCCAACAGCGGAGAGGCAAGCAAGTACAGCAGAAAGGTGCTCGGTTTTGTCCGAGGGTAATGCCTATCTAAATCGTTTTCGGTTTTATCTTTCATTTTCGCGTTTCCTTAATTCAATAATAATTTCCGCAATTTTATCGTTTCCTAAAAGTTTAGTGCTTTCAGATAAAGCTTGATTCTCGCGTAGTAAAGTTTCTTGATAGTTATCTAGTAAGGCATGTAACTCTTCAGTACTCATTTTTTTAAAGTCTCTTTTCATGTTATGCCACCTCCCTTTCTAAGCGGATACCATCAAGTAACCTATGGATTGCATTAAATAACTCTTTTTTAGTACCTAAGCCAATAGTTTGACGAATACCACCACCCTTTGTTCTCATTTCATGCAATCCATAAGCTCCGTATGCTTGGTATAAATGGAAGTTTCCTATTTGTGCCGTAAGTTTTCCGTCAATGTTTTCGTATGGCTTTAATGGACGGTTTAGTTCTTTGTTTAGCCATTCAATGACCGCTTCTAGTTGTGCTTTTGTAATTCTCATAAGTAATATAGTTTTTTTTGTGAGTTGTTATTGGTTTGTAGTTGTGATTAATCTACTTGTAAGAGCATATCGGAAATAACACAATCAATTGAATCAATAATCCATTTTTCCATTTCTAGAATCTCCCCTGAATCATCAATGAATCCGCTATCAAACTTTAATGCATCAAGGCTAGCGGTCAAACCGCTTCCTAAATGTTCAATTTCAGAGCAATAACTTTCCCCGTTATCATCGCTATGGATTCCCATAGAGAAAGTATGATTTCCGATTTTAGTTGTTTCGTTTTTATTCATAAGTAATAAGTTTTTAGTTAATAAGTTGTGAGCCTCTCCCCTAGTAATTTTCTTGCAACCTGTCAAACACATTGTTCATAACTATTGCATAAAGTGCTAATAACTAGACAGATAAAAAAGTAAAAAAAGTTTTACAGAGTTTGCAGTAAATCGATTTAAAGCGAAAACAAAGAACGAAAGAAAGCACTTCCATATTTGGTAAAGCGTTTCCATATTTGGAAAAGAGACGACGACGGAAAGCGTAAAAAATAGATGCAAATGACTTGCAATAAGCGAACGATTCAACGCCATTCGATCAGCTTTAACGCAACTAACTTGCAATAAGCAAAACATCTGGCAACGATAACAACTAGCCCGTCTCATAAGTACTTAACAATCAGCTACTTGCGTGCTTTACTCGTGTAAATTAGACATAATGAATCTTGTGCGAACGCTGTTGGTAATCAAGGACTTATGAAACAACTTTGCAAAGGTATCCCCTCCCAGTAGAAAAAACATAGGGTACCCACGGGGTAAACAACGACCGCGTATATAGCGTAAGCCGCTCAGATTTTTTTACCAAATTCTTAAAAGTGCGGACTGATACCGTCGTCTTCGTCTATGTCTTCCGGGCTGAAAAGTATGCTAGAATCCGTTAGAACAGTGAGCTTGGCGAACTCCAACGCCCCCACTAATGCTTGGTCTGACAGGTCGTATTCCTGCTGGTATCGTCGTATTAAATTATCCAGATCAAACATAAAAGAATCGACTTGATGGTGCATATCCATAGTGTCGTTTAGTATATCTGTTTGCTTTAATTTTTACTAGTAGTTTTTACCACTATTTTAAATCGTTCAATAACAACGACTTACAACTCTACTATTGACACCCAACCTGTATAGGCTGTATGTTGTTATACTAGCCCCTCACGGCTTTAGTGAGAGTGCTGCAACAGCTGTCTGTTTTAAACGATAACATCAATAAGTCGATAGCTTTTCTTTAGAACAACGAATGACGAATGACGTCTATAAACGTCGTCGTTATAAACTGTTATTGTAAAAGCTCCTCAAAGACTTGACACGCTTTTATCCTATAGTCGTCATCTTGTTTTAACAGTATTTAAGGATAGGTGTGATTATAAATAATCCTGTATCTGTACTAACTACAAAAACACAGCTATAGAGAGATAGATATAGATGCCACTAAAGAGTTTGTTATAGTAAGTAGGAGGAGTGATAACGACGACTACGACCAGAGGAACGCTTTAGAACGTTTACGTTTATAAAAGCTATCAGTAAAGTTTGTTAACTCTTGATCTAACAGTTCTTGTTTTCTATCAATCATGTTTTGGTTAACGTCGGCAGCCATCTGCTGCACCCAGTAACCAATCGCTATTGATAAAGCGTCAAGACGGTCATCGTGTACGAGAGATCCTTTATCACGTGTTATTCGTGATAGTTGATACATTAGCATGTACCTAGTTTGTTGTTCTATAGGGTAACTAAGAGCACTCTTATAGT
>Ga0208899_1002583_pt1 | contig 11976 bp, 10 predicted proteins | sample VirMetDEL_Nov_24_FD_184518 | JGI IMG/M metagenome (GOLD analysis project Ga0208899, IMG submission 184518) | Aqueous microbial communities from the Delaware River and Bay under freshwater to marine salinity gradient to study organic matter... | ecosystem: Environmental > Aquatic > Marine >...
GAAGAAATCGCGCAAATGCCGGTGAAGGTCGAATACGTCTCACTTCTGGCACAAGCGCAGAAGGCCGTGGGGGTCGCCACCATTGAGCGCACGGTTGGCTTTGCTGGTTCTCTAGCCCAGATCAAGCCCGAGGTTCTGGACCTGATCGACGGTGACGAGGCGTTGCGGGAATTTGCAGATCAAGTCGGCCCCCCGCCGAAAACACTTCGCACCCGCGAGGATGTCGCGGCCACGCGCGAACAGCGCGCGCAGCAGGAGCAAGCGGCGGCAATGGCCCAGGCTGTTGAGCCGATGGCGAACGCTGCCAAGCTGATCTCTGAAGCGAACGTGCGTGGCGAGGAAGCCCTGCAAATGCACCGGAGGGTAGGATGACACCTGACATCCCCTCCCTTGGCTGGCTGGCCGACGACATGGACGAGCAGGACGCCCTGACCCGGCGCGTTCTCGATCTGCATGAGCGTGAAGTCCAGAACGCATGGGCAAGCCTGCTGTCCACGGAATCGGGGCGCATGGTCGCTTGGACCATCCTCGATCACTGTCACGTTTTCAGCACGACCTACACCGGCAATGCCGCGTCCAACTTCCTTGAGGGGGAGCGTTCGGTCGGGCTGAAAATCCTGAAGGGCCAGATCCTGCCGAATGGTCCGCACCTTCTGGCCGACATGATGGTCGAGGCCGATGACCGGCACGACCGCCTCTTGGCGCAAGCAATGGCAGAAATTGACGGAGAACAAGATGACTGAGGTCACAGCAGAGACGACCGCCGCGCCTGAAGCGACGGCAACCGAGGCACCGCAGGCAACTGCACCGCAAGCGACCGAGGGGCAACCCGAAGCGCAACAAACTGCCGAAGGCACCACGCCCGAGGCGCAAGAAACCACCGAGGCCACCACGGAAGATAACACCACACCGGCCAATGTGGATCTCGAACTGACTGCCCCAGAGGGCATGGAGATGTTTGCCGACGATTTTGCGTCGTTCTCGACCGAGGCGACCGAATGGATCAAGGCCAACCCTGACGCGACCGCTGCGGATGCGTTCAAGTGGGCGGCTGATCGGCAGGCAAATGCCGTGACGGCTTCCGCGAACGCTGCAATCGCAGCGCACAACGAAAAGGTCACGGAATGGGAAAACCAGATCAAGGCCGACAAGGAGATCGGCGGCGACAAGTTCAAGGAATCCGTCGCAACCGCCTTGAAGACTTTGGACACGTGGGGAAGCCCGGAACTCCAACAGCAACTGAATGAAACCGGATTGGGGAACCACCCCGACATGATCCGGCTTCTCGTCCGCGCGGGCGCTGCGATGCAGGACGCCAAAGTCCTGACGACCAACGCAGGCGGCGCGCGCAAGTCATTCGCTGACGCCCTCTATGGCAACGCCAACTGATCTGATCTGAAAGGAGATCACCATGGCCGAACTTTCCGACCTGAACCCGTCGCTGGCGGATGTGCTTAGCCGCACCGACCCGGACGGCAATATCGCCCCGATCATCGAGGCCGCTGCTCGCGCAAACGGCATCATCGGTGACGCAACCTATGTCGAGTGCAATGACGGCACCAAGCACCAGCACGTCATTCGTACCGGCATTCCCGAACCCGCATTCCGCCGTTACAACGCTGGTGTGCAGCCCTCGAAGTCGACGACCGTTCCGGTCATCGACACGACCGGCATGATCGAAGACTATTGCGAAGTGGACAAAGCGCTGGCCGACATGTCGGGCAACGCGGCGGGCTTCCGGGCGTCTGAAGTCATTGCCAAGATGCAGGGCTTCAACAACTTCGTTGCCAGCAACATGATCTACGGCGACACCGCGACCACGCCCGAGGGCTTCATGGGCCTGGCCCCCCGCTTCAACGATCCGTCTGTGGCTTCTGGCCGTCAGATGGTGAACGGCGGCGGCTCCGGCTCCGACAATACCTCGATTTGGTTTGTCACCTGGGGCGGCAAGGGCTGCAACCTGATCTATCCGAAAGGTTCGGCGGTCGGGTTCAACCATCGCGACCTTGGCGAAACCACCAAGGAGATGTCCAGCAACAAGTTGCAGCAGATCTACCGTGACCACATGAAGTGGGACATCGGCATGACCCTGGGCGATTGGCGGTCTGTGGCCCGTGTCTGCAATATCGACATCTCGAACCTGACCAAGGATGCCTCGTCTGGCGCCGACATCATCGACCTGATGATCGACGCGGAAGAGCTTCTGGACACCTCGTCCACGATGTCGGTCAACATGGACGGTAATCTGGTGCAGGGCAAAACCGTGATCTACGTGGGTCGCACCATTGCCAAGTTCCTCCGCAAGCAGGCGCTGAACAAGACGAACGTCGATCTTCGGGTCGAGGAAGTCGCGGGCAAGCGCGTGACCATGTGGGGCGAATACGAGGTCAAGCGCATCGACGCCATCACCGAAACCGAAGCCACGATCTCGGGCTTCTAATCGTCTGGATGAAAGGAGAATCCAATGCTTCTCGACGAAAACACCCTGTTCTCGGACGACCAGGCGATTACCGCGTCTGCCGCTTCGACGAACTACATGGACCTTCAGGCTGGCTCGACCCCGCCTGGGGCACCTGCGGCCCTCGTTCAGAAGATCGGCGGTGGGAATGACATTCCCCTGCTGATCCAAGTGACCGAGGCATTTGCAACCCTGACCAGCCTGACCGTCACGATCCAGGTTGACGACAACACCTCGTTCTCGTCTGCCACGACCGTCGCGTCGTCTCACGCTGTCCCTGCGGCCTCTCTGGTCGCCGGGTATCAGTTCCCGCTGGTCACCCTGCCCAACACGGTCAACGAGCGCTATGTGCGCCTCTACTACACCGTTGCTGGATCGAACGCGACGGCGGGCACCATCACCGCCTCCATCGCGACGGGGCTGCAAACCAATGGCTAAGCGTCCGATCAAAGTCCGCGCCAAGCTGAAAGGGCAGAAACCGGACATGACCTGGGCGCAAGAGGGCGACGTCTTCGACGTTGATCCTGACCTGTTCTCGAAGCGGTGGATGGAAAAGATCACCGCCGACGAGGGCAAGGGGCAATGAAAACGGGGGCGGCCTTCGGGCCGCTCCTGCCACAAGGCGAGGCGAGAGAATGAGCAAGGTACAGATCTGCAACCGCGCGCTGTCAACCTACCTTGGGGTGGGGCGGATCAACTCGCTGACGGAAAGCACGGCGCAGGCGCAGCAATGCGATATGCACTTCGATGACACGCTGGCCGGACTGCTCGAGACCCATTGGTGGGTATTCGCAACGGGCCGCCAGGTTCTGGCTGAAGTCACGAACGACCGCGCGACGGAATGGGCGTACAAGTACGCGATGCCGGCCGACGCGATTGATGTGCGGTGGGTGAATGAGCCGACGACCGCGCGGGCGCGCATGGCCGCTTTCCAGTCGCCCGACACGGATCGCGAGATGATCGAGGGCTTCATCTACAGCGATGTTCAAAGCGCGGTTTGCGAATACACGAAAATCGTTTCCGACACCGGCCTGTTCCCGCAATACTTCTCCGACGCGCTGAGTGCGGCGCTGGCGGCGAATGTGGCCATGGCCCTGACCGAGGACATCAAGCGGGCGCGCAACGCGATGGAAGCCGCTGCGGCGCGCCTTGATGCAGCCATTGCGCGCGACGAGCGGCAGGGCGGGCCAAGGGAGTACGGGCAGATCCCCGACTGGCTGGCAACGCGCGGGGTGTCCTGATGCCGACTGCGCGCTTCCAGCCAAGTTTCGCCGCCGGGGTTCTCGGGCCTGGGCTTCATGGGCGAATTGATATCGCCAAGTATGACGTGGGCCTCAAGGTTGGGCGAAACGTCTTCATCCACGCGCATGGCGGCTTCAGCAACAGGGCAGGGACCGAGTTCATTGCCGAAGTCATGGACAGCAGCAAGACGCATCGGCTGATCCCGTTCAAGCGGTCGGACACCGAAAACCTTGTCATGCTGATGGGCGATAGCGAGATGAAGATCATCCAGGACGGCGCGTTTGTGCAGTCTGGCGGTGGTGACTACAATCCTTCGACCCCGTTTCCATCTTCCGTGGTGAACGAGCTGGATTTTGTGCAGTCGATCGATGTGATGTTTTTTGCGCATCCGTCCTACTATCCGCGCAAGATGTCGCGCGCTTCTGCGACTAGCTGGACGTTTGCGAACCTTGCGATTGATCCGACGCTGACGGCGCCGACCGGCCTTAGCATTACGCCTGGAACATCTGGGTCAGAAACCTATTCCTACAAGGTCAGCCCGGTGACGGATGGCGTTGAGGGCTTCCCGTCTTCGACCGTGACAAATGCGTCCTGTCAGGATCTGACTATCAGCGGCGCAGAGAATGTCATCGCATGGACCACTTCCGGCGCTGATGAATACAACGTCTATCGTGAACGCAATGGCGTGTTCGGCTTCATCGGGTTCACGGACGGGGTGACCTTTACGGACGACAATATCTCGCCCGACCTGACCTATACTCCGGTCGAGGCGGCGGACGTGTTCGGCGGGGCGGGCGAGTATCCCTCTGCCGTGACGCTGTTCCAGCAGCGCCTTGTGTTTGGCAATTCGACAAACCAGCCGGAAACGCTTTGGATGTCGCGCACAGGCGATTTCGAGAACTTCACGAAGTCGCGAGTTCTGAGGGACAGCGACCGGATCGAGATGGACCTGACCGGCGGCGAGATCAACCGGGTGAAGTGGCTTCTGCCGCTGCGGGAATTGCTGGCGTTCGCGTCGTCGGGCGAGTTCTCGATCATCGGCCCAGGTGGGACCATGCCAGCGACAAACCCGGTGCAGACGCAGTATGGCTATTCTGGGTCTGGTGATGTGCCTCCGCTTGTGGCCGAGGACACCGCGCTGTTTGTGGACCGGACCCGGCGCGGGGTTCGGGATCTGCGCTACGCCTTCGAGCAGGACGGATACACCGGCAACGACCTGTCGATCTTCGCCTATCACTTTTTTGAGGGCAAAGAGATCGCCGGGTGGGCATTGCAGAAAAACCCTTGGTCCGTGGTCTGGGTCTATCTCAATGACGGCACCCTTCTCAGCTTCACGTACAAGCGGGAGCACCAGGTTTGGGCGTGGTGCGAACATGATGTGGGCGGCGAGGTGGAGAGCATCTGCGCGATTCCAGAGGGCGACGAGGACGCGGTCTACATGATCGTGAAGCGCACCATCAACGGCGGGACAAAGCGATATGTCGAGCGGATGCACGAACGCGCATTCACGGACATCAAGGACGCCTTTTTTGTCGATTGTGGCCTGACCTATTCCGGGGCGGCAACGACGACGATCACCGGATTGGGCCACCTTGAAGGCGAAACGGTTGTTGCCTTGGCGGATGGCAGCGTCGTCGAGGGCCTGACGGTGTCCAGCGGGCAAGTCACGCTGAATGAGGCGGCATCGAAGGTTCATGTCGGGTACTTCAACTACGCTGAGGTCGAAACGCTTCCGCCCGCAATCCAGTTGCAGGACGCGGGCAGTGCACGGGGGCGCCCGATCAAGCTGAGCCGCGTGTTCTTGCAGCTGGAAAAGACGCGAGGCATCAAGGTTGGCCCGACGCGGGACACCCTGACGGAATACTTGCAGACCGGCGGCGACCTGTCCGCAGAGATCCCGCCCTACACTGGCATGATCGACTTGCAGCTTTATCCCGATTGGGGCCGGGATGGCTCGATTGTCGTGCGGCAGGACTATCCGTTGCCGATGACTGTTCTTGGCATATCGCCGGAAATCAGCGTTGGGAGATCGGGATGACCGTGAAGATCAAACCCCTCGACGCTCACGACATGGCGTTGCTTGCGGGACAGATGCGCGAGATCGACCAGTTCGAGTTCCGCGTCATGTCGGGCGGGAAGCCGTTGCGCCAGGTTCTCGATGACGTGCTGAAGTTCGCAGGGCCGGGGCGGGCGGCGTATTTCGACGGCAAACTTGTGGCGGTCTACGGCGTCACCGCGCAAACCGTTCTGGCGCGTGACGCGACGCCATGGATGGCCGCGACGAATGAGATCAACAGCCCGAAAGTCCGGCGCGCGGTGGTCGAGCACAGCAAGCGGGAGCTGCTGGATATGGCGGGGCCATATTCGCGGCTCTGGAACGTGGTATCAGAAGGCAACCGCGTGGCAATTCGTTGGCTCAAGTGGATGGGCTTCACCTTCGATGGGGACGTGATGATCGGCCCGCATCGGTTTCTGAAATTCGAGATGGAGGCTTAGCCATGTGTCTGCCTGCTTTGGGGCCATTGTTGATCGGCAGTCTTGCCCCGACTGCCGCCGTTGGATCGGCCGCGGGTGTAGCCGGTGGTCTGGCCGGAACGCTTGGCACGATCCTGCAAGTCGGCGGCGGTGTCGTCGGCGCCGTGTCGCAAGCTATGAACGCGCGGGCTGCATCAACGGCGGCGCGGCGAACGGCGGCGGCGCAGCAACAGGCGGCGCGGGATGCGCTCGAACAGGGCGAACAGGAAAGCGACCAGCGGCGGCGGGCCGGGGCGCTTTTGCAAGGGCAGAACCAAGTCGCGATGGCGGCAAATGGCATGGATGTCACGGCGGCGCATTCTCTGGATATTCTCGACGACACGCAGGGGAACGTCGAACAGGACGCTTTCCGCATTCGCTCGAACGCGCAACGTCAGGCGCAGCAATTCAGTCAGGGCGCGGCGAACAGCATGGCAGAAGCGGCGTCCTACCGGTCGCAGGCGCTGTTCCAGCCGCTGCAAACGGTTCTTTCAACCGGCGCGCGGGTGGGGGAGCGGTACGCCTCATGGGTGGCCGCTGATCGTTATCCGTCCGTTCCTAATCCGGGGGCATACACCTGATGGCCGCAATCATTCAGACATACCAGCCGCGGGAGGTTGACCGGGTTGTCAGCCCGACGCCAGTACAGGCGGGGCAAACCGCGCTAGGCAATCTGGCGGAAGGCATGGGGCAGATTGCGGACGCGGCGTGGACGTTTGAGGATGAGTTGGCGACGGCTCACGCCTATCAGGTCGATACCGAGTTCTCGAACCTTCTGCGCGAAACCATGGACAACCCGGAAACCGGGTATCGCCAGACGCGGGGCATGGCGGCGGTCGAGCGCGGGCAACAGGTTTTGCAGGACGTGCAGACCCGGTATCGGCAAATGGTCGGGCACCTGAATCCGCGTGTGAGGGAAGCAACGCTGCGGTCCATGGAAAGCCGGTGGCAGACGTTTGTGTCTGCCGTGCAATCGCACTCCACTGCTCAGGCGCGGGCCGGGGTGGCGGGGGCATCACGGGCGCGGATTTCTGCCGCCACGGAAGACGCGGCTATTGCCATTCTGAACGGTGACGCGGAAGGGTATTCCAACGCGGAACTGACGGTCCGGGCGACTGTCGAAGAAAGCGCGGCGTATCTGGCGGCTGACCCGGCGGGGCAAGAGCGGATGCTGCGAGAGGCGCTGTCACCGCTGCACACGTCCGTGATCGACGTGGTTGGGGCGGAACAGGGTGCGCGGGCGGCGCTTGGCTATTATTGGGAACACGCTGACGAGATCGCCACCAGCGACCGGCTGGATATCCAGCCCCGGCTTGTCGCGGCTGCGTCTGACGAGGAAGGCGCGGAACAAGGCAACGCGGCATTTGATGAGGTAATTGCTGAACCGCCACAATGGGAAGGTTCGAACCTTGAGCCTATCGCGGCGGAGGGCGGTGCAACCGAACTGCAAAACCCTGCAATGCGTGATTATGTCGGCGTTATGCCGGAAGAAGACCCCGAAATAGCTGCGCTGCGCGGGCCTCAAATGAACGTGCCGACGCCTCAAGGGTTTCTGGACCCTCAACGGCCTGACTTGCTGCCTCCGCAGCGCGGTGAGTATATTCCTCCGGCTGAATTTGTGTCGCCTCCGACGATTGAAGAAGCGCGGGCGGCGCTGGACCAGATTGAAAACCCGCGCGTTCGGGCGGCTGCAATCGAGAGTTTTGATTTGCGCGTGACGCAATGGCAAGCCGAACAAGAGCGGGTGCATGACGCGGCCCTAGCTTCGGCTTATGAGGCGGTCGAACAGGGCGCGCATCCGATCACCGGCATTCCGCCGAACGTGCGGGCGATGCTGACGCCGCAAGAGCAATCGCAGTTGATCAGCTATTCGCGCAACTTGGCGGGCGCGATGGACCCTGACACGCCTGACGATGTGTTTTATGAGTTGTCACTGCTGCGCGAGACCGGCGATGTGCAGGGCTTGGCGCGGGCGCTGCTAAACAACCGAGACAGGATTAGCGGCTCGGATTACCGCACGTTCTCAACCGCGTTGGCGTCCATGCAGGGGGGCGAAGATGGTGACATCAACTTCGGAACCTTGCGCACTGTGATCGACCGGGAACTGCGGCTGTTCAACATTTCTACCACTTCCACGGCAACGCCGGATGAGCGGGCCTTGCAGATGCGGGTTCAAAACGAGATCGAGCGGTGGATGCGGGGGAGTGAAAGCCTGCCGGATGAAGGCGCTATCCGGCAACGAACGCAAGAACTGCTCGTTGAATTGACGCTTGATACAAACCGCATCGGGGATTCCCGAACCATGCGCGGGGTCGAGATTGATTTTGCTGGCGCGACTTCGACAACAGCGGATGATGTGACGCTTGACCAGATGCAGGCGGCGGCAGATGACAACGGGCTGACGGTTCACGGCGTTCGTGTGTCGCCTGATGACCTGCAAGCGGTCACTGAGCGCCTAACTGCCGTTCTGGGGCGTGAGCCTACCGCGCAAGAGGTTTTCGGCGCTCTGGTTCGGATCACGACGCGATAGCGCGGCCATAACCTGAGAACGGTTGACTTGCTAATCTGGGGCAACCCCTTCGGAGGCTTGCATGAGCGACCTGGACTTCACCCTTCTCGATGAATACGCGCAACAATTGAACCGGCGCGATGCGGCCAGAACCAGCACGGCGCTAGGGCTTGGCAACACACAGCCAAATGCGGCTGCTGAGGCTTTGGAGATTGCGCGTAACCTTGGCGTCCCGCCGATGGCTGTTGTCGCTCAACCGGATCGGTTCCGGGCCGATTTTCAGCGGTTCACCAACACGAACACCCTGATTGATGCTCCCATTACGCGCGGGTGGGTGGATCACGACGCGATGAACGCGGCGCTGGCGCAAGACGATCTGGCGAATTTGTCCGGCTTTGAACGCACGGTTGCAGAAATTGCCTTGTCGGTCGAGGGCGTCGGGGATCTTCTCGAAGATACGCAAGCGGGCCGGGGTGTGCAGACCGGGATTTCCGGTGCTGGGCAGATGGCAACCGCTGTCGGAACGATCCCGGTCAGTTCCATGTTGCAGCGTGACTTTCAGGTGCTGGACTATCTAGGCCAATTGCAGGACGCGGACCCTAACCTTGCGCGGCATGAAGTTGCGTCTCTTCTCGGTATTGACGCAAATTCTACGGCGGCGGCGATTGCCTATGATTTTCTGCGCGGCGATGAAGATCGCAGGCAAAACCACATTGACCGCGTGACATCGCGGGTCATGGCGAATGAAGAAACCATGACGGCGCTTGTCGATGCCGTGAATGCCTATTCGGCGCAGATGCAGGAAACACAAGGCCGGATGCCGAACTTCACGGACATCCGTGACGTGGGCGATTTCGCGGATTGGCTGTCGTTCAACACCGGGCAGGCGATCCCCTACATGGCCGCGACGGTTCTGGCTGGCGCAATCGGCGGCGCGCCGGGGGTGATCGGCGCGGGCTATGGCATGGGCGTGGGGGATATTCAGTCCGGCTTGATCGAAGAAGGGATCACGGATCAGGGCGGGATTGCTTTGGCTGGTGGCATTCCCTACGCCGGCCTGGAATTGCTCGGGCCTGCCGCGCGACCGTTCCGGGGTGTGGGCGGGGATGTGTTGCAGGAGGTGGCGCAAGGCTACCTGCGGCGGCTTGGGCGCGAGTTTGGTGAAAACGCGGTTGAGGAATTCATCAACGAAGCCGGTCAAGAGATCATCCGCGATTATGCGGTTCAAGCTGGCGGCGGCGAAGAAGTAATCCTGAACAACGAAACGCTGCTGCGCTGGTTCAATGCGGGCATGGCGGGCGCGGGCGCGGGCGGCATGATGGCTGCTGTTTCCACGTCGCCAGTGCAACGCGACATCGAACGGGCAGACGCGGCGGGCGGCACGGCTGAAGCGCTTGACCGGATCGACGCCACGGTTGCGGCCTCTCAGTTGCGCCAGCGCGCACCAGATCGGTTCCTGGACTTTGCAAACCAAACCGGAGCGGGTCAGCAACTTCTCTACGTCCCAGCGGATGGGCTGCGGGAATACGCGCAAGCGCGCGACATGACGGATGAGGATTTGGAAGCTTGGGGTGTGGATGTCGAAAGCCTCGACCAGCTTGCCCCGTCTGGCGGCGTGGTGTCTGTGCCGATGTCGAACTATGCCGCAATGATTTCCGGAACGGATGATGCGGCGTGGTTCCGCGAGAACGCGACCCGGCGCGAGGATGAAATGTCGTTGGCCGAGGCTGCGGCATTCAATGATCAAGTGCAAGAAGTCATGCAGGAGGCATTCGATGAGGTTGAGCGACAACGCCTGTCAGATGAAGAATTGCGCGCGTCGGACGTGCAGATATATGATCAGGTGTTTTCGCAATTGCGGGCGGCGGGGCGGTCGCCGGACGTAGCGCAGAATGAGGCGCGCGTCTGGTCTGCCTTCTGGGTCACAATGGGCGAACGCTACGGCGAAGACCCGCTGGACCTTGCGCGGTCGATGGGCGTTCGCATTCAAAGCGCGATGACGCCGGAAGTCACGCGGCGACGCAATCAAACGGATGTGATGCTGAATGAACTGCGGCGGCGCGGGGACGCTGCATTGCGCCCGCGCGGGATGTCGATCCTTGATTTTGTCATGTCTGAGGGCGGCGTCATGGACCCCGGCGGGGAAGTGGCGATGCTGGAAGGGCCTGCCGGTTTGATCTCGGAAAGCCGGGACCAGATTGCGGAGCGGCAAGGCCAGCCGAACATGCTTGGCCTTCCGAGTGAATCGCGCGGCACGACAATGGAGGACATGGCGCGGCGCGTGGCGGAAGCCGGGTATTGGCCGGATCTGATGGGCGTCGTGACGGAAGGCACCCCCGACACTGAGGTTGACCTGACGCAGCGGCTGCTGGACGCGCTGAGCGGCGAACTGGCGGGCGAAAGGGTGTATCTGGACGGGGAAGGCCCTGACGCGAACCTGACGCAGCTTTCCGAGGCTCTGAGCGCGCGCGGGATTGATCTGGCTGACGTGACCAATGACGAGGCGATTGCGGCGCTGGAAGCGGAACGGGACGGGGTTGAGTATGACCAGAGCGGGCGGCTTATCACTGACAGCCCCGAGTTTCGGGAGTGGTTCGGCGATAGTCAGGTGGTCGATGAAAACGGCGATCCGCTGGTGGTGTATCATGGGTCGCCAGATGTTCGCGGCATTCTGAAATATGGCTTCCGAACCGACGAGGGCGCATTTTTCTCAAGTGACCGTCGCGTTGCAGAGACTTACGCAGATGATAGTCGGGCGTTCGATTATCAGAACGCTGAGCCGTTCAATGCTGCCGTTTATTTGTCCATTCAAAACCCTATGATCGTTGACGCGGAGGGCCAGCACTGGCGGGGGACGCAGGGTGTTGTCGATGCCGCGCGGGAAGATGGGCACGATGGCGTGATTATCCGCAATACCATTGACGAATACAATTCCCGCGAAGGCGAGGGCGGTATTGTCTCAGATGTTTATGTGGTCTTTGAACCTGGGCAAGTTAAAAGCGCAATGCGCGGGAACGCGCGGTCCCGCATTGATGGCATTGACCTTGGCTCCGTTGAAAATGTCGGCACCTTCGACCGCAACGACCCGCGCATTCTGTATCAGTCTGGAACGCATCCGGTCGATGCTGTCGAGGCTGTCCCCTTTGATTCCGGGGTCGGGTTTACTGCTAAAGGTGACCCGCGCTTGCTGGAAGCGAATTTTGCCGAGATGGAGCAGCGCACCTTTGCAACCGGGCGGGAGTTGAAGGAGTGG
>Ga0208899_1002588_pt1 | contig 11963 bp, 27 predicted proteins | sample VirMetDEL_Nov_24_FD_184518 | JGI IMG/M metagenome (GOLD analysis project Ga0208899, IMG submission 184518) | Aqueous microbial communities from the Delaware River and Bay under freshwater to marine salinity gradient to study organic matter... | ecosystem: Environmental > Aquatic > Marine >...
ACAATCCATCCATAATTTTAGAGGTTATCCCAAGGCCAGCAAATGGTTCAAATATACATGAGGGATTGTGGTGCTTGATCGCAAGTTCCAGAACATCAAAGCCATTTATGGCTTTTTTTGGTTGTGGCAAATCTGAATTAAACTGCAATACGCAGAATGGCTGTTTAGTTGTTTGATAGCCAAAGATCTTGCGAACAAAGTCAAATCCATGATCTCTACCTATATTAATAACTCGCTCAAACCCCTTCTTCCCATACTCTATAAAGGTAGGCTTTCCAGATGGTGCAAGCTCGAATAAACGGGATATGATCTCATCAATATCATTCTGAGGCGGCGTATATCCCTTCTTACGCATATCCGTTTCAAACCACTTTACCATCCTATTTTCCCAAGGTGGATCTGTATAGGTCATATCGCACTCATCTGCGTAATCAGATGGCAAGCTAAGAATGTCAGAAACTTGGAATTTTCTAAGAGGCATTATCTGCCACCAAATGTAAATTCTTCACCGCAATGGGGGCATATAACATCTGTTGTTTGTTGTGGCTGCAATCTACTATTTTGATCGTTTTGCATAGACTGATCAGCCTTTATCATCTTACCTTCGTCAATCTCTGAGGCATCAAAACTAGGCTCATATACTGGATTGAAATTGAATGCTGACATATCAATATCAACACCCATTAAGCCTAAATCATATCCGTCATTACTCATTTCTTTTAGCTGGTTGAAATACTCATTAGTATCCCATTCCCCATTCTCAGCTAACTTATTGTCTGCAATGACATAAGCTTTCTTCTGTTGCTCAGTCCAGCCCTCCGCTCTCGTGCATGGGACTTCTGAGATCCCAAGCTTTTTAGCTGCAAACAATCTCCCATGACCCGCTATAATTTGATCATTTTCGTCAATGAGGATTGGCATAGTCCAACCCCATTCCCTAATACTATTAGCAAGCTGATCAATTTGTGTATCGGGATGGATCTTTGGGTTTCGATCATATGGTATAAGATCATCTACTGATTTGATCTCAATTTTGTTTGCCGCCCAATTTTCCATGTTAACTCCCTTTGTTTCTTATTTTATAAAGAGCGTGAATAGATTTATCAATACTCTTAGTTAAAATAAAAAAACCCGCTCTCATCGCAGTGCGTATCCTAGCCAGAGAACGGGAAGTATTGAGGTAAAGTGCCTAAGCATTTTTATACTACATCCTTTTGATGCCCCCTAGCAACTCCTCTGATAATCTTTTTCGCGCCTCCGCGTCTGGGTTCTTTCTTGGCGGCGCTTCTATCTGAATTTTAGGCGCGGCATCGACAATCCTTTTTCTGTTTTTAAGAAGCATCTGAACTATCAATCCTTCGTGCGGCCTAGTCCTTGGGTATTCTATCAAATATTGTTTGCAAGCAGTATCTATCTCATCGCGGGTATAATCCTGCAAGCAATCCATCCATCCTAAAAGAATATCTCTCTTGACTAGCTCGTCCTGTGGAAGCTGAAAGTATCGCCCCATAAGAGCCTGTGCTTTGATAGCTATATAGCCCCTGTGCTTTGTAAGCTGCCCATCGTCCATAATTTTGCTTTGAAGCGCTGGTAACATTATCTCAGCCTCGCAAGATCATTAACCATCCCTCGAAACTCAATATCAACTCCCTGAGGTGCTTCTATATCATCACCCCATCGCTCTTGATTAAGCCATGTAGCAGCATGAGGTATAAACTTAGGATCTTTGCGATGTACGCTCTGTGCATATTCAGAAACTGCATCCATGATGGTTGAAAGTGTTGTCTTTAGAACTGCCTTATTGAATGCGTCCTTGGCTTTTCCTTTGCCTATCTTTCTAGGGTAAATTTTCCAAAATTTATCGAAAGCAATTTGCACACTATATAAAGGTTCTTTTCCAAGCTTATTGCTTACAAGATTAAGGGTAGGAATATTTTTCTGGGGATGGGTGGAAATATTTTCCTTGGGGGTAGGAATATTTTTCCTAGGGCTTGTGTCTCCATGAGTATCATTAAGTATCAGGAGGTATCCATTGCTAGTTTGAGATCCATTATCCCTATTGCGCTGTATGATCTGTATTAATCCCTTGTCAGCCAAATCTCCAAGGTGGTTTCTTACACTTCTATCTGTCATTTCTGATAGTTCAGCCAATCGTTTATGGCTTGGGAAGCAATCTCCTGTTTCTCCGTTATGATGGTCAGCCAACCAATAAAGAATAATCTTGGCGGCTGGTGATAGCCCCTGTTGCTTCATAGCCAATGCAGTCATGTAATGTGACATATTCTATACGCCCCTTTCATATTATTAACATTTCTTATTGCGTTATCCAGAAATGCCATGTATGAATGGCGTGTCTGGATATGATCTGCTTCTATCCATTTAATAAGAATATTGACCGCTCGTCAATAAATCCTTATTGCCTGTGCCCTCGCTCCCCAGCGGGGGCATTTTTCATTTATAATTTTCAAAATACTCAGATAACTTCTGCAAAGTCCCAAGTGATGGATTGCCTTCATTTTTCCGTATACGAGATAATGACATATAGGTAAGGCCGCATTTCTCAGCGACATATGATAGGCGTCGATCCTCTAGCTTTTGCCTGACTTGTTCAGCAGTCAATAGCGGGCTGTTCTCATTCATAATAACACCTTTTTGTTAATTATAGCATTTTTTGCTTTACTATAATTAAAACAAACGATATATAAAGTAAATAGGCAATAAGGGGAAAAATATGAGAAAGCCAACTATAGCAGAAGTCAAAAGCGAAATCATTATGGCTATTACTCGCCATGACAAGAAAATCTTAGATGAGATACGGAATACAGACACTATGTTTAGCGATGTAGTACATGATCTGTTTCCTCTTGGATTTGACAAAATAATAACAGAAGGGATCGAAAAAGCTTGGAAGAAAGCAGAAGCCAGAGGTTTGCGCGATGCGAATTGATACCGGTATGCTTACCTATCTAGCTAATGAATTGTCAGATTACTCTGATGATCTCGATGCATTTTGGGATACGATAGACGGGGAGACCGACATAATGGATGTCGTTGGAACCCTAATAGAAAACCTCATCAATACAGAAGCTGATGAGGAAAAGATAAATTACATCATAAAGAAATATACTGAACGCAGGGATGCGGTCAGATCAAGAAATGCAGCAATAAAAAGATCAATCAAACAGATCTTGCTTGCTACTGGGAAAGATAAAATCCCACATACTCTCGCAACCATATCATTACGCAGAGGCACAGAAAGCGTAGCAATACAAAATGAAAAGGAGATACCTTCTCAGCTGTGCAAGGTGACTGTCACGCCTGATAAAACAGAAATCAAAAAACAATTAAAAGCGGGGGTCAGCATTGACGGTGCTGAATTAGTATATGGCCCTCAAACTATAAGCATAAGGATTAGGTAAATGGAACACGTTAAAGCGTTCATAGCTGCCCAAGGGGATCTTGGAGCGGCACTAAAGACAGCGAAAAACCCCTTCTTGAAAAATGAATACGCGCCTCTTGATCAAGTTCAAGATGCAGTTATCCCAGTATTTGGAAAGCACGGGTTTGCGGTCATTCAATTGGGGGGATCTGATGAATGTGGGCAGTATATTGATACAAGGCTGGATCACGAAAGCGGGTCTGGATATTGCTGTAGAATATATCTGCAATTCAAGGCTGGTGACATGCAGTCATTGGGAAGTGCAATAACCTATGCTCGCAGATATGGTTTGCTATCCATTACTGGAGTAGCGACTAAGGACGATGATGGGCAACAAGCATCGGGCATGCAAAGTCAAAAGGTAGCAAGATGCAACCAATTAATATCTGCACTTGGAAATCCAACAGCAGAAATGATTTTACAATTTGAAAGAGAGGTTAAAGATCTGCACAAGCAAGTACATGGATTTGATCAATCCAAAGCGGAACAATTAAGGCAAGCGTATAAGAACGCTGAGAAAAAGGTAACAGCATGAAAACTATAACAGTCATGGGGCGTCTATATGCAGACGCAGAATTAAGGAACACTAATAATGGCACTGAGGTGTGCGGATTTAGAATGGCGGTCGATGATCGCCGCACTAAAGAAACATATTCCTTTGGCGTATCATATTGGGGGAAAGCTGGCGCGGCTGTTTCCCCATATCTCAAGAAAGGAACACAGGTTTGTGTCTCTGGAGATTTCTCTTGGAGAGAATACAATGGGTCTAAGTATCTTGAGATAAACGCACAATCATTAACCTTAGCTGGATCAAAGCCACAGGCACAGAATTCAGACTTTATTCATCATACACCTGTAGATGACACTTTAAAAGAAGCACTAGGAATTAGTCATAAAAAAACTCAGTACATTGCTGATGATGAAATACCATTTTAAGGAGGTAAAAAAATGGCACGAACAGGTAGACCACCAAAAGCAGAAACTGCTCTGAAACGAGCAGTAGATGACATCGCAAATCTTCAATCTCAAAATGCTCAACTTCGAGAACAAATTAAACAAGTAAGAGCGGATGAGAAAAAAGCAGTAGAGATAGTTAGATCTCTTGAGGAGAAGTTATCTTCAATGGAAAAGAGAGGATATACGTCTGAACATAATAATGAAGAATGTGATTTGTCACATAAGCAAATGGCGTTTATGGCTATTGCTCATATGTTTTTTAACGAATGAGTGAAAAGCCTCGCATAACTATTAAGTTGCGCGAAGGCAAGTTTGAGCCAGCGACTGCATTTGATGCGGAAGCGCTGGCTCAATACTCTGGTGAGCAAATGTTTGACTTATTGCCTATTTCAAAGCGCTCACCAGAGCATCATAAGTTATATTGGTCACTTCTTGGGAAAGCTGTAAAAGCAACTGGAAAATGGCCTACATCTGAGCATTTGCACAGAGATCTGAAAATGGCATGTGGATATTACACTACAGTAGTAAATGAGTTTGGCGGGGTTTATTTGATGCCTGATACGATCGCCATGAAAAAAATGGACCAAAAGAAATTCAATGAGTTTTTTGAAATAGCGATAGAAAAGTTATCTGAAGCTCTTGGGTTCGATCCAATGGATTTACTAAATGACTAATCTTGCCAAAAGACCACCATTAGGTCTTAAAGTAAAAGAACCTAAGAAGGATAAAAAATTCATTGATTGGGTAAGATCTCAGAAATGTGTAATCTGTCAAACTTTCCATGAAGTGCAGCTAAGCCCAACACAGGCTCATCATCCGATACACGATAGATTTTCGACTACAAAAGTTCCTGACAAAGAATGCATACCACTTTGTGAGGGTCATCATCAGGGTTTATTTGACACAAGCAAGATTGCCATCCACCAAGAACCCCTTGCGTGGCGTAAGAAATACGGGCCAGATTATTCTTACTCTATGTAATTTTTACCATCATCCCATTGGAATTTTACATTGATGTGTGGAGCCTGCCCGACATCAGTATATCTTTTGAATACTGTCATATGCCATATTTGTTTATCGTCATCATAAATAATTCCATTACATCCGTCTAAAACTGATTTTGCAATATTATCAATATCGGGGCGTGAGGGGATAACTATCCCAGCCTGACACTCCATAACTTTTTTACGAGAGTATGATTTAGGTATTTCCATAAAAGCAGTCATTATCAAGCTTACTCGCCTATCTGTAGCTTTAAGCTTGTCTCGCTTCATTTCAGCCCAAGCTGATTGTGAAATTCTGTTTTCATACTTCTTAGTATTGGCATCTGTGTACACAATACCATTTTTGGTAAATCTTGGTCTGCCCTTTCCGATTGGCTGACCAGCTACTACGAACTCACAGGTTTTTATTGCCAAGTTACTTGCCCTGTTAATATCATTAACGGAACTTATACATTGTCTACCGCAAAAAGAAAGGGGCTTACGCCCCTCTCAGTTATATCATTGGAACTGTCTCAATATACTCGTCATCAGAATGGCTATTGGTTCCAGCGTCTTGATATATATTGCAAGTAGCTTCCCCAGATTTCAACCAAGCTTCGATGTCAATTAAATGTCTCCAATCTTGCTTGAGTTGCTTTTTTAACATCCGCATAGCTTCGCCTTTGGTTTCAGCGATTGCCCAGCAAGCACCGCCCATTGGATTTACCATTGCTTTGTATTTAGTCATTAAGTCCTCCATTGTTAAATAGCGTAGGCTGTTTGCCTAAAGCCAGTATATCACATAATGTTACATATGTCAACAAGTTATTTATTTTTATTTTTCTGTTAATTTATTCAAAATGAGTGTTGACATGATTAACAGCAAGTGGTAGTCTGGTTGCATAGGCAATGGAGGAACTTATGATTACATCTGAAAAAATCTTCGACACTTTAGAAGAAGCTAAGGCATGGGGCGAGTACATCGCAAAATCATGCGATTGGAAATACATCGGCGCGGAGGTCAGATTTCGCGGAAATGGCAACACTGCTTTCTCACCAAAATGGAGGTACTAATGAAATTAACTGCAAGCGAAAAAGAATGGATACGCAACCAAGAGATCTGCTATCTTTACGATCAAACAAACTTGAGAATTGATCAAGTAGCTGATCGCTTTGGGCTGACCCGACAAGAAGTCAAAAAAATTCTGATGGATGACGCTTATGCTCGTTAATAAACGCAGCATGATTTCTGGGAAATGGCACGTTATGGAACTGCCGATTACCAATGATCAAATTGAGCGCTGGCAAAACGGAGAGTTTATTCAAAACGCCATGCCTGATTTAAACGATGAACAGAGGGAGTTTCTCATAACTGGGATTACTCCTGATGAATGGAATGCAAACTTTGAGGAGACAGAAGAAAATGTTTGATATTCAGACTTATGATACTGGGTTAATGCGACTTGATTGGGAACCCGCAAAATATAAAACCAAGGCGGGTGCCGCTAAAGCTTTATACAAAGCACTTTGCAAAAAATGCAAAGAAGTAGGCATGGACCCAAAATCTGAGGTTTGGATTATGAACCCAGACCAAGCAAAAGCTCATGGATACGCTGGGTATGCTTGGCACGTTTGTTGGGAAAGCTCACCTTGGTATGATTGGGGCTGCGCTGCATTTGCGAACGGAAAATGGGGATATTGCGAAACCTACTGGGGTTTCGATCTTGGCTTTTACGATTAGGAGGATCATCATGCCTAGCCACTGCGATAAAATACTTGGATACCTCAGACATGCAAATGGAGGTATAACATCATGGGAAGCAATACAGAGATTTGGATGTACCAGATTAGCAGCACGAATTTCTGATTTAAAAGACAAGGGGTATCGGATAGACACACAGATGGAACAATCGGACGATGGCGGTACGAGATTTGCCAGATACTTTCTGATTGGAGAAACTAACATCTGAGAATAACCGCAAGCTATGAGTGCGGATAGGATGGATGAGTGACCATCCCAACCATAGCAGTCCAAGCCTTACCTCCATTGGGTGATTGGATACTGAGGGGCTACGGCCCCTCTTTTATTAGGTACAGGTAAGTGCAAATTTTCATAGTTACCTGCCCTTAAATAAAACTATTTGTTAATTATTTTAAAATAGGTGTTGACATGATCAACATTAAATGCTACTTTTAATTATCAACAAATGGAGGACATCATGGCTAACTATTCAAAAATCATCGCAAAAGCACTTGGCAAACGCCGCATGAAAAAAATCATTACAATCGACGCATGGGGCGACCTTATGATCGACATCCCAATGAAAGACGGATGGTATAATGACAACGAAGAAACAACAATCTTCGCTGAATGGGAGGGCGACCCAGAAATTGAAACTTGGCAACAATTTATGAAATACCTCAAAATGCGAGTAGATGAATTTGAATACACCCCAGAGCCAAACCCTCTTGACCTGATTGAATGGCCTACTGAAACCAATAATTACGATGAAACCCCATGTGGAGATCCGCATTGCCACTTCTGCGGGGAGCCACATGATGAAATGGAGGAAGTATAATGAACGACATCTTTACCGCAATTCCCATGCCATTACCCAAGCACGGATCACCCGCTGACAGAGGAAGCGCTGACGCTTATTACTGGAGATCTCCAGAACCTCATTACTGGCCTGATGGAACTGGCAATGGATACAGAGTGCCAGAAGCAGAAATGACTGATGAGCAAATCATAGAGTACATGCAAGCTTACGACGGCGAGATAGACAGAAAGGACTGGGGATGAGCATTGAAATAACCATAAAGTTAGAAGGCGATATTCTTGACGCCTTAGAGGATGTCAAAACAGCAACCTCACAAATCCAAACTCAACTTGGATTAGGGAAACCCGCTAATACAAAATTTAGATCTGACATGAATGTTAAAAAAGCCATAGAAGATTTAACAGAAGCGTATCTTGAGGAAGCAAAGAGGCGTTGCGGGGATGGGCATGGATCTCAAACAGCAAGGTCAAAGCTTTTAGGATTTCCAAGCTACCAATCGTTTGCATATTGGGAAAAAAGACGGAGATCAAAATGATTACTTCAGCTATGTGCCTAGCAATGGCTATCTATTACGAAACCCGCAATGAAGTTAGCCCCGATGCGGGGCTGGCTGTCGCAGAAGTAATTATAAATCGTGTAGAGGATAAGCGATGGCCTGACAGCGTTTGCGCTGTTGTCAAACAAGATAACGGACCAAAGAAACATGATTGCCAATTTTCATTTTACTGCGATGGCAAACCAGAACGCCCAAAGCACAAGGAAGCGTGGCTCAGAGCGCAAGAACAAGCTGCTGACGCGCTTAACGGCAATCTTCTAGGTCATGGGGCGCTTTATTATCATGCTGACTATGCGAGGCCCGTATGGAGGCACAAGCTGGATAAACTTGGGAAAATTGGGAAACACATCTTTTATACAGACATGGAGGTAAATGTATAATGGCAAGCAACTTAGATCATTGGTATCCACCCGCAACAGTCAGGATGAATAAAGACAAAGACTGCTGGGAATACAGAGTAGGCAAAGATAGCTCACAGCTAATAGTTAATAGAGGGAGCAAGCCTGTTCATATGTTTTTTAAAACACAGATTGAAGCTATCTTGTTCGCAGAAGATGAACTCAAAAATCATCAAATTAGTAAGATGACTATCTACGGCAAAAATGGAGACGTATCAGTAAGCAAAAAAAGCCGACTATCTAAAGCCATTCAAGAATACAAAGACGAAGCAGTCATAGAATATCAACAAGAATGCCTTTACATGCAAAGACATTATGAAAGCAAATTTCTGGAACTATCAAAAAAAGCTGCGAAATGGGATCAACTGCAAAAGCTTATGTCTGCAGAGGGGGCTGAATAATGACATCAATATCAGTCAAGGAAATGATAGACAGGCTTGAAGAAGTCAAAGATATTTCAGATGCATGTCACACCCCTTGGAAACCAAAAATGGATGCTAAGTATCACATCCAGTATTTGCAGGAAAAAAACTCAGGATACTCAGGAGCCATATATAACTTAATACGGGATCTAAGAAAAATACAGAGAACAGAATTAAGAATTGAAACAGATGTTCCATATCCTGACCATCCAATGATCAAAACTCCTTGGAAAACATTAGCTGAAAAAATGGATGTTGGAGATAGTGTTGAAGTCATAGGAGAGACGGAAGCCTCATCTTTACACTCTGCTATAAAATATAAGTATGGGAAGAACTCAGCCATAATGAAAAAATTAGGCGGCGGTCCTAATAGAGGTATCATCAGAGTTTGGAGAATAGAGTGACTGGATTAGAAACTTGGCCTGAGATCAAGGCTCGTCACAAGCGAGAGAAAATCCAGCTAGTACAGTGTCTTTCTCAAGATTATACTTATGCACAAGCGTCAAGAATACTTGATTGGGATACCTCTTCTCTTGTAAGATTTTGTTATGAGTATGGAATAAAATTTGAACGAAGCAAAAAGAAGGGTAACAATGAAGGATCTTACACCAGCAGATCGCGCACATTTGGCCTTTCTCAATCGTCTAGTAGATCGCTTACAAGATGAAAGTTTCCGCTTAGATCCGCACCCCAATATTAAACAGGATTTAGATCGTGCAAGGCGCGAACTAAAATCATTTACTTTATCACTGCAAAAAGAAGGAAAAAAAATTTATGGATGAAAGCACATTGGCCGCTAAAATGATGGAAGTAGCACAAGCGGAAATGAAGCGTGTAAAAGGCTCTGGACACTTTGGTGAAAATCCTAACTGGGGAAAATCTCAAAGCTATTTGAAAAAACAAAAACAAGGCGGGAAACAGGGAAGGCCCAAAAGCTGTAGGGCGAGGATTTTTAAATGTTTAGAAAAAAACATGACTACTAATGAAATTATGGAAGAATTGGGGTATAGTCGCTCTACGATAAATGACACTAAGCGGAAGTGGAGATTATCACGAAACGCCGCGTCCTCCCAAGCGGCGTAGATGAGGGGTTTGTTGGCACCTCTCTCCCCCGTCACTTACTCCTTCCAAGTGGCGGGGTATTTTTTTGCGTCTATATCAAAAACAATTCATATTGTTAACGTCAACAAAATGATCAATGTAATTTCAAAAGCCCCTCAGAGAAATTTGGTAGGGTTTTTCGTGGGGCCAGCAAGAACATCACACTCTGTTACAGGGTTTCCTGTGCGCCAGCCCCGACATGGACTATTTCATTATTATCCAATGGCGTAAATATCGTTTTCTTCAGTCCAAGTTAAATAATTTTCTTGACGCAATATTTCACTTATAGCCAGATCATCAGTCAATCTATGCTCTACTTTGATTGCTTGAGGTCGTACGTTAAAGCTAAAGCTTTTAAGGATATTTAACTCATGCCCTTCTGTATCAATCTTTAAAAAATCAATCTCTGAAACTGCATGGTATTCAAGGATTGTGTCAAGCGTTCTGCCTTGAACTTTAACAGGGGGCTTGAAATTGTTTTCATTCTTTGGATCGTCGCAAAGCCTTGCGCCTAAGTGATTAGGGCTAACAATATGAGAAATACCTTTCGCCCAACCCCAACCAGCCGCCAAAGCAAGCTCAACCTCTCCATCATGATCTGTTACAGCGCAATTTAAACAATGAACATCAGTTTCTGCGAACATCTTTTTAACATCAGGAAAAATCTCAGGATTTGCTTCGCATATGATACCGCTCCAGCCGTTTTGAGCTAAGAGCAAACAGGTGTCAAAATCACAAGAGCCAATCTCTACAAAGAATGGCATTAGGTCAGCCAGCCATAAATCTTATTTGTTTGATCCATACGATCTTGAAGGCCATGATAACCACCATTTACTCGCTTGGTTATCTTTTCGATTGTATCTCTATTAACGCCCTCATCTGCGATTTTAAAAAGCTTGTTCTTCTCAAAGAACCACATGGCAGTTTCAAAAGCATAATCAGTTTCTACCAAAGATGGATCGGTCATTACCTCTGGAAGGCCCATGTCAGCCGCGAACTTACGATAATTATTCTTACCAGTTAATTGAAGAAATCCTCGACCAATAAACGCACTAGCATCTTGTGGAGTTTCATTCCCTAACTTGTATTTTTCCCCACGATTTGCATCCAGATAAACATTTTCCGCTAAGGCTCTAGGGTTCCTCGCGTATGGCCTAGCATCTTCTAACGTCTTAAACCTGTGAGGCCAAACCTTACAAAGCCGTTCTGGAGAGCTATAATATAAGCTTTCGCAAACACGTTTAAAGCCTCCGCTTTCATGTGATGATTGCCCCAACAGATGCGCTGAGCGCTCCGCTGATAGGCCAAAGTGCTTTGTAATAGCTCGTGCTGTATTGGGGCCAAAAGAGCCATCTGTAGCGGCTCCTATGCGCTCCTGTAGCTTTTGCATAGCTAAGGTCATTTAATTCTCCTTTGCGGGCTTTGTTCCAAAGACGCGAACATAAGTCATATCTTCGCTGTAAGCCTCTGCCCATTTATTCTCTGTGAAGGTTGCAAAGGTTATAAGGGCTTGGTTGTCAGCCTCAAGCGTAAGAACAACCTCGTC
>Ga0208899_1002594_pt1 | contig 11943 bp, 24 predicted proteins | sample VirMetDEL_Nov_24_FD_184518 | JGI IMG/M metagenome (GOLD analysis project Ga0208899, IMG submission 184518) | Aqueous microbial communities from the Delaware River and Bay under freshwater to marine salinity gradient to study organic matter... | ecosystem: Environmental > Aquatic > Marine >...
AAGCGTACTAAGGAGTACAAGGAATGGGTAGCCTCAAGAGAAGAAGCCGTAGCTTCTGAATCTACTGGACTTGGAGATACCATTGAAAAGATTACTACAGCTACAGGAATCAAGAAAGCAGTTAAGTTCTTGGCTGGAGAAGATTGTGGATGTGATGACAGAAAATCCACACTCAATAAACTATTCCCTTATAAGAAGATTGAGTGCCTTACTGAAGATGAGTACAACTATTTGGTAGAGCAGATGAAAAGACCTACTAATGTAGTTAGTCAGACTGTTCAGTTAAAGATGTTAAAGATTTATAATAGAGTCTTTAATGATAAGAAACAACCAACCTCTTGTGGGTCTTGCTTTAGAAGTACTTACAATGCGTTGAAAACCCTTATAGATGAGTATAACCAGTAATTGGAAAGAAAAAGATTTATTTGATTGGTTAAGTAAGAATTGGTATCCAGACTTGCTTAAGAGCAGAAACCCAATGAGTAGATGGGATTGTTATTCTCCTCATAAGAAACATAGAATAGAGCTGAAGTGTCGTAGGAAACACTATGACACTTTACTCTTGGAGAAGAAGAAGTACGATGCTATGATAATGGAAGTAGCTAAACATAAGGATATACCTGTGTATATTAATTCTACTCCAGAAGGTATTTGGCTTTTTAATCTACTATTCATTAAGAGAGATTGGGAGACCAACTATCTAAACCCAGCGACTACTCAGTTTGCAAATACAAACAGAATAGCTAAAGAAGTAACATATTTAAAAATAACAGACGGAATAAGAATATTATGAATGATATGCAATTAAATTACTTAAAGACAGTATTGCTATCTCAGTTATTATTGGAGGCCAATGAAGGCCTCCGATTGACTAAGCAATACAAACAGAATGTGAAACAACAAATCAACAAGCTAAACACAATGTTGGAGGAGGTTGTTAGAGAAGAGTTCAACACAGTTTATGATACTGATCCAGAGATGGTGACTAACATCTTAAACAAGATAGAAGAACTTATAGATAAGATTAAAGGCTCATCCATAGATGAGCTTGTAATGATTAACTCTGTGGTAGATAAATACCAAGAGAACAAAGATTGGTTTAAAGAACACGCAGAAGCAGAGTTTTTAAAGATAGATTAAAACGCACCACATATGAGAGGAACACAAATCCATTACGAGGCCACAGGAGATTACGATGTAATAGACTTCTGTCAGCACTACAAACTAAACTTTAACAGAGGCAATGTCGTTAAGTATATTGCCAGGGCTGGCAAGAAAGATGATGAGTTACAAGACCTATACAAAGCTAAAGACTACATAGAAAGAGAGATAGCTTTTGTTAGGGAACTCAGAAACAAAGAAGCACAAGATGCAAAAGAAGGAGTAGTAAGTCCTTACAATTATAATTATAAAGATAGATAAATATGCCACTACCTAAACCAAAACCAACAGAGAAGCAGCAAGACTTTATGAATAGATGTATGGGAAATCCTACTATGAATAAGGAATACCCAAGACAAGACCAAAGGCTTGCAGTATGCTACACACAATGGAGGGACAGATAGTCCCTCTTTTTTTTATACTTATATTTGTTTATTAACAAATAATGTTTATATTTGCGTATAACATTAAAACAAATAACAATGGAAAAAGTAATTGAAGACTTAGAGATGATATCATTTCACCTCAGAGACACGGAACAAATCTTTGTTTCAAACTGGATTGACAGATGTGTAGAAACCATTAAACAGTACAGCAATGAAAGAGTATGATATCACTTGGGAAGGACTTGTATTTACTATTTGTGGTATATATGAGCCAGAAGAAAAGGAAAGCTACTTTGAGCCTTATGAAGTAGAAAGGTTTCATATATACGGCATCTATTTAGGCGATGCTTGTGTAGACTTTATGTTGAATGAAGCAACAACAGCACAATTAGAAGAAGAAATCTTAGAAACATATTACAGATGATACAGTTATTAAATAAAGAGCTTTGGGAAGAAGAAGCGATATTAAAGAAAATGGTTGATGATAGTTTTTACTATGGTCATTTAGGTAAACACGCTTTGAGCAGCTCATCTGCGAAGAAGCTAATAGATAGCCCAAAGGCTTATCAGAAGAGTCTGTATGCCTCAAGTGATTCTCAACCATTAAGAGATGGAAGACTTGTACACCTTGCAGTATTGGAGCCACACAGGTTAGAAGACTTGGTTGTTATTGAAGGCACAAAAGCCCTTAAGGCTTTTAAGGAAGCGGTAGCAGAACACGGCTCTGAAAGTGTTTATACTAAATCAGAGATGGATTCAGCACATTGGATAGCTAAAGCTGTTAAGAGTTGTAATGAAGCTTACGACTTATTAGATGGCTGTACCTTTGAGGAGCCAGCCATCAAGATGTTAAACGGATTACCATTCAGAGGTAAAGCAGATGCTATAAAAGGAAAGACTATTATTGACCTTAAGACCACAAGTAAGGGAGTGCCTAATTTTAAGTGGAGTGCTAAGAACTTCTCTTACGATCTCCAAGCTGCTCTATACTTATCTTTGTTTGATGCTGATGAGTTTATATTCTTAGTAGTTGATAAGGACACTAAAGACATAGGTATCTTTGAATGTAGTGGAGACTTTATAGAGAGAGGTAGAGAGAAGGTAAGACTTGCTATGAATATCTATAAGCATTTCTATATAGATACAGACCCATTAGATTCTGTACGCAATTATGTAATTAAAGATGTATTATAAGGATGGACATAGAATGTATGCAAGGCATTGTGCCATAGATTTACTTAAGATACATAAGTCTTATGATAAAGCGATGTCTATAGCTTTGAAAGGATTTGCGTTGTCTAAGAACTTCAACGAAGAATGTTATTGGAATAGAGTAATAAGAGAATTAAAACTATATGCAAGCTATATTGATAATTTTGAGTACTTTGGTGTCGGTTATGTCTATATTAAAGGTGGTGGAGACAAATAACAATCCAGACTCAATAGGAGATAATGGAAGGTCATACGGCATCCTACAGATACAGAGAAGCGTTCTAAGCGATGTTAATCGTATTTATGGTACTGATTACCGCCACAAGGATATGTTTGACGAGGAGGCTTCTGAGGAAGTATTTATGTTGTATCTTTGTTATGGTAAAGAAGTATTCCTTAAGAAGCATTGTAGATTCCCTACTGAAGAGGAGATGGTTAGAATGTGGAATGGCGGAATATACAAGGGATATAAATATAATCAAACTAAAGTTTACTATCAAAAGTATTTAGATGTCAAAGAAGGAATTAATAGATGAGTTCTATCATATGGCTATGTATGATTTAGCTCACGAGGTAACACAACAAGACTTATACGAATTGCTTAAGGAGTATGAGAAGAAAGAGATGTACGAGCAATGTGCTGGAATCAGCCGAGCATTGAATACTTATAAGTTTGTTAAAGACTTTTACACAATTAAAGATAACAATGATAAAGGAGACTTTATCCAAATAGATTTTGAACAAGATGGAGATTAAATTAGATTTTATAATTGACACATTACAGAAGAAGACAGGGCTTAACCTTAGAAGAAACACAAGAAAGAGAGAATACTTTTTAGCAAGAGCTATATATTATAAGCTTGCTAAAGAGTACACACTATGTTCTTTAGACAAGATAGGTGCTGAAATTGGTAAAGACCACGCTACTGTATTACACGGAATAAAGAAGTTTAACCTGGAGATGAAAAAGTATTATCCAGAACTTTATGAGCTGTATACTAACTTTAAGTTAAGATACCCAGTAGAGTTGTTTAATAATGATGATGACATTCCTGCTCCAGAGGAACTTACTGCTATAGTAGAAAGAATAAATAATATGGATAATCAAATCAAACAAAGGGATGCTGAGATTAAAAGGCTTAACCTTGAGATAGACTTGATGAAGCATAATGGCGAGGACAAGCGTAGCGATATAGTGAAGCTTGTCTCTGAAATATCAGAAGACCAATTACCTTTGTTTATGGAAAGGGTTACAGCAATGGTTAAAATGATGAATACTACAATAGTATGATAAAAATTAATCAATTAGACCTCTTTAGTGGAATCGGAGGATTCCATTTAGGATTTGAGAAAGCAGGATATGAAGTTCAATCTTATTTCTCTGAAGTAGATAAGTACGCAATAGATGTGTATAGTAATAATTTTAAAGATGCAAAATATGTCGGATCAGTTACAGATGTTTGTGGAGGAGAACTCCCAAAAATTGACGTTATCACTTTCGGAAGCCCTTGCCAAGACTTTAGCCTTGCTGGAAAACGTAAAGGGATGGGAGGAGATAGAAGCTCCCTTATTACCGAAGCAATACGACTCATCAGCGAGTGCAGACCAAGTCTTTTTGTCTGGGAAAATGTTAAAGGAACATTCTCCTCAAACAATGGCGAAGACTTTTGGGCAATTATCCAAGCCTTTGCCAACATTGGGGGTTATAGACTTGAATGGCAATTGCTTAATACAAAGTGGTTTCTACCCCAAAACAGAGAGAGAATCTACCTTGTCGGATATCTTACAGACGGAAGTAGAGGACAAGTATTTCCTATCGGAGAAGATAACAAGCAGGCTAATGAGTTACAAAGACAACAAGCAAATACCTGTACACTCACAACAAGATATGAAGCAGGAGGAAACGGAAGTTACATTGCTGAACGTAAACTCAATGCACAAGAAATAAGAGTTAACTCAGCAACTAAAAGAGGTTATGAGTTGGCAACAGAAGGAGACTCAGTAAACTTATCAGTACCCACAAGTAATACCAGGAGGGGTAGAGTTGGTAAAGGAGTTGCACAGACATTAGATACTCAATGTAACCAAGCTGTAATTAAAGATAAAATAAGAAGACTAACACCAATAGAATGTGAAAGGCTACAAGGCTTTCCAGATGATTGGACTAAGTTTGGTAATGAAGGAGAGATATCAGACACTCAGAGATATAAGATGTGTGGTAACGCTGTTACTGTAGATGTAGTAAAAGCAGTAGCAGAAAATTGTAAGTTTATCTTTAATGGCTAAAAGAAAAAAAGCTAACTACAAAATAGATGGAATGAACTACGAAGCACAGCATTGGTGCTTTAAGAATAACTACAGAATATACCCAGTAGTTGTTAAGGATGGTTTTAACATTCACATAGATGTAGGCCACAAGCATTATGAGATAGGTCAGCTCCTTAAGGAAGCTGACTTATACCAAGAGATATGGAACTTATACCAAACAATATATAATAAAAATAAAGATGCCAAAAGCAACTAAACATTCAAACAACATCAAGCCTACAGATGGTAGGAAAGGTAATGGAAAGAATAAGCAAGGAATAAAAGCTGTTCAAGTAAAGAAAGCTAATATGACTCCTGCAAGGCTTAACCAAGCTAAGAAGGATCAGATAGGAACCTATGCTTTAAAAGCTATGAAGAAAGTCTTTGGCTCTGAAGCTGAAGCTTGGGAGACATTAGCTGAGAAGGCTAAGGACTCCTTTGCACATATGAATCTACTGTTTCAATATAGATATGGTAAACCAATGGACAAGGTTCCAGACAATAAGCAAGACAAGAATAATGCACCAGTCATAAACTTCTTTGCATCACCTCAGCAGATTCACGAGATGGAAGAGACGATAGACATTGACTCTGAGGAAGTTGATGTTGACAAGCTAAATGAAAGCAATGAAGACAGTCAATAGTTTAAGCGGAGGTAAAACTTCAAGTTATATAGCAGCAAACTATCCTGCTGACTATGATGTATTCTCTCTTGTAAGGATTGAGGATAAGAATGCTATGTTCCCAGACAAGAAGATAATACAATTGGTTGAAGATAGAATACAAGCTCCATTCATTGGAACAGCAGAGGATGATATGATAATCTATACTATGCTTGACCTTGAGCAGCACATAGGCAGAAAAATTACTTGGGTTACAGGAAGAACATTTGACGATATAACAACAAGAAAAGATAAAGTTTATCTACCTAATAAGGTTCAGAGATTTTGTACTGTAGAGATGAAAATAGAACCTATGTTCTATTGGTGGGCAGAACACATTGGAGAGCCTATAGAAATGAGAATAGGATTCAGAGCCAATGAAACCAGGAGAGCAAAGAATATGATAGATAGATGTAATGAAGATGGCTTATCTGTATTTAAGGCTACCTTTGGCAAGCATAAGGATGGAAGAAACAAATGGGAAGATGTTCCTTATCAGAAGCCGTCATTCCCATTGATAGATGACAATATATATAAAGACTCTATAGAAGAATATTGGAAAGACAAATCAGTAAGATTTGCTTGGATGAATAACTGTGTAGGGTGCTTTCATAAATCTCCTATGTTACTTAGAAAGATGTGGGATAAACATCCAACCAAGTTAGAATGGTTTGCTAAGAGGGAAAGAGAGAGCATTAACAATGCTCAATGGAGGACAGATATTAGTTACGATGATATAAAGAAATGGAACTCACAGTTTGAATTGTTTGATGACGATTTCAATGAATGTGATTCTGGATACTGCGGACTGTAAAAAACAGATTGGTATATTTTCAGTTATCATAGTATGACTGAAACACAAGAAGTTAAGATTCACGAGAAGTATATCCCACTATGGCAAAGCGATAGTAGATACTTTGTAATCACAGGAGGTCGTGGATCTGGTAAATCATTTGGAGTAGCCGTATTTTTATTAAACTTAACATATGAGAGAGGACACAAAGTCCTCTTCTCTCGTTATACAATGCTGTCAGCACAGACATCTATTATCCCAGAGTTCATTGAGAAGATAGAAATGATGGGAGTCTCTGACCAATTTAGAATAACCAAAGATGAGATTATAAATCTGACCACAGGAAGCTCTATAATGTTCAAGGGTATAAGAACTTCATCTGGTAACCAAACAGCAGCTCTGAAGTCTTTAAATGGCGTTACAACCTTTGTATTGGATGAAGCGGAAGAGCTTGTGGATGAGGATGTGTTTGATAAGATTGACTTCTCAGTTAGATCACAAGAGAAGCAGAACCGATGTGTTCTGATTCTTAACCCAACTACTAAGGAGCATTGGATATACCAAAGGTTCTTCCAGACAAGTGGTATTCCAGATGGCTTCAATGGAGTAGAGAAAGATATTACTTACATACATACTGACTACAGAGACAACAAAGCTAACCTATCTAAGTCATTCTTAGACCAAGTCTATGATATGAAGGCAAGGAGACCAGACAAGTATGTACATCAGATACTTGGAGGGTGGTTAGCTAAGGCAGAAGGTACAATCATTAAGAATTGGAGAGTAGGAGACTACATACAGACAGAAAAGACTGTTTACTGCCAAGATTTTGGATTCTCAACAGATTTAACGACCCTTGTAAAGATATCAGTAGATAAAGACCTTAGAAAGCTATATGTGAAGGAATGCTATGGTAAACCTGGGCTATCTACATCAGAAATAGCTTTTAAAAACAAGCAAGAGTGTGGTACAGACTTAATTATCTGTGATAACTCAGAGCCAAGGCTCATCAATGAGCTGAAGGCTCTTGACCTAAACATAAAGCCTACTATAAAGAAGCAAGGTAGTATTCTAAGTGGTATTGCACTAATGCAAGACTATGAAATGATAGTAGACAGACAAAGTCACGGAGTAATGAGAGAACTTAACAACTATGTGTGGCAAGAAAGAAATGAGAAGCCTATAGATAAGTTTAATCACTATATTGACGCGATACGTTATGGCTTACAATATTTAGTCCAAGGAATTAATTCTGGTAAATATGTTGTGAGATAAAAATATTTGTATTATATTTGATTTATAGTTTTTACTTATAAATTAATTGACACATTCATTAAGGCCAGCTTTTATAGCTGGCTTTTTTGTTCCTCTTAAACATAGTAGGGGTAAAGATACTCTTAAACATAGTAGGGGTGAAATGGCACTCTTAAACATAGTACCCCCTTAAACATAGTAGGGGTAATTTTTTGTGCTTTTTCCTTATTTAGACTTATTCTAAATTAGGGCTTAGGCTTGCATATCTAAAATAAAATGCTTATTCGCGTGCACGCGTTCCTATTATTACAAATTTGATAATAAAAATATTCAGATCTAAACAAAAAAAATTGATTTTTTGCTTGTGTATTAAAAAAAATACTATATTTGTCTTGTAATCATTAAACAATAACAAAATGAAAGATTTACTTAACTCACTTTTAACACCTTTTGTTCTTTGCCTTTGTGCAACTGCTGAAATTATGGTGTTCAACTTAAATGCAAAGCAAACAGAAATTGTACTAATTTTATGCGGGGTTTTTAGCATCTATATTTTTTCGGATGTTTACACTTCATTAACTACAAAATCAAATTAAGATGGAAAGGCACAACAAAGAGATTTTTGACTATTTTTTTGACTTACTTGAAAAATATGATAACGATGAAATTAACAAACAACAGTTTATAGACTTATTTGAAAATCAATTAAAAACTAAATAAGATGGGCAAAGCATTAACACAATTAAAAAAACTATCTTTAAAAGATAGGTTAAGGATATCAAAATCCAATAAGGATTTTGTTGTAATTGACAGCGATCTGAATTACATCCTTACAAATGACCTTGAAAGATTTAAAAACATCTACATTAAAGAAAATGGCAATTTTGCCGTAATTAGTGCAATTAAAAACGAATTATAAAAATGGGAACACTACTTAGTAAGGGAACAACAAACGCAAAAACCAAAAAAAACAATTTAGAGACTTTTATTTTGTATTTAAGTCCTTATAATTTAAACAGTAAAGGGTTTAATATTTGCCCGAGTGCATCCCCCGAATGTGCAAAAGACTGTCTTTTTTATGCGGGAATGGGTTCATTTTCAAACGTACAAAAAGCAAGACAGAACAAAACAGAATTCTTTTTAAGGGATAAAAAAGCTTTTATGCTTTCGTTATCTTATGAAATTATGAAGCAATACACCAAAGCAAAGAAACAAGAAAAGCAAATAGCTTTTCGCTTGAATGGTACAAGTGATATTGATTTTGTTTACTTGCTTAAAAAGCACGCTAATTTAGACATTGAAACTTTAAAAGATTACGCAGTCTTTTATGATTATACAAAAGTCCTTTCAAGGGCAATAAGATATAAAGCCCACAAAAACTATTTTGTTACCTTTTCAAGGTCTGAAGTTAACGATGATGAGGTTAATGAAGCAATAAAGCAAAAAATTAATGTTGCAGTTGTCTTTAAAGGGGACTTTCCTGAGAAGTATAAAGGAGTCAAGGTAATTGACTCCGATAAGTCAGACTTACTAACAATTTACAACAAAGGTGTTGTTCTGGGACTGCAAGCAAAAGGAAGTCTTAAGAAAAGCAAAGGTAACTTTGCTATAAATACAGAACTGCCATTTTAATATTAATTAACTTAAACAAATAAATTATGAAAGATTTAAATCAAGTACAAAAGGCATTAGAAGTAAAAGCAAAGAATGAATTAACAGAAGTTGTTGACTCATTTATTCAAAACATTAACTCATTACAAGAAAAATATGATGGGGAATGTTTCTTTTATTTAAAGGAATTGCAAGATAGGGACAAGGAATGCAAAACAATAATGTGCGACAAAAACGAATTTAAGCACATTCTTATAAATGCCTTAATTGAAAAGCATTTAGAATATATAGTAAAACATAAGACAAAAGAACTACTAAACAAATTAGAATTAATTTAATAAATAAGATATGACACTAACAAGATTTTTTTATATTAATTCACAAGGGGCAAAAGTACTATGCTATAATAAGTTTTGTATACATCCTAAAAAAACAAAGGCATATAAAGAATTAAAAAATATAGCTAAATTTGACAAACACATTATAGGGATAGGATACGAATATAATGTGGCAAGTAAAGGCTTAACAGTAACTTATAAAAAATTAAAATAATATGTATACATTAGAAAATATGATGAAACAAATTGAATATTTAGAGGAATATGAAAAGAAAATACTTGCAGTAATGCTAATAAGTAGCACACTAAACACAAAAGCAATTGATGACACTATAAAAAGAATAAAAGAAAGAAATAAAAAAGGGATGATATAAACCCTCTTAAAATACCTAAATATAGCCCCTTAATGGGGCTTTTTTTATGCCTCAGATCTGAATATCTTTTTTTGTAACTGCTTGAAAAATAAAGGGAGTAGATTTGTGAGGTGTAGCCATCTCTTTTAAACCCCTTTACAGCCCATTTAAAGCCATATCTCTTTTACCTAATGGTTAACAGCCTGGCTCAGAGTAAATGCGGGAAATGAACGTAAAATGGATGATGCCGTCTCTTATTACCCCTCTTTAATGAATTCAAACCCTTTTGGTAGGGGTGGCCCAAACCCTATGAATCAGAATCGGTTAGGCAGGTTAGAAAATATATTTGGAAATGGGTTTGTACCTATAGACAGTAGCAAGCCCTTAAAGGCTTGCCCTTACTAATATATAGATGGAATGGAGAGATGCACCCCCTATAACCTTAAATAAATAGATAAATGCTGGTTAAGTTGAATATTACTGGGGTGCTACAAAGGTTATGAAAGAGTCAGTAATGCAATTCTTAAGCAGACTTAGTGTACACGATCCAATAGGTGGTGTGCCTAAAGTGTAGAAGCTTGTACAGATCTTCAACTGTTATACTAAGATAACTATAAAGTACCATTTTTGTTTTATGGTTTAGCTATTATTTGCTATATTATTTTCTTATGGTTTATGTGTTTGCTATAAGTATTTCTTATGATAAAACAAAATAGCTATAAATCAGTTATCATACTATATAGAAAATATATGGCAGTAACGAATGTAATGAGTACTGCTTAACAAGAAGTAATATGCCAGTAGTAGAATTAGAAGTAAGCATACCACAAGACTTAAGTGCAATTAAATTGCATCAGTATCAGAAGTATTTATCTGTTGCTAAAGGAGTAGATGAAGGAGACAAGAACAATGAGTTCTTGAACCTTAAGGCACTTGAGATATTCTGTGGTTTGTCACTAAAAGATAGTTACAACTTACCTGTCTCTATGTTTGAGTCAGTTCTTAAACAGCTTAGTGATTGCTTCGGTGAGAAGACTGACTTGGTGCAGAGATTTAAGATGACTGGTTCTGATGGTGTGACAGCAGAGTTCGGTTTTATACCGAACCTTGATAAGATGACCTTTGGTGAGTATATTGACTTAGAGTCTTATATTACTGATTGGGATAATATGCATAAAGCTATGGCTGTTATGTACAGACCAATAGTTGGAGGTAAGAAACATCTATATGAGATAGAGCCATACGAAGGAACAGAAAGGTGGGCTGATGTAATGAAGGATGCTCCTGTGAATGTTGCTTTAGGAGCCATTGTTTTTTTTTATCGTTTAGGGAGCAAATTGTCAAGATATACGATGAACTCTTTACTGGAGGAGGAACAGAAGAAGGGGAATACAGTCTTGAAAGAGGCTTTGGAAGAAAATGGGGTTGGTATCAGTCAATATATGGACTTGCTGGAGGCGATGTCCACAAACTTGAGTCAGTCACCAAGATTCCATTACACACCTGCTTAATGTGGTTAAGCTTTGAGAAAGAGAAGAACGACATAGAAGCAAAGATGATAAAACAATCATATAATAAAAACATATAATGACACAAGTATACGACATAGTAAATAAGTTAAAGGATCGTCTTAGAACGAATCCTAATGTGTTTACTGTTACTTATGGGGATATTAGTGAAGTAGACCTCAACAAGACAACAATATTTCCTTTAAGCCACTTAAATATTACAGATGTAACCTTTGATGGCCCAGTAATGAACTTCACACTTCAATTACTTGCTTTAGATATTGTAGATTATAATAAGGATGCTCCTACTAAGGATGTGATTAATGGTAATGATAATCTGCAAGATGTTTATAATAGT
>Ga0208899_1002599_pt1 | contig 11935 bp, 29 predicted proteins | sample VirMetDEL_Nov_24_FD_184518 | JGI IMG/M metagenome (GOLD analysis project Ga0208899, IMG submission 184518) | Aqueous microbial communities from the Delaware River and Bay under freshwater to marine salinity gradient to study organic matter... | ecosystem: Environmental > Aquatic > Marine >...
AGCCGTTAGAATCCGTCTCTACCCAATCTTCCGTAGACTCTATTAGATGCTCTCTAAAGGTGTCTCCCTCTGTTATAGACAGCCTTACACTACCCAGTGTTGCGTAGTTCTTGTTGAACCCTTTATGGTTCATTACAGTTACTAATGTTCTTTTTGTGTCTTTCATAAGCAAATTTATTTGCGGTGAGGAGTGCAACGACTCATTTCTTTTCTAATTTCTCAAGTGTTTCTTTTAGAATAGCATTCCAAGCAAACTTATCCTTGTCAGCTTCCCAGAGCTGCTCATACATCTCAAGTAGTATCTCTCTCATTTCTCTTTGGTGTTAAAGGTTTCTACTACTGGTGCATAACTTTGTACTACTTCCCCTTTCAGCCAAACTGAACCATTAAACTCTTGATGCATTACTTTGGGTTTCCAAAACTGCCACCAGCGAGGTGAGGATTCAACTACAAAGGTTGTTTCTAATCTGCTCCATCCGTTTAAAGATTCTGTTACTTTGATTTGTGTTTTCATTTCTCTCTTTGGTGTTAAAGGTTTCTAATTTGCGCCCATTATTATTGGGTTGCGCCTATTTTTATATGCTTGAACTTTTCCCCGAACTTTTCCCCGAACTTGTTAGTGGTGTAAATAAGCATCTTACTTTGTGAACATTTAAGGCTCATCGTTGTGAGGATTATTTGATTTAAAGGTTTCTATAATGAACTTATGAACCTTGTCGTACTTTTCGTACTTCTCTCTAAGTGTCTCTATGTGTTTCTTAATCTCTTGATTGTTCGGCTCTGTAGATAGCTTGTTCTCAAAGTCTTCTAAGAAGTATGACAAGAACTCACACTCTTTAGCTACTATTTTTTCTAAGTCTTTACTTCTCATCCTTTGGTATGGCCGAACTTGGATTAATATTCCATCTGTCTCCAAAGGGGTCAGACTCGTTGTCAAACTGCTTAACAATCAACACCATATTGTCTTGTTGAGGCTGTTGGTCTCTATAGGCTCGTGCCTCTTCTATAGTGTCGAACTCTACATCCTTGGTGTGTCTAATTATATATCTCATGCTATTGATTTTTCGGGTAGGAACTCTACCGCCCATTTAAATACTATTATCTCAGCCATGTCTACTAAGGATATATGCTTACCCTCTAACTTGCTTTTAACATCCGCAGTCTTCAGTAAGACTACGTTGTCTCCTAGTTTATCAAACAATGCAACCAACAAGAAGTCTGCACACAAACAGCATGAACTCAAGTCTATCTTGTTTGAAAGGGGTGTTGCGAATACTTCTACTTTGTTTCTGCGCTGTCCCTCAATCCAAAATGTAGTGTCGGTTATCTCGGATACATTACCCATGTTCTCAGAGTAGAGATGCATGGCCAATACTTTGGTTATAGATTTGTCAGTCATAGTTATTGAATTAAAATGCCCCCACCCCTTAATGGGATGAGGGCACAAATATAGATTCTTAATTAGCTAATTGCAAATTAAAACGGCAAATCATCAGTTTGATTTGGTGCAGATGCGGGTGCACCTTGAGACTGAGCGTACTGACGTGATTGATTAGTACCTTGCTCTTTAGCTGTTGGGTCGTAGATTGTAGCGACAGCGTAGCTACCACTCTTGTCTTTCTTCTCACCCGTCTTAATCGTTACGTAAGCACGTTTGGTGTCCTTGCCCGTTAACTTAGTCTCTAGCATGTCTCGTAGTTCTGCCTCTGTAAACGATACGCGTACTTCAACGCGTGGCGTGTTTACAAATCCTACTAATGGGTCATTGTTTTGATACTGATTTTGATTGCTCATAATTAAAGAATTGAATTTAGTTTTTTACAAAATGTCAAGTAGTCTTGACGGATATCCATAACCTTACCGATGTTCTCGTCTTCGAGTTGCTCATTAAAGGTGTTAACATAATACTGAAGAGACCTACGTGACAAGCCTTTGGCTTTGATGTCTGCTCGTTCTAATTGTCTGTGCAATTCCATTACACTCCAGCCCGTTTTGTCCAATAGGAACATCACAAAGAACCTCTTCAATCTTACTTCATCGTGACCATGTTGGGCCACGTCAAGGTCAACCCCGTAGATATTCTCTACAGCCTCCTCTACAAATCGTAGAGTAGACGGACTGAACTTCGCTCTATCATCAACACGAAATAGTCTGTTGATGAAATTAATTATACTTCTCAAAATGAGTTTAACTTTAAACGTACGTGTCATAATTCGTATTGTATTGCGAACTTACTTGTATCCTTAGGCTCACTTAGAAGCCATTGCTCGATGTTATTTACAGCGGAATAGAACTTCTGCTCACCACGTGCTAAAGTCTCCTTAGAGGCCTTTACAAGAGCGCATGTGTAGGGCTTGTCTTTTACTTGCGCTACCCAATAGAACTCGTCTATGTTAAACACCTTGCAGTACATCCACGCTTGTAGGTCGTAGTTCAAGTCATTTACATCGTATCGGAAAGCCTTTAGACTGCGTGTAGTCTTAACATCGGTAATGAATCCATCACCAAGAACATCTAAGAACCCTCTTACGGGGATTTCTCCAATCCAAGAGTTGAATTCCTTTTGGACCTCGCCTTCAATGTACTTGCTTAGGCTAACAACCTCACCCGTCTCGTAGTCTGCTACTTCCGAGTTTTTCAGTCGCTTGACCATAACCTTTGCTGTGTTTACCTCTACTTGAGATACCACCTCACGATTACCGCTAAGTTGTTCCTCTTTCCATTCCTTATATCTTTTGGTGGCTCGTGGATTCTTACCACCAATCTCCTCGCAGATAGCGTCGTCATCTAAGACTACATATCTGTCCCAAACATTCTCGGGCTCGAGCAGTAACATATCGTACAATCCTCCAAACGTGAAGTGCTTACCCGTCTTTCTGAGTTCACCCTTCATATTCAACTCCCAAGCCATCATATCGAAGTCTTTAGAAGTAGGAACAGCGTACTTTAAGGAAGAGGCACTAACGTACCCCTTCCCCGTCTTGTCTTGTATCGCTGATGCGAACTGCATTATCGTACGAACTTTTTAAGTGCACCGAGTTGCTTTTCCGAAGCACTCGCCCCGTACTTGCTCACTATCATCTCGTACGCTTGGCTCTTGTCACTTGCAGACTTGATGTAGTCGATACCCTTAGTGAACCAATCGCTATCTGTACTTGATGAGGTAGCGGGTCGTGGTGCCGAAGCTGAAGAGTTGTTACCATGCGTATTGGTAGCATCAGCATCCTTCGTGTCGTCAATCAATAACAACCCGTTCATTGCGTACTTACGAGCATAAGAAGATGAACTACCGAACGACTGCGCGATGTCCATGCCTTTACGATTCGGGTCAACACCTGCTTGAGCAGATGATGAGACTGAGTCAGTCCCGTCCGAGATTGTAGCGGTCGATGTGATTACCACCATACCCGCTAACTCTTCAACTGAGTCCGTTATAGTCATCGTCAGCCCGTTAGCCTTTAGAAGAGGTTTAACAGCCTCTAAGATGTCCTCAGCGCTACGATAGTTGTACTTACCGAAGTTGTTACGCTGATTCTTTGGCGCTTTGAGTTCCGACTGAACTTTGACAAGCGCTGAATTTAATTTACTCATAAATTGTTGTTTTTGTTGTTATTCAAATATAATCCAAGGCCAAAGCCAAGGCAAGGCCATCATTAAAATAATTTACCAATCGGTGATTAATTAACATTGGTCGTATCAGCTAACCACCCGTAAGCATTGGGTCTGCGGGACTCGGCAAGACTTTGATAGTCTCGCTCGATGTCCGCAAGAAGTTGTGTTAACTCGCTGTGTTGTGCTGTTGTTAACGGCACGTCATTTAGAAACTCATAGAGTTTATCGAACTTTTCCATAGTGTATAAATTAAATTGGTGAATTTTCATTTATCGTGAATTCTTGGTATAGGCAGTACTCTTTACGATTGAGGTCAACATTGTCGTCTTGTTGTATAGGTCCTACTGAATTTAACGCTGTCCCTCTATAGAAAGTAACTACACCCATCCCGCACTCATGAACCTCGCAACCACCGAGCGCTAAAAACTTTTGCTCAGCAGTTGCTTTTTCTTCATCTAGGTTTAGGCTGTAAATCATTGTCTCAATTGTTTATTGGTTCTTAGCATTATCTATAGCCTCTGTAATCACCTCAAGTAATTCCGCTGACTGCTCGTCAGTAAGTCCAAGTCTTTTATTCGCCTTAACAAGGCCCATAGCCAATGTGAAAGCCAATCCGTTCATAACATCATGTGACTGCTCCATGACTTGTTCTAGTATAAACTTGTTGACAAGATGGGCAAGGATAACAGCCTCAATATCTGAGTCTGCCTCAGCTCGTATGAGCTCAATTACCTCGTGGTCTTTATCGCACTCAAAAGCGCCCTTAACTAATCGCTTAGTCTTGTCTACTATTAAGTCATCATCAAGCCCGTAGACTTGTGGTAGTGTATCGGCATTCGTATTGATGCCGTTGTTCCCATTCAAAAAATCATCTAAATTCATAATCGTGTGGTTTAAAATAAATAATCTAACACAGCCTCGGCGAAACTACCGAGTGGCACAGCAATCCCTTCGTTAACTAAAATTTCCATTGTCGATTCAAAACCCGTTGGGTCTTCTTCGTACCCTAGGATTGTAGACTTGCGTCTAAACCCGTGAGTCGTTCCGATATCATAGAGCGCTATGCTCGGGACGAGATAAGTTACGTGATACTCTTCAGTAATTGGTCTGCGAACCAATCGCCAATCGTTGCGTGACATACCCTCATCGGACCAAACACTCACAAAGTCTACTTGTTTTTGAAAGTTGACCATGACTGCACTTTGGGTCTTGCTGTTGTAGAACTGCATGTCAACATCATCCATGTGCGTCATGTGGACCTCATGGAATCCCCACTCAATCATCTGCTGTCTTAGAGCCTCTAACTCATAGACTCGTGAGTCCATCCAATAAGACCCGCTTACCATTCCTTGTACTTCTTCCCTCCAATCTTGAATGGCTGTTGTTTTTGTCATTTCCATAGTTGTTTGATTTAAAAATTAAAAGTTGTTACCCCTCAACAGCATTTCTATAACCACATAGGCTGTGTCAACGGGGCGGTCGTTCATGATAGTGAGCGACGCTGTGGGGACATGGCGGGTTGCAATCCCGCTACACTGCACTGACATGTCCGCAGTTAATCTAATAGTTCTAACTGCTCAGCCTTGCGAAAGGCTCGGTTAGGAAACTCTTGGACGTAGTCCGCATCAGTTAGATACTCTAGAACATGCTGTTGTTGGTATGGCTCACGCTCGAACCATACCTCATAGAGTCCGCTGTAATACTTGTCAATAATCCGGCCCACGAGACCCGTGGTCTTGTCTGCTACCAATCTCCCTCGATAGCCGACCTTGTGAATTTTAAAATCTTTCATACGTCATTGCTTTGTACGATTCATAATTCTTAATCATATCAACCCACTCACTCTTAGTGATGCTTAGGTCGTTCATCTCATTGGCCAATGCTCGAGCCCGTGGGTCAAGCATGTTGTAGTATCCGCTTTCTTGAACGGCTAAGTAGGCCCCGAACTTCTCTGCGTTTATAGTCCCAATCATATCTTCTCTACCATTAATTGTTCTGCTACAATGTTAACAGCCTCAAGTGGGCAGTTGGTAGCTACTCTAATTGTCTCTTGGAATTCACCATCCCAAACCACTCTAACTAATGTGGTTTTAGATATGTTGTCATTTAGACCTATCAACTTAAGGTCACCGAAAATCTTCATTGAAGTGAAATTCATAATGTTTATTGTTTAATGTTTATTAATGTACTCTCTCTTCTTCCTTATAAGGAAGAGAGAGTACTATGGTATATGATATAGTGCGCGCGCGCACGTGAGGGAATTAGATTCTAATCCCGTACACTTTACAAATGCTGTCTCCGTTGTCTACAGCCGTTTCAATTTTCTCAACGACCTTGTTGAGCCACTCTGCCGTATAGTCATCATCATTGAATTGGTACTCATCGGGTGCGGGAAAGTCGATGAGCATCTCATCGTTGCTCATGCCTACCCACTCTTGGAAGTCTTCATCGCTGATTACCTCCTTGCGGTCGCTACCCGTCCTAGACCCGCCATAACCCTTACCACAGCGGGGGTCTATCAGTTTACGTCCATTCTCAAACCAAGAGAACCCGATTCTGCGGAAGAACGATGGGTGAGCCGTAGCTGAGACTCGAGCGATATCGATAGTCTCATCGTAGTCTTTGATGGTTACGACTTGACAGCCGTCACCTCCAAGCACACCTCTATTCGTGATGTAAAGACTTAGCTTGATATCCACTTGCTCAGCTAGTTGGTCAACCAATGCACAGATTGAGGCCCCGTGGCGAATGAACTCACCCGAACTTACACCCGCTGTAGCGTTGGTGCTATAGGTAAGATGCACACGTGGTTTGCCGTACTCATCAGCATCCTTGTAGAAGTGGTAAGGACTACCCTCACAAAAGGCGCCTACGTTTAAGGTCTCGCCTACAACAGCCTTGCGTGGTGTCTCAACCTCGTGATTCACAAGGTTATTGAGATTCGCTCTAACCTTAGTCATCTGCTTTACATTCATGCCGTTGTAACACGCATCGTACATATCCTTGAATGAGTCGATATCCCCGTAGAAACTTCTCGAGCCACCTCTGTCCGATGAGTGGTGCTCATTACCCTTGGCGTTAGCGCCTTCAACGAACTCAAAGAATGTGCATTGAGTCTTGGTCAGTTGTATGCGTCCATTTTCAGTTATCTCGTATCTCATGATATTGAAGTTTAGTGGGGAAGCCTAAAGGCTAACCCCATCCATTAAACGTTTCTTAACATCCCCTGCTAGTCCGTTCAAACAAGTGAACTCGATAGCCTTCTTAGCGGACCACCCAAGGCTGTCTACCATTTGGTTAGCATCGATGGCTTGACGTGGCGTGATAAGGATTTGGTCATAGCCTTTTTCCTTAGCATTCTTGCGCACTGCTTGGACAGCCCGAGTCACCTCGTTGTCCCCACAAATCGCAGTCTCTAGCTTAGCATCGATGTCCCACTCAATACGAGTGAAGCGTGTCAGCGTTGAGCCGTCTTGCGCCTTGGCTGATGCGTAGGTCTTGGATGAACCCGAACCGAATGTGTTTTGACAAGCAATCACACGGAACTTAACGTTACGCTTAACCATCCCATCGGGGAACCCGTAGCAGTCACCCGCTAGTATCCCGTTCAAGGCGATTGTAGTCTCAGTATTAGAGCGGTCAAACTCATCAAGGATAAGCACCTTTCCGTTCTCGTACGCATCACGCAATGCTGTGCTGATGTACTGACCCGTGGTCGGTGACATAGCCCCGACTAGGTCGAACGATTGCATCTTGCCGTGACATGAGACTACGCTGTAGTCTAAGTCTAGGGCTTGAGCCATTTGGATAGCCCCGAAAGACTTACCGCTACCCGCCTCGCCAATCAAAGCAAGGTTCTTGCCTAGGCCAACCAATGCAACAGCATCAGCAAAGTTCTTGTGGGCCTTGTCGATACGCTTAGTGGCCTTGGCTGATACAACCTCAACCTTTACCGCACGTTGCTCTTTCAAGCGCTTGTCTACGATAGACACGACTTGTGCCTCATCAATTTGGCCACCGCCTTGTAGCATAGCCATCGCCTCAAGCATCAGTTCTTGTGGCGTTTTACTTCCCTTTTTCATAGGTGTTGTTTTAGTGGTTTGTGATTCAATGAACTCGGGTTCACTCATCAACTCAGCGTACTTCAACATCTCATCGCGTACCATAGCTACTTGTGATGTGTTAAAGTTATACCTACCTATTAGGTGTGTTGCGCTGTCTTCTATTTCCCGTTGAGTGAAGTAGCGTTGGCCATCCTCATCGTGGAAGTACATCATCATGGCGCCATCCGATTTACGTAGTGCTACGATGAATGTGGTCATACTAGCGTCGAACATAGTGTCCCATTTAGTGTCGTTACCCGCATCGATTTTTCTACACGCTTGTTTCGTGCTCATCTTACCCGTTGTCGCTTGGTTGATACCCGCCTCACGGAATAAGTCTTGCGACTTGGTCGCTAGTACATCTACTCTAGCCTTGTTAAAGTCTAGGTCAAATAGGGCCGTTGCCCAAACATCTGCTACGAATCTCATAGTCTTGGTTTTTTGTGAGCCGTGGTTGGCTCGGTTAATAGAGGATAGCGCTGTCCCTTGAAACAGCCCCGACCCTAGGTCGTTCTATCCGAGGATGAGTATCTCGTAGATTCTCATTCCCATCCCGCCCCACATCGAAGTGTCGCGGTCTTCATCGTACTCTTTAGCTAACTCGACAGCCTTGTCGTAGCTTGATGTGTACGCTACATCCATCGGGTGGTATGGGTCTTCTAGACTCACCACCTTGTACGCTTGAGCAAACTTGCTCGGATAAGCACCTTTATGCTCAACAAACTCGATATCCATAGGCATCAGTTTTTAGGGTTAATGTCCGTGCGACCCGCATAGACTAATAGACTTGAATTGACTGCGATTGTGATTACTGCTGTTGCTACTAACATAGGCTTACTTGAATTTAGTTATACGATTCTGCTTGAATAAACGTGCTACCTCTTTACGAGTTGATGGACGCAAAACTTGGTTCACATCCTCGAGAAAAAACTCATCCCCGTAGCGGATGCATACGAACGTTTCAACATCGTAAGACTTGCGTCTACTGATAAGCATGAGAGTGAACTCACCTACCACAAACAAAGTGGTCAACAGCACGAATACTACTGATACTTGCAACAGCCCGAAGTCAGCGTAGGCAAAGCCTAGACTGAAAAATACACCACTGCTGAGCAGTAGCGTTCCTACTATAAAATCCCTCATGCCTTTTTCGTTTTAAGGTTTACCACTAAGTGGATGAGCGCTTGGCCCATGATGGACAGCCCAAACATGGCGTGGGCCATGTGGACTGCCGTGTCTACTAATATCATTGCTTTCATTACTCTTCGAATTTAAAAACCATATCACCATCAACAAGTCTAGGGACATAGCCCATATCCTCATCTTTGTTTTCCAAAAACATACCGATGCTGTGGTATGTCGCTGTCATATCCTCAAGGTCAAAGAACCCCGTGCCGAACGCTACCCCGTAGTTCGGGAACAGCGCTAGGATATCTGCCTCATCACCATGGATGGGGTGCTCGTAGAATTCAACCACTTGACCTAGGTCGTTGCGGTGGTTTCCAAGGCGCGTAGCCCCGCTTTCTAAAAGAAAATTGTAAAGTTTTTGTGCGTCTTTCATAATCCTTCAATTTTAATTCCTAAATCCCAAACGATGATATCCTCAAGTAGACTAGGGTAGTCTTGGTCATCACTGAATATCAATTCATCTATCCGTGTAGCTAGGTCTTCTTTCAAGAAAGAACGAGCGTAGTCACGGGCTTTCTCTAGCTTACCTTGAGTTAAAAGGTCAGCTACTTTACCTCTATCAAACCTCATACAGCGAATGCGAATTGTAGGTTAGACTCAACCTCAACGAACCCCGCAGTTACGGGCTGTTTTGGGCTGTTCAATAGAGCCTTGGCCTCAGCCAATCTTTGTTTCATTGCTAGGCGCTCAGCACGGCCATTGCTGACCTTTACCTCTACCTCGAATGCAGTGAATTTTTCCCCGTTGAACTTCTCTCTTTGCGCCATGAATTGTGCGCCTCTTGTACTTCTCGTGACTTTAGCCATGATTCCTCAGTTTTGTGACCCGTGGTTGGGTCGGTTAATAGTGGGTAGTCCGAGCACGACCTCGGCACAGCCTATAGCTGTCACTACCCCGTTTGGGTTCTAGCATCCTAAAAATCCTAGTACATCTACGACAGCCGAAGTCTTTTTCTTGGCGTCATTGATAGCCTTGTTATTGCAGTCGAACTCTAGCTTAGAGAACACAGACTCAGCCATTCCGAATCCATCCTCATCTCTAGCCGTGTAGACCTTTTTGCCGCTCTTAGCGTCAAACAATTGAGTCTCGATGGTCGGTACACCTATGCTCAATCTTAGACCACTTTGGCGGATGATGAACTCACCCAAAGATGGGTTCTCTTTCAACATCACGAGTGGCTCGTTGTTTACGTTAGTTCCTACTAATACTAGACCTTCGATTAATTTTTCTGCGTTTGTCATTTTGATTGAATTTGTGCCCGTGGTTTGGGCGGTTAATTAGTAGCATAGCGGGGAATCGAACCCCGCTTTACACCATGTATGCTTTTTACATTTGCTCTTTGCAGAACTCTTGTAATTGAACTATGTATTTGTTGTGCGCATCTACACTCTTGATGCGAGTATCGAAAGCCTCGATATGGCTTTGAATAGCAAAATCAACAGCCTCTTTTAGTGTGTTACTGAGACGGCTGTAGCGTGTGTGTTTACCGATTCCGATTAATACATCGCAGTAAACATTCATAAGGTTTCTTCTAGAAGACATAAGCATTGAATTTGTGAGCGTGGTTGCTCGGGTTAGGTGGGGCGGGCAGTCTCGCTCTGCCGTACGAGTCGTGCCTAGCATACTCTACGTAACACTTGGTTTTCTCACACACCCCACGGAAATGGGTCAATGCCTACTCGAATACGACTTACGGGTCACACAATCTGCGTAGTCTTTTGGGGCGCTACCTTGGTGCGCATCCTACGGGCTCAGTTGTTACAATCTGCATATCCTTTGGGCAAAGCATCATCCGTTACATTCTTTTTTCCGTGGCGTACTCTTTAGTTCTTGCGGTATCGGTACTAACTATTACTACTGCGAATCTCATTGCTGTGACTCGCTTTCCGTTCGTAGTGTTCCGTTGTGCATCCTGCCCCAAGGGGCTCACATCTTTTCGGCACTTGGCTCTGCGGTAGGCTTACTGACTGAGTCCGTAGTATACGAGCCGTATGGCTACTCAGCGTTCAGCCGATACCTAGAAGCGGTAGCGGTGATGGTCGGTCGGTGCTATTAAGTTCCTAAGGTGTTGGTTCCTTCGGGTTAGCGTTCCTCAGCATCGGCAGTCAGTTAATTTATTGTGACTCGTTCGTTTCGTTTGAAACTCGATGGTCGGGGTGAGCGTTCTATGTGGCTACTAACTCAGTGTCCCCGTTCGACATTGCTAACATACCACCACTGAGCGGATTTCCAAGCGCCGCTTTTTCGGCTGTAATTGATACCCGCACGAGGAGAGCCCTCTAGCCCAAGCCTAGCCTAGGATACAGCGCCTCGAAAAAAAATTAAAGAAAAATGAAGATTGAGTGATTGTACCTATTGTGAAAATGGCGACTGAGTAGAATCACCTAGTCAAAAAGGTATAAATACCTAGAGCCTCGTAACTCGCTGAATGAGAGTGAATTACAACCCGATACACACCAAATATGCCCTAAATGAAAGTTTTTTTAAGGCTGTTAATAACTCCTACAGCCCAAGCCTAGACTGAGCTACAGCCTACCAACACCTCCAAAACCCCAAAAAAAAGACTTGCATATGTCCTACCATGTATAAAAGGCCACCAAGACATTTAATCCTAGGCTACCTAACTGACTGATTATGAGAGTGATAACACCATCGTTGTCCACACCCTACCCTTTAATCCAAAAGGGATTTCTACAGCCCAATAAACACGGGGCCTCACAGCCAAAACGTCAGATTTTATAAAAGGTCATTTTGGACCATTACGATTTCGGTGAAGCCGACCCCTCAGCCATGCCCCGCCAACCCCTGTAAACACTGAGACAGCAGACTCGGCAGACTGCCCACATTTTACCATGCGTGCCCCACATACTGCCCACCATTTACCATTATAGAATTAGACTATAGATTTAGTATATAGATTTTATGCATACTTTTTCCCCATAGAAATAACCTATAGATGAGAGTGATTTTATTACCTATAGATTTGACCTATAGATATAGCGCATGGATACAGCCCCGTAGACCTATAGAAA
>Ga0208899_1002601_pt1 | contig 11927 bp, 7 predicted proteins | sample VirMetDEL_Nov_24_FD_184518 | JGI IMG/M metagenome (GOLD analysis project Ga0208899, IMG submission 184518) | Aqueous microbial communities from the Delaware River and Bay under freshwater to marine salinity gradient to study organic matter... | ecosystem: Environmental > Aquatic > Marine >...
TCGGTTTCATGGAAAACCAGATTCAAGGCAAGTGCAACGTCAAGCTAGATAAGAAGGTAACCGACGAGTTGCGTGAAGGTATCCTGAGTCTTGATGTCATGCCATCCATGAGAGCAATGATGACAGCGGGTACAGCGTTGGCTCGTGATAATATCTGCGGCTATAATTGTAGCTATATTCCTGTTGACAGTCCTCGTGCGTTTGACGAATGTATGTATATTTTGATGTGTGGTACGGGTGTTGGTTTTAGCGTTGAACGGGAAAACGTGGACAAGCTTCCTGTTGTGTCAGACAACTTTGGTGATTCAGATATTGTAATTACAGTAGGCGATAGCAAGCCGGGTTGGGCAAAAGCTTTGCGTGAACTAATCGCGTTGCTATATGCTGGACAGGTTCCTACTTGGGATATGTCTCAAGTTCGTCCTGCAGGTGAACGCCTCAAGATTATGGGCGGACGTGCATCCGGCCCCCAGCCTCTTGCAGATCTTTTCAACTTTGTTGTTGAGACATTCAAGAAAGCTAAAGGGCGTCGGTTGTTTCCTATCGAATGCCACGACTTGATGTGTAAGATTGGTGAGATTGTAGTTGTCGGTGGCGTACGCCGCTCTGCCCTGATCAGCCTATCTAACTTAAACGATGATCAGATGGCACACGCTAAGTCAGGTATGTGGTGGGAAGGTGAGCCGCAACGTGCGCTTGCAAACAATTCTGTAGCCTACAAGCAAAAGCCGGAGATGGGTACGTTTATGCGTGAGTGGCTTGCCCTGTACGACAGTAAGTCAGGTGAACGTGGTATGTTCAACCGTGAGGCGGCAGACAAGCAAGTCGGTCGCAACGGACGCCGTGAGCAAGGCCACATGTGGGGTACAAATCCCTGCTCTGAGATTATCTTGCGTGGCTACCAGTTCTGTAACTTGTCAGAGGTGGTGGTTCGTGAAACCGACTCGCTAGATGATTTGAAGCGCAAAGTTCGCCTCGCAACCATCTTGGGTACTTTGCAATCTACCTTAACAGACTTTAAATATTTGAGGAAGATATGGAAGGACAACACAGAGGAAGAGCGTTTGTTAGGCGTATCCTTAACTGGTATCATGGATCATCACGTGCTTTCAAAGAATGTAGACAGCAAGCGTTGGCTAGAAGAAATGCGGCAAGTAGCCGTAGATACCAACAAGAAGTTTGCGAACATGCTTGGAATACCTCAGAGTGCAGCAATCACTTGTGTAAAGCCGTCGGGCACTGTATCTCAACTCGTGGACGCGGCTAGTGGTATTCATGCACGACACAATGATTATTTCATTCGTACGGTTCGTGGAGACAACAAAGACCCGTTGACACAATTCCTCATCGAAAGCGGTGTACATAACGAGCGTGACATGATGAAGCCGGACTCTACAACAGTGTTTAGCTTTCCTATGAAATCGCCTGACGGTGCCGTAACTCGCACACAGACAACGGCTATCGAACAGCTAGAACTGTGGAAGACATACGCGATTCACTGGTGTGAGCACAAACCGTCTATCACCGTGTCGGTTAAGGAACACGAGTGGATGGAAGTCGGTGCGTGGGTGTATGAGAACTTTGACGTGGCATCAGGTGTATCGTTCTTGCCTCACAGCGATCATACCTATCAGCAAGCCCCGTACCAAGACATCGAACCAGATGAATACTTGGAATGGAAGAAGCTGTACGAAGGTGTGGTTATCGACTGGAACAAGCTTTCTGAGTTTGAAAAGGAAGACAATACCAGCGGATCACGGGAACTTGCCTGTACCGCTGGCGTGTGTGAAGTAGTGGACTTGAACGCGGCATGAACTGTTGGCATTGTAAACACGAGTTGGTGTGGGGTGCAGACCATGACATCGCTGAAGAAGACGAAGAATACTGCATGGAAACAAATTTGAGTTGCCCTAGTTGTGGTTCATTTGTTATGGTCTTCCTACCGAAAGAGGGTATCTATGATCCAAGTAAAAATAACACCTGAGATTATTCGTCGCGCCAAAAAGAAAGCTGCCTCTGTAGGGGTACTACAGGGCAGCATAACTGGTAGCTTATCTAATGTTGTCGGTGCTATTGGTGAAATTATCGTACAGGATTACACTGGCGGTATTGAAGCCAACAGCAAGGACTATGACCTGATGGTAGGAAACCGACGTGTTGACGTAAAGACTAAACGGTGCAACACAACCCCTTCACCTAACTACGATTGTTCTGTGGCGGCACACGGTACGAAACAGGACTGTGATAGCTATGTCTTTGTCCGTATCCTTACTGATCATAGTAAGGCGTGGATACTTGGGGAAATACCTAAAGCAGACTATTACAAAAAAGCAACTAAATATCAGGTGGGTGACGTTGATCCTGCCAACGGCTTTGTTTTCAAAGCTGACTGTTATAACCTAGCAATACAAGAACTAGAGACTGTCAATGGCAAAGAAGCAGCATAAGGCTAACCTATTTCAATTTACAGCGTACTTGAATCAGGATGGAAATGTTGAGTTGGTTTGGGATGGTATACCACCGGATCAATTCGAAGCTACAATAAATAAAGGGATGCCGGAGTATGATGGTGCACACTCAATAGCATCCCTGTTAAGATATCTCAGATCGATGGGTGATGAAATGATGGAGAAATCCAGTCGGTTTATTTAGACTTTTTGTGTACCTTCTGTATTTCAAATCTTGCACGAGTAGAAGACCCCTTATGCCGCTTATATCCGGTTGAGGGGTTTTTCATTAGCTTATAACTGCCATCACGTTGCTTCATCCAGTGATAGCCTTTAGGAGCAGATACGTACTTAGTTGCCACGCTTCTTCCCCTTTGTTGCACCAGCAATCTTGTCTGCGTAGGTTACCTTATCATAAGGCGGGGCAAGCTTTGCAAACGAACCTTCTGCCATGCCCATCCGCTGTTGTGTAGGTGTAGGCCCAGACATGATGCCCATGCGGTTTTGATCCCGCTCTTGCATTTGCTGTTGGTTTTGGCTGGTGGACATCATTGCATTTCCACCCATCTGCATCTTCTTGCGGGGCTTAGTTGCCTTACCGCCATACATCATAGGTTTACGGGTATTGCCACCATACATCATACCCTTGCGTTGACCGTTGTGATATTGTTTCATCATTTCACCCTTATGGAACTGCGTTAAATATAAATTCGTGACCGTAATCACTTACAACTTTTACAGGATCTTTTGATCGTTCACGCCAGTTGTCGAAGCGTTCCATACCAATAACCATCAACTCAAAAAGTTCATTTTCTTTTTGTGCTGGTAGTGGCTTTCCTGTAGCTATCATTTCCATGAGATACTCACCGACTTTTGGAGTAGTGAGTGCCATCGAAAGTATGCTCATATTTTTACGGCGCATCTCCTGTAGTACGGCTTCAGTACCAACGTACCGGAAGCTTACCACGCCGCGATTGATAGCATAGAAGCGGCTGATGTAGCTTTCGATAGAGAATTTGCGAGGGATACCTGTCATGTTAAGTCCCTGCACACCTGCAAGCTTTTCATTTGCTACAAACTGTACAATGCTTTCATACACCTTGTATGTGTCTTTACCGACTATAGATTTAACAACTTCTCTTTGGGCAGGATCGTTGAAGCCCATAATAGTCTTTAGCTGTTCGTCATCAAGATCAACCTCTGGAATCAAAATAGTCGGATTCGCAGGGTCTGGCGTGTGTACAGCCGTAAGCTTAAAGGCTTTCTTTTCTACCTCATCTACGATCAAAGCTTTTAGGATGGCGTTTATTTCATCGTCTGTACGACCTAGAAGCTTGAGATGCTGCTTGACCTCTGCTACCCGTGCAGTCCCGCCAGATATCAAAACCGACGCGGCATCCGCTGCATCTAATCGTCCAGCAGAAAACCGCTCTAGGTACTTGCGGCTGTCCTGAAGCCCGTTCTTTATTACGGTTGCTTCTTTGGTTACCCGTGCTGCTTCACGCTTGATTGCGCTGTTCATCTTTTCGACACCCGCATTGAAGATGTCTTCGTTTAAAGCGTCCGTGCCAAAGTCAGGGAACACATCGCGCATGATGCGTTTGCTATCTATCATAGCAATTTCTTTGCCATCTTCTGTGAATCCGACAAACGCATTTTCAAGGGATGCTGCCTTACGCCTGAATTCGTTGAAGTCAATAGGCTTGCCGGATGTAACCGTATTAATCATCCACTCTCGCATGTGAGCACCAAGCACCTCACGGAAGGCTTGACCTTCTGCGCTGTTGAGTGCAATACGATAAGTACCTGTAGTTGGATCTAGCTGACCGATACCTTCTGCCAAAGAACGCATCAATCTTGCTTGCTCTTCAGGTTTGGCATCCGCTACTTTGTCTAGATTTAACCAAGTTGTTGGGGCATTCTTGCCGTAGTCAATGCCAAGAGGATAGTCTACGGAATTGCCAACAGGCTTTCTTGCTTTTTTGTCTGACCAACCAAGCCACTTACTTAAATTTTCATCGTCGTAGAATCTGCGCTTGTATTCAGACCAACCTTCGTTTGCCCTTGCTAAGTATTCTCTAACTGAAGATGTACCTGTTGGTGACGCTTCATCTGCTACGTAAAGCTGATCTAGGGTTATGACTTGACCGTTTTCCAAACGAACAGAGAAGCTATCCATTGTTCCTTCCGCAATGTTTTCAAGATTTCTAATCTTTGCAGAAGCGGCTTCTGGTGCCTTAAATGCCATTTGGCCCAACGCATCAGTCAGTTCTTTTGCCTGAATAAACGTCATAGGCAGAACACCTACATCGATGTCTTGGGCTGCTAAGTCTTTTCTGATTTGCATCGCAGCGAACAGGTTTCTAGGTATGCGTTTGTCATAATCACCAGCAGCCTGTATTGCATCATTTACCAAATCATCTACAGATACGCCTTGTCTTTCAGCAATTGTACTTAGGAATCCGCCAGCAACATCATCCAAGAATGCAAAGGTTTTACTGCTTTGTGATCTAGATAAGGTTTTACCAGACATCTCAAGTAGAATGGTTATACCGTCGTCTGTCCCAAGAACATTGAACATTTCATCTAGAACAGGTCCGGCGTCAGTTGTAGGCGTACCTTGAATACGTTGCCCAGTCGAGGTAACGAACACTTCGGCGTCTAGCTTACGGTACGGTGCAGAAGCTATGTTACGTTCCCGTAAATTCGCGCTTTCAACAACTGCAGCTAGTGCATCCCCGGCAGTTTGTATTTGTCCGTTCTTTACAGGCGCACGTCCGGGACGGATGATTCTTCCGTCAGGCAGTACTTTTTCTACCTTGTTTTGTACATCTCCCTGTGTAGGCAACGCTCGTCCAATTTGATTAGCCTTTTGTTTGACTGCGTCTAAGAGGCTGGCATCTGTTCGACGTACTTCGTTGCGGATAGCTTCTACACTTTTATTGTCTATTTGACTGATGTTGTGTTCAGCAAGGTTGTCGAATGTGGTTCTTAGGTCTGCAACCGAACCGTCAGACAACGCTTGTAGGTTTTCTGATCCACCTAAAATCTGACCTTTTACATGCTTTTCATAGTTACGACCCAACACCTCCAAGTCTGAATCTAACTGCCGGATCATACCGTCAGCATGTTTCAAAGCTGCATCTACAGTTTCATAAAGCTTGTTTACGGCAGTACCTTTTAACTGTACACCTTCTGCGTTAGCAAGTGTCTGCAACGTAGTGCGAAGTTCTGCGGCAAACTTTTGCTGTAGTGCTAAGTTCTCCGTGAGAGCCTGAAAGTTGCCACCAAATCCTGCAGCTTGAGGACCGTTCATTTCTATTCGGTGACCTTCTTCGATTACCTGCAAAACCGACAGGCCCATCATACGAATTACAGATCTATTTAGTACTTCGGGATTTACACCTACCTGTAGCAACTCCTGTTTCAAACCTTCAAAGTACTTCACACGAGTAAGGAGTGCTTCTTGGAAGTCGGGGTCTAGATTTCCCATGTTCGTAAGAATCATGTCCGCTGCATCCATTAGCTTTGTATCTGATGCTTTTTCTAGATTGAACTTTTTAAGAAGTGTCTTTGCCTCGTTGCGTCCACGAAGTAGGCTATAACCTATACCACCCAGCACACCTACAAATTCGCCAAGAGCGGGATCTCCACCGAATGCTTCAAATGCTTGATTTGCAGCTACAGAACCTATAACTATGTACTTGTCCTGTCTAGCAGCTTCCCGCATAAACTTTGGAACTTCTGATTGTGCAACGATGGAACGCAATTCTGTATTCGTTACATCTAGTTTCCGATCTACCTCTGCTAGTCTTTCAAGTTCACTAGGGTTTAAGTCTCTGCCCTCGCTCCGTGCACGATCAATAATACCATTCTTTTGTCCTTGTAAGTTCGTTCTATACCTTGTCATGTTACGAACTTCTATACGATTGTCTACAGCTAACGCGGCATCTTCAAGCTGCATACCTGCTCTAAACCGACTACTTATACGAATACCATTGATAAACGCAATTGGTTTAGCTGCTATTTTAGCAACACCGCCAATTAGTTTAATATCGTACAGTTCCTGTGATAGTCCAGCTACATCTTTACCGAACATCTGAGACTTACGAATGTCGATGTACTTTCGCATAACAGCTTCTGGGGATTCATTTGGGAAACGCTTTGTGTAATCGTCTGACCAGTTCTTGAACATACGGGCTTCATTAGCACCGCCGAAACCTATACCAGCTACATCAAACCCTCTTTTTAGAAGGGTTCCTGTCTTAGTTGGTCCAACCACTTCAGCCGTAGTGGCTACGGCCTGAGTTCCTATTCCAGAAAACCTACGAGCAATAGCTTCAGCTACTGGATAAGAAACATCTAAGCCAAGCTGCGTGTATCTATCTTGTACTGCTGCCGCCATACGTGGAAAGTATCTGTCAAAGAAGCGTTGACGATCAACAGAATCGCCCAGATCAAAACCCTCTGTATCCATATCCTCAGTTATAGCGTCGTAGGCTTCACCTATAACATATGCGCCAGCTTCAAACGGAAACTTGACTATTTCAGTCCCTAAACCGACCAGCTTTGATGCATCGCCAAAACCGAACCCACCAAATTGTGGAAGATTTACGCTGTGAGATACGATCCCAGCAATTGTACGGTCGTCTTTGACACCTTGATTCCTTAAAAAGTTCACAAACTGATTGGCAAAAATTGCACGGTTGATTTCGTCATTTACACCTGTGTTTATCATATACATGTAGTTTTCTTCAGTAGTATACGTAGGTATTTTGTCTTTAATATTTTCTGGAAGACTGGTAAGATCTTCTATGAGTTCATCATAGGGAATCGGAACAGTCTGAACATTGTCACCCACTTGATATGAAAGGCTTACTGCTTTTCCTTGATCTAAGATGTTTAGTCTTGTTTCATAGTCGTCTTCAGGCATAAACCCAAACACTTCGCCTTCTGGATAAGCATCTGAAGGTTTTGATGTAGCGTAGTTTGCTTCCATCACGTCTTGTTCTTTTAGGTCCAAGTCTCGTACAGAAACAACCTGTGTGATTTTTGTTGCATCTAAAACCGGACGACGACGCTTAACTACAGCCTTTGCACCCAAGAATGGTTCACCGTATTCGTATTCAATCTTGAGTGGGTCTGGGTCTAAGGCAGGTTCTTGTGATATTTCGTTGCCTAAACCGAACGGCGCAAGGAAAGGAAAGTCCTCACCTCGTGGATCAGCTTCGCCTGACGGTAGAGGTGCGTATGTTTTTCTAGGCACTTGAAGCTGGTCGGTTTGCTCCTTTGCCTCTCCTAAAAGACTTGCAGTAGGATTGGTAGTTTTAGCAACCTTTTTAGCTACATCTTCAAATAGTGAAAACCCGTCTTGTGGCATATTAACTCCCGCGTATTCCGGCTACAGTGGCCTTATACAATGGTGTATTTTTAATTTCGTCAGTAAGTTCGGTTACGGCAGGTTGTTTTCTAAGACTCAAAGCACGATTGTATGCTTTCAGGAGATCAGCCTCACTCATGTTTGCAGCCGCGTTTTCGCCTGTTGCCAGTGCTTTATTCAGCTTGTTTGTTGCATAACTCATAGCTGCATCGACACTGGTGTACGGTTGTGCTATGACATCTGCACGGGTCATAAAGTCGTCAGCAATAGCAACCGCTGCATTATCAAGAACGTTAGGTGAACTCAGGTAAGTTGCACGTGTACGTATGTCTTTTAGCATATCCCGTGCTGCAAATAAAGCAGCTTTTTGTGATTTCTGGCTGGCAAAAGTTCCCTGACGTAGTGCGCCTAATATCAAAGCCACGTCTTGGTCAGAGATTGTACGTCCGCCTGTGCCACCCTGAATAGCTGCAGCAAGTTCGTAGGCAAGAACCGTTATGTGGAATTCACGAGCCGCAAGAAGTCTTTTTTCAGCATTGTCAGCTTCGTTGATTGCTTTTGCAACTTTTGCTGCGTCTTTCCTCAGTTCCTGTACAGCCGCTGGGCTAAACATGTCAACGGCGTTACCTGCAGTAGATAACAGGCTATTTACAAAAGTGTTAGCTACTTCAGTTTCGTCTAATTTTGTAGGATCATCGCCCGTAACAAACTTTACTAGACGGTTTTTAAATTCTCCTGATAAGTACTGGATACCTTCTACTGTTAAGAGAGCATTTCCAAATGCAGTACTAGGTAAATCACTACCATCTACAGGATTAACAAAAGTTCTAAGGGCGTTTACGATTACAGCATCCGCACGGTTGGTTGAATCAACTACACCTTTGTAGTCTAGTCTACGTTGCTGGCCTTGTGAGGTGTTGTTCAAACCGTACTTTTCTTGTAGCAATCCTGTTTGATATGCCCCTGTGACAGACATAAATCCTCTGACTGTTGTGATTATGTCCTCAGTATCACCACCGCCTATAGCTACTACGTGATTAGCTATTCTTCTTTTTGCATCTGAATCTAAGGCGATTAAAACTGAATCTGAATCGGGATCAGAAGCATTTACCATTGCAATAAAAGCATCTAACTCAGTAACAGGAGGTACAACCTGTTTAGGAGGCTCATTAGGCTTATCTTGCACGGTTTTACCCGGTACAATTATGTTGTTAGCCATTGTTTTCAGAGCGTCTAATGAAGGTTGGTTCTCAGAAGGAATAGGGTTTCCATTGGGATCTTTAGAAATTTCGCCTGTAACGTAGTTTACCTTATCCTTAATTAACCTACCTAAAAATCTTTCAGCCTTAACTTTATCGCCTGTTGCTGAAAGTAGCGTAGGATACAAAACCGACTCAACGAAAGGCTTATATTCTGGACCAGCGACCTTACCTACAATCAGGTTACCAATATCATTTCCTGCTGGATCAGTGACGGGTTCATCGACAACAACGACTGCGCTGTCAGGGTGCTGCTGTCCTAAAGTAACTTGAAGCTGTTGTTTCTTGTCTTCGTTTCCTTGCATATCTATAGATCTAAGATACTCGTTCATGCCGTTTACAGCAAGCATAGAACCAAAACCCTGATTCAAAGCTGCATTACGTGCAGACGTAGTCAAGTTTATAGACACTTGACCCTCTTGCATCGTAGTGGGTTTCAAGTAATTAATAAGTACAGGCCCAAAATTTCTAACGTATTCTGCAGCTATTTCTGGTTTAGAATTTATGTATTCTAGGTTAGGGAATGTATTTGAATGAATAGCTGTTAGCTTTTCTATTTCAGATTGTTCATCCCTTGCGCCTATAATAGTACCGTTTGGCATTTCCATGTGTACAGTATACTTGGACAAATCCATAGCTTTAGAAGCTGCTGCATTTTCCTTCTTTGCACTGAATGAAGAATAGTTGGTTTTCGGTGTTATAGTTTTACCGTCTGCACTGATTGTTACGAGACGTTGTTGCGTAGCCCGTGCTCTATCTTTATTGGTAAACTCATCATCTGTATCTAATATTTCAGTTCCGTCATCTAAGATGTACTGAGTTGCAGTGGAAGTTCTGAGTTCCGTAGAGATTTCACTTACAAGACGATCCCCAACAAATCTACCTTTTCTGATGTCGGCTTCCGTATAGCCCATTTCAGGTGTAAGAAAGAAGTTAGGGTCTTTTCTTTTTACAATAACATCGTTGCCACTAGGAGATTTGCTATAAACAAAGGAGTATTCTTCGCCTGTATCTTTTTCAGGTTCTTGATAGTCCTTATCGGATCTGCTTTCCAAATTTCCGTTTATAAACTTATCTGTAACGTGACGAATAGGAAGCCCATCTCTACGTGATATGCGTACAGCCTCTTCTTCTGAAGCTACCTTTTTGCCACCGACATAAAAGCTGTCACGGAATTCAATATTATCTGGGCCTTTCAATGTGGCAAGGGTTTCTTTATTTATGTAGTCGTATTTGCCATCTACAGATTGACCGATAAACGGAAACTGAGCAGATCCCAATTTTAGTTGGTTTACCGATGGTCCAAATCTTGCAGCAGCTTGGGCACGAGTCATAGGAGTTCCGTTAATATTGAAAATATCCTCAATCTTTGAATCGCCCTTGTAGTCTTTAAAGCCACTCTTATAGTTGCCTGTTTGAATGATCTTAGAACCTTCAGGCAATCTAAACGGGCTACCGATAGAGTGCATACCTAGTGCACCGTCTTGTGTTTTATAAACGTATCGGGGGGTGTTTTCGTCTACGCGAACTCGCTCCGCTTCCGCCGCCTCTACAGCAGCAGCTTTAGCTTCTTTTTCTTCTATTCTTTTAAGTTCTTCGCGTTCACGGTCCCCTTTTGTTTTTACGCCAGTTGCGTACATAGCAAAACCAAGAAGTTCCTTCAGGGGTATACTACTCATCGTGCGGTTTCCTCTACATCAAGAAATGATTCAGACGGTTCAACCACAACAGCCGTGTAGTCGCCCTTTGTCCTTTCTATAAAGTCATCTACCTGCATACGTTGCTGTCGGTTTATTTCCTCATTCATCTTTAGGTACATCTGAGGGTTACGTTGTTTCATAATCCTGAAGAAACCGACATCGTCTACCTGACCTTCTTCCGGTGCTTCACGGAACATCACAGGTTCGAAGCCTTCTTCTAGGGCCATATTAAATAAGAACACACCGATTGCAGGTTTGATTAGTTCTGCAACATCAGGATTGTAATAGCCGCCCATAAACCCCTTGAAAGATACCTGATTAACAAGTTCCTCGACAGTGATACCTGCAAGCATCATCTTTAGGAGATCTTCGCGGGTATTGTCGTCTTGTAATTTTTGAGTTACGTAATCAATGGCATCATCTGGATCTGCGTAGACAGGGGGTCTTTCCCACGGCCACCTTCCCGGTTCGTCGGTTAGCGAGTGTCCGGGGGGTGCAGCGAGAGGTGTAATCTTATCTCTAGCCATATTTGTTAATCCTTATCAATGCCTTTTGTATACGGTGATGTTCGTGTGGCTGTTCGTCTGACACTAACCTTACCAAGAGTCGTGGAACCGACGGGCTGCACTTGTGCAAGTATCCGTTTAGGTACACGTGTCTCCAAGCGTTTAGCTAAAAACTTCAATAGGTCTGGGTTGGAAAGAGATGCTTGCACGAGGCCGTTTCGTCCGACTGGCAACGCTGAAAAATCTGTGTCTGTACGAATACGATTAGGTGATACCATGTCATAGTCTGGTAGTTGGCGCATATCCCGAAACATGTCATTCTTTTTGGTTTCGGTTTTTGTCGGCTTTCCTGTGCTGCCACTAGCCAGATTACTTATACCTGTTGTTACCCAACCCGGAACGTACTTGTTCACCGTTGATTGTAAGCTAGAACCTTGATATGGATCTATGTCCAAAAAATTCATAGCTGCACCTGCTACACTACTTGCTAGGGATTGATCTGGCCCAAACGTTTTAAATTCTAAGGATGAGTTAGGTTTAAATTGGGTTGTCTCCCCACCAAAGTATGTTTTGGCTGCACTTCCAACTAAGGCAGCAGCACCTATCGCTAACATATTAGTTGCCATCGTATCTCT
>Ga0208899_1002602_pt1 | contig 11927 bp, 8 predicted proteins | sample VirMetDEL_Nov_24_FD_184518 | JGI IMG/M metagenome (GOLD analysis project Ga0208899, IMG submission 184518) | Aqueous microbial communities from the Delaware River and Bay under freshwater to marine salinity gradient to study organic matter... | ecosystem: Environmental > Aquatic > Marine >...
GATGAAAATGAGTATGCAACCTGAACTAAAAGTACAACTAGAATTAGATGCCCACGAGAAAGAATGTGCTATCAGGTATCAGATGGTCAATGACAAGTTAGAAGGCTTAGACAAAAGAATGTGGCGAATAGAAGCTATGTCTATGGTGGGAACTTTAGGTGTAGTAGCTTTGGTTGTCGCAATAGTAATGAAATAGGGAATACAGTATGGCAGAGACTGAAGAAAAATTAAAAGATAAAACTGGAGATGCACTACGAAAAAGTGTTATCACTAAGGAAGCAGAAGTATCTGACAAGACTGAATTATCCCCTAGTGAAAAAGTAGTTTTAGAAAAACAACAAGTCAAATCAGAGGAGCTAATGAATCCTCTTGCTTACGACGTAAAAGAAACTACTGCCAAAGAACCTGACAAAATTGATGTTTCTAAATTTAAACAAGACCAGCCAACTAAAACAACGTCTCCTACCTACACTGCATCGACAGTAGGTGATGTAGGCAAAATGGATGCAGTATCGGGAGATGTATCATCAGAAGCAGTTATGACTGCGGCACAAGGTACAGCATCTGCTGACTCTCTGGCTACAGCAGCCACTGAACAACTAGACGCAAAAGCTACAGTATCATACCAAATGGCTGAGTTGTTTAAAGGTATAGAGTCGGGTACAGAGCTACCTGCTTGGGCTGCTCCATCTGTACGTAAAGTATCGGCTATAATGGCACAAAGGGGATTAGGCTCGTCAAGCATGGCTTCAGCCGCAATGATACAAGCTATCTATGAATCAGGAGTTCCTATAGCAGTTGCAGATGCAAACAAATACGCAACAATTCAGCTACAGAATTTAAACAATAAACAACAGGCGGCAATACAAAATGCTACAGTCGTAGCCACTATGGATACAGCCAACTTAAATAACAGACAAATGGCAGCTGTGAATAATGCAAAAAGTTTTTTATCTATGGATATGCAAAACTTAAACAACGAGCAACAAAAAGCTACTATTGATTTCCAACAGAGAGTTAGTGGTATGTTTACTGATGCGGCTCAAGCTAACGCTGCAAAACAATTTAATGCCAAGACTCAAAGCGAGATTGACCAATTCTTTGCAGAGTTAGGTGTTTCTGTAGAAAATACAGCTTTAAATAGAAATGCTGCTCTTGAGCAATACAACGTGTCTCAAGCCACTGCAGTAGAACAATTTAACGCACAAATGGTGTCGCAAAGAGAACAGTTTAATTCTAACAATAGAAAACAAATAGACGCATCTAACGCACAGTGGAGAAGAACAATTAACACTGCAGAGACTGCGGCTATAAATGAAGAAAACAGAACAAACTTACAAACACTATTAAACATGTCTAACCAAGCACAAAATAATCTGTGGCAATTGTACAGAGATCAGGCAGGTTGGGCGATGAGTACAAGTGAAAACAACTTGGACAGGGCCCACAATGCGGCCATGCAAGCGGCGGCTATATCTGAAAGAGCCGATATGTACGACGATAAGTTTGATGACTTTTTAATTATAAAAACTATAGACAATATATTCGGATAGGAGTATAATAATATGAGTTTATTTGGTAGTTCTATGATGAACTTGCTAGTAGGTTCTGCAATAAGTAAGGGAGCATCCCTAGCAGGTGATTATTTTAAAGAAAACATTTACTCTGGTAGCTTTTTAGAAAGAGCCTATACCGATTACATTGATCCCTACAATCCGTTTGGCACTGCTGATGAAGTAAGAGATGCAAGTGGTAAGGTTGTACAGAAAGCTGTTGCATCAGGAGCTTCACAGTTACTCGCACAAGGACTAGGTGTTGACCCATCTTCAGGAAGAAACATGCCTAACATAAGTGTACCTGAAGGTGATACGTTTAGATCAAGAAACACAAACTTTAGCAAGGGCAACTACGGTGGCTATCCTCAAGGTACTTCAAAGATACTAGAAAATGCGTTCAGAGACCCAGCAATAAGACAATTTGCATTTGATTATAAGCAATCAAGGATGCCAAATATAAACGTTGTTAGTCCTACTGTATCTATGGGCAGTTCAAAAATAGGGGGTCTTGATAAGGGATATATAAGGAGTGTAAAATCGTAGCATGGCATTAGACAAATTAAAGGCATTATCTGCTCCTCCCGGACATTCATTTACAGATGAACCCGGAAAGTGGGCATGGGAGCAAGCTCCAAGATTTAGTGATCCAAATCAAGCAATAGATTTTATTGTAGATAAATTTAAAACTGGGCAAAGTGAAGATGATATGTTGAAACTTATGGCTGCAGGCATAACTGTAGAAGAATTAGTAGGTCAAGTATCATTTAAAGGTTTTATGCAAGGTGCATTTAATCCAGACGTAGCTGAGTTAATTAAGCCTGCAATAGCAATGTATCTTATGAAACTAGGGATTGACAACGGATTTACTCCTACAATGTTTATACCTGATGATTCTGAAGAGGGTGAAGTTGACGATGGCAAGTTCTTTTCTATTCTTAAAGAACGTAACCCAGAAGTGTTTAATGACATGAATGAGAGATTAAACAAGGCAACGAGATTACAAGAAGAGTTTGCTGTAGAGGAAAACATACAAAACATGGAACAGATGGGTGATCAAGGTGAAGGAACTTTTATAAATGAAGAGCAACCTCAACAAGAGGAGATTGTGTAATGGCACTTAATTTACCTTTATTAGCATTATATACTTTATCTGTAGGTTCTAAAAGAAAACGGGAAGCAGATCAAGCAAGAGCAAAAGCTAAAGCAGATAGTAAAGTAACGAATTGGGCAATAGGACCTAAGGGGGTAAGAGCTTTAGGTGACAATGATGAATTTAAAGAGGGAGAATCTGCTTATGGTTTTTCAATAGGCAATTCTAAAACTATAAACCAATTGCCAAAAGAAGAAAAAAAGTTTTTAGATTTATTTGAAAACCCTGCAAATCCTGAAGGTCCTTTAATATCTAGATTAGATTTTCAAAATTTAAATAAGAATACAGCAGGTATGGATCAAACACAACAATACAAGTTAGGTAAAATTGTAGGTCAAAGAAATCCGACAGATAATACATTTACGCTACTTCCCGGCTATGAAAGATTTAAAAAACCTGTAGACGTAAAAAAGACTTTTCAACAAGAAGGTAGGGAAGTAAAGGGCATTTTTGTACCTAAAAAACCTTCCGACGCTTGGGATGCAACTCACGCAAGAGAAGTTACTCAATCAGCAACTGAAACTAAAGAGGGCAAACCTTACAAGTTAGATAGTAATAAACAAGAAATTGAACTGCAACAAGACGGGTTTTTAGATTCTAATAATAGATTTGTTCCCATTGAATCGGGTGATTCTACTACAAAAGCCACTCACAGTAGAGCAATTAAAAAAATGGGAGAAACAATTACATTTGCAGGTATTCCTGAGTTTAAAAAAATAACACAAGAAGCACAAGAACTAGTCGGATTCTATGATAAAGATGACAACGAAGTTACTTTTGAAAGTGGAAACGCAGTAAAATCTTTTAAGTTCAAAGGTAGAAAAGAAGATGGTAAACCAAATATAACAGAAGCACCGAAAGCTCTTGTCTCTGATAAAGATAATGATATTGTTGTAAGTTTGGATAAAGATAGAAAACCAACTACTGATCCTGACAAAGAAGTATATACACAAAAATTTAGGTTTAACACAGAAAATCCAAAAGGAGTGCCGATTGAAAAACCTCAGTTATTAGAAAAACCTGATAAAAAGAAAGTACCAACACAAGATTTTAGAGTTGAAATAAAGAATCCTAATGGTAAAATTGTGTCTGGACTAGCATCAGAGTTAGGTATAACAAAAAATGAAGCATTACAAAGGCATGGGGTTGACGTACTTATAACTAGTAGCATTACAACAGATGAAAATGGAATTATAGATGAAAAACCTTATGGAAATAAAAAAGTAGCTGATAGCTCTAATTCAGCAAAAGCTGGAGATACCTACGGTTCTCTTACTTTAAAGACGTCTGAAACTGATCAAAGCACATTCCGTAAGAAAAATGTAACGGTATCAATGAACAGAAAATTTTCTGGACAACAAAATTTAATAGAGTTTAATAAAACATTACTTGAAGATGATAGCTATGTGCAACAAATAAATTCTGATCCTGTTTTATATCAAAAGGCTATGTCAAACATTGTGTCAGAAGTTAGTCGTTATTTTAATGATGGTAAAACAGGGATGAATGGCGTAACTGTATTTAAAAATTTACCAAAAAATCCACAAGATGCTATCCGAACAATTAAAAAATTCGTAAGTGCTGATGGTTTAGCTAAAATAAAAAACTTTGATAACATCGTTTTAAATGCAGCAGGCATGTTAGGAGATGAAGCAGCAAAAGAACTAATGGCAAGCACACCCTTAAATCAGGGCGAAGACGTTCTTGTAGTAAAAGGTAAAACTACAGACGGTGGAACTGCTATGGTAGGAGTAAATTATCCTAGTGAGTTTAAAGATATAGTTACAAAGAAACTACCTCAATATGTGAAGTCCAGCGACGCTGATCAAATAACAGCTACTATTGCAAGTTTAATAAAGACAAAGAAAAATCCTGATGGCACAGATATGTTCGTTGAAAATGCTGAAGGTAAAAAAGTTCGTGTCCTTGATGATGAGCAAGGACTACTTACATTTATAAAAGATTTAGATAGTCGAGTTATGATAGGTAAGAAAGTAACTATAAATGGGGTAGAAAGAAACGCATCTTTACTAGACGGATTTTTTAGTATTCTGCATCCTTATCCTAGCCAAGCACCTGCAGGTAACATTACAGGAGATGATAGAAAGTATATACTAAATGCTTTTACTACTCTTGCCGCAAACAATTTTACTGAAGCAAGAAAATTAATAATGGGATTTACTGATGTAAATCAGGACATGGTTGATAGAACTATTGAACAACTGCACGGTGGAGACACAGGTAACATAAAAGTTAGGCAGGAAATTCAAGGTAAAGCAACATCTGCTTTCAATGCTATCATAACTATAGATTCTATGGAAGATACATACCAGATAAACGGAAGAGATATTAATATAAACACTCAACAAGGTGAACTTATTGTAAAGCTTTCGGGTATGAAAGAAACAGCCATGAGAGCTTACAGGTTTCTCAAAGGTGAAAAAGTTATTGACATTGTATCTAGTAGTGTTGAAGACGTTAACAGTCAACTTATTGATCAAGACGATGTTTACGATTCCATAAATTCAAATGATCCTGCAGAACAACAAGCTAAAGCAAAGAATAAAGCTGCCCTTGCTGAAATAAAAGAAATTATGAAAGGCAACTTAGGAAAAGGCACAGACTTTATGCAAAGAGCAGGCATAGGTGAAGCTTCTGGATTTGTAAAAAGTATGCCTAAAGCTATGCGTGATGCTTATTCAAAAGGTGCGTTAGGCAAAGACGTTATAAGAAAGTTAGCCATAAGACAGTATCACAAATATATGTTGGCATACCAGCTAGCTGCAGCAATTCAAGGTGGCACAGGTGGTAGAACTATATCTGACCAAGACGTTCAAAACATATTAAGTGCGTTGAACTTTGGGTTCTTTACTGAAGCAAGCTTAGAGAAAGCTACCTTACAAGAAGCTAGAAAGATGATGACTTCTATCTACGAGTACAACAATGCCTTGTTAAACAAAGATACAAAGGTTCAATACTCTGCAATAAAAGCAAGAGAACTATTGTTTGAAGGTAATAAAGCACCATACTTAGGTGTAGGTAACTTAGGTAATCTAAGAGGAGTAAAGGCAAGGCGATCTTTTATAATGAACAAGTTACTAAATACTAAAAACGATGGTGACAACAATACTAAGGCTAAAGTAGACAAAGAAGAGACAGAGCAAACTAAAAAGCTTATGGAAGCAATACAAAAAAATAAAGAATAAGGATAGTTTATGGCTGAAGAAATAACAGAAGATACAGATAATATCGTACAGCCAAAAAGAGGGTATGATATTTTTGATGATACAGCAGGTGCAGCTAGGAAAGTAGCTGAGAAAGTAGGTATAGTTAGACCTGAAGCTGTTACTGATGTTAAAAAAACATTCGTAGAAGATATTGTTCCGGGATCAGAAACTGTATCTAAGAGAGAAGTGTTTGTGGACAAAGCTAAACTACAGCCGTATGTTAAGACTGAAAGTATATTTCAAAAAACAAATCCCGTAATGATTGATATAGTTAACAATATGGTGGGATTCAGAACAAAGAATACTCAAGGTGATGGCTATTCTAAATTTCAAGAAGGTTCTACCTACGATGATAAAATTAAAACCATGAATTACATGGGTGCTTTACAGTATGCTTACAAAAAGAAAAGTGGAGCTATAGCATACGAAGATATTCCCTACGAGACTCAAATTGCAAATATTATAAAAGAACCTGAAGGTTACTCTCCCCCATCAGTACAAGCAATTCTTACAAAGTCTGCTACTACAGGAGGACCTTTTGGTGCATCAACTGATGCTAAATTTTATGATGCTAAAACAGATAAAGGTAAGTTTCCTGAGTGGATGCCGTTTATTGGTGGACAAAAGATAGGAGTAACTCTTGATAAAACATTTGGTACAAACTTTGATGAGACAGGTTTTAATCTTCATCTTGCTAAACAATACAATAAGATATTAATTAAAGCAGGTCTTAATTCTAGACAAAGACTTGGTATAATAACTGAACGTATGGATAACAAGTTTAAGAATATGGAAAACATACTTGGTTATGCTAGAGGTGGCATGAGATTTGGACTTGAAACAGGGGGGTATCTTTTAGGAGAAGGATTTGAAATTCTAACAGATTCAACAGCAGGTATAACTGATTCAAAGAAGCGAAATGATTTCTATGATGTACTTATGGACAAGCAAGCAAACATACTTCAAGATGGATATGCTGCAAGGGGTATTGAGATAGACATAGGAACAGCCGAACTTATAGCTACCATGTTTACTTCTACTCCTCAGAGACTAGCCGCAGTCGGTGCTGAGATACTGATACCTAGTAAGGTAGCAACAAAGATAGTAACCCAATTGGGAAAAAGAGAATTTAGAAAATACAAAAAGTACCTAGCGACAGAGAGACTTAAACCCGGAGGAGAGAACCTAACACCAGAAGAAGGGTTACAAAAGTTTCAAGCTCTACGAAACAAACAAATAGGTTTTGGTAAATTTACTGCTAACTTAGGGGATGCTCCTCTTGGTGTGGGCAAAGTCTATCAACGTATTGATTCTATATTAAACGGTGGCAGATTAGTAAGAGGATTGCAAATAGATGATGCAGGTAAAACTGTGTTTAAAAGACCTGAAGTAACATCTGCACTTGCTACAAGAAAGAATATACTTAAACAAAGAGATAACTTTGAAGAAGCACTACGTATCAAAGGCAAGCGAACTTTAGATGATGAAAAGCAACTTGCATCTCTTAATGCTTCCCTAAATCAATCCACTGAAAATTTACGTACCGTAGTTCTAGAGTCTAACTTGCCACAATTCTTACGAGATGCTTCACAGGGCAATAAGTATATGATCATTGGGTCAGCAGGCTTTGGGCAGCTAGCACAAGAAGCAGAGGGAGATTCTCGTCTCTTTGAAGCAGTCGGTTTGTTTTCAGGTATAATATACCAAACAGGGTCTAACAACAGAATTATGTCTAATCTTCTGGATAAAGCATATAGTTTTACTAACGCAGGTAAAAAGGCTCAAGACCTAGATATAGCAAAAGAACTTGCTAAACGAGTAAATACTTTTTCTCCTGAGTTTAAAAAATCTTTAGAGACACGTATAAAGTACATGGATGAGTTGCAACAAGAACTCATTACAGCAGGTGTACCCGTAGAGTTAGTTAAAATGAGCTTTGCAAAACTTTCAGGAATATCTATCTTGCAAACTATCGAAGAGGGATCACGCTTAAACATATCTGAAAAAAGTTTAGCATCTTTTGGTCAAACAATAGAAGATTTGCAAAAAGTACAAACTCTAAAAAGTAGTTTGTTAAATGAATTATCTAGTGCTTCTTTGGACATATCAAATATACGTAGAGACAATGACACGCCTGCCCTGATAAAATTTCAAAACACAATAGATAAAGTTTACAACTTTGGTGTAAAGCGTAACGAGAAGATATCTGAAACTATAGAGCAACTGAAAGAAGCTCAAAAGAATGAGATAACTGATGCTATCTATGGAACTACAGGTATACTAGACGATGGTGTTAGCAGTGCAGACGACATAAGCACCAAGCTTAACACTACCTATGGTTTAAATATAAACAAAGTTAACTGGGAGAATGAAGTAAATATATCTGCAGAGAATCAAACTATAAGTGATGCCGTAGATAAGGCACTTGCAGATAAAGCAAAGTCATTAAACAGACCCAAGTTGTTAAAGGAAGCTAAGACAAAACTAAACAAAAGTTTAAAGAAAGATGACAATCCTGTAGTAGAACACGATAACTTTGGCGATTTGTTTCTTACTTTTTCAGAGAACGTACGAAATAAAGTAAATGCAGAAGTTAGTGCAGAGTATAAAAAGTTAGATAGCTCTAGATTTGTAACTGAAACAGGAGAACTTATAGGTACTAATGCTAAGGTAGAAGGCATAGGTATCTTAGAGAAGTTTTTAGACATCACAGGTAAAACAAACGAGACAGATGTATTTAAAAACATTGCAGGTGCAAACATCGGCTCATCTAAAAGAGCTAATTTGTTTAAGGGATTAAACGATGCAGCAGGAATATCTGTACAGAAACATTTTGATACTGTTAATCAAGGTGGTCAATATGAAAACATAAATGAGTTCATTGGTAGTATTCTTGAAAACGCTGATCCATCTATGATAAAATCTTACTTACCTATGAATCTACAAGTTGTAGATGTTCTAAACCAAATGGCAAAGAGTAGAGGTAAAACAATAGACTCAATACCTATATCCTTTGAACAACTAAAAGAAATGAAATCGGCTTTTTCTAATCTTAATTCAAAGTATAAAAGACTACAAGAGTCAGGAACTAACACAGAAGCAGGTGGCATAGCCTACCAGTATAGCCAGTTAAAAGATGAAGCTGACACAATGTTTACACAATTCAAAGTAAACTTTGGACAGCCAAACGAACAGCTAATTGGAGATATGTTTGTAGAGATAGGCAAAGAAAGAGTTGCTGTTAAAGATTTATTAAGTAACGCAAATACTATGCACCAAACCTACATGAACAGATTCTTCGATAACAAACTAAATTGGAACAAATCATTTAAAGGAAGAAACAAAGTATCACCAAGTAGCACTAGACCTACAGGTATAACTTTAGATAACAATCCTAACAGTTGGTTTGACTTTGATAAAATTGCAAACATGAAAACTTCTGAGTTGCCTGAGTTTCAAGATAGTTTTTATGAGTTGGTAGGAACAAGAATAGGTAAAAACTACACAATTGATCTTGGAACTCAAAACGGTCAAACTCTAAAAGCTCTTATGGAATTAAAGTTATCAGACTATATACTTGATGTTGCAAACAAAGGACAGTTAAACAGTAAAGAATATATAACTAAAATGAGAAACATAGAAAAAGCCTTTACTGTAGCTAGAGAAGACGGAAGACTTAGAAGTCTTATAGATGTTAACAAGATAGAAAAAGACTTGTTCTCCTATAATCCAGCATCAGTTGGAGACAAACTATGGAAAAAAGGACAAGATAACCTTGACACACGCATGAATAAGTTGGCTAAAGAAAATGTAAAGCCTGCTACAGAGTATCTAGACCAAAGAAAACAAGTTGCTAGGGTTCTGCAAACTTTAACATCAGAGAGTACATCCACAGTAAGTTTAGCTCAAAAGATGTTTGAGAACGGACCTCAGTTAAACAGAGCAAAAGATGGATTGTTTACATTCTTTGGTGGCAAAGTATCTAGAGACAGAATAGATGATTTGGTTAGGGATGTATATTTAGAGGATTTAAATAAAAACGTATTTAAAACTACTGGTAAAAATACATTAGACTACAAAGGCAACTTGATACCCGAAGTAACAATGGACATGGAAGCCTTGAAATCTATTACTGGCTTCAACGATAAAACTAAAAGAGCTATGGTACAAAATCTCATAGGAGAAAAAAGATTAAAGACTTTTGATTCCATGATAAATTTTGTGTCTGAACAAACAGACATAGCAGAGAAAGCGTCTAACATAACAGGAGTTCCGAGACACTTTTCTGTGGAAAGTTATATTAGTAGATTCTACTCTATAAACAGAGGAGTTGTATCTGCGAGGTACGTGGGAACAGAAGCTGTATTACAACAGTTTCGTATGAAAGGTCACAACATGTTTAAGGCTTTGATTGAAAACCCAGAAGCAGGTCAATTATTCTTAGAAATAGTAAAGACAGGTCAACCTCTGTCTAGACAAAAGGAAGTACAATTTTTTAACGCAATGACTTTAGCTCTGTCCAATCAAGACAAGATGCTTAACCGAGTTGCCCCCGAAAGAGAGATTGACTTACCTGAAGGTTGGAAAATAAAATACAAAGAGTATGAATACGCTAACGATTTAACTTAAGGAGAACAACTAATGAAAATGTATAATAACGGTCAACGTAAAGGCATGATGTACGGTGGTGGTGCTACCCCAAGAAAGCCAATGATGTACGGTGGCATGACTAAGAAAAAGAAAATGATGAACATGGGTGGACTTGCTGGCGAGAACAGAAAGTCATCTGCAGGTCAAGCAGGCATGATGAACCCAATGGGTAGCATGACTGAGAAAAAGAAGTTCAGCATGGGTATGATGTACGGTGGTCAAGCTAAGTTGGACATGAACAAAGACGGTAAGATATCAGGTAAAGACTTCAAGATGATGAAGAAGAAGTAGGCTTATCTCTCTGTCTCGATATCTTACGACCCTTAAAGAAAACAATTGTATTGATAGTGGTGTTGATAGTTATAGCTACGACTAGCCACGCTTCCCACCACTCCACTACAAGAACCTACCTGATTTATCCATAACCTCTTGTGCTATTGATCTCAGGTATCGTATAAAGTCTCCCACCTTGTTTGTACCCTCGTACATAGGAAGACCCATATTCATAGTCTTCTCAAACTCTTCAGGTTCTACTGCATCGTAGAGTATTTCCACATTCCCATCTTTATTAAGAAACGCTTCTAGTGAGAATAGTTTCGCTTTCACTTTTGATTTCATTGATCGGCTCTAACTTGCTTATCGGTAAATTATAACAATCGGTTCTGAATGTAAAACCGTTGCTCGGGTCAACTTGACCTTTCTTGTATCGGGTAGCTTCAGCATAGTATTCTTGTTTACTAATGCTACCTAGTATCCAAGCCTTACTGAGATCAGTCAGTATCCTCACGAACACATAACTGTCACAGTCTTGCTTAGTACCATGTGATGCAACTGAGCAATCATAGTTTGGTTGTGGTCTAGTATTACAACGTTTAGTCTTAACGTCGATTCGATTCCCATCTTTTACTAAATCATAATTAACTGTGTTTACTTCAGTTGCCCCAATGATATCAGCCACGATTACCTCGCCTATCGCACCTACTACGTTACTAGTGCCACCTGTAATACTTCCCTGCAGTATGCCTACAGAGGAAGCTTTTTCCCTCGCATGACGCATGTAATCTTCGCTGATCGGTATCTCTATCATTAGCTTGAACTCAAGTCTACGACTTCGCAGGCATCTGCAGTACAAGCCAACTCACGAGAACCACTCGTATTATCTTCCTTTTCATAATTAGAGAACTTAGTCCAATCTAGTGCAGATGGTACACGACCATTCCATTCTAGATAGTCATCAGCTTCTATGTCCTGATAAGGAGCTTGTTGGTACGTGTGGTCAGAGAATGGTAAGAATGATACACCCGAAGCTATATCAAAGTTATCATACAACCACGAACCTACTTC
>Ga0208899_1002604_pt1 | contig 11919 bp, 16 predicted proteins | sample VirMetDEL_Nov_24_FD_184518 | JGI IMG/M metagenome (GOLD analysis project Ga0208899, IMG submission 184518) | Aqueous microbial communities from the Delaware River and Bay under freshwater to marine salinity gradient to study organic matter... | ecosystem: Environmental > Aquatic > Marine >...
TACTAAAGTTGCTATTAATAATGGAACTAATGTAGACCCTAGTGGTAGAACTATAAAAAGACAGCGTAAACTTACATCTAACGAGATAAAAAACTACGATATATTTAGAACATCTTTAACTGGTTATGGGGAAACACAATCTGATATAAATACTTTATTAGATAGAGCTACTTTAGAGCAGATGATGAAGTCTAAACCGTTCAAAGAAGTTGTTGCTGTTGATATGAACGGTGAAGAGAATAATGAAATTTACAGTTTGATAAAAAACAGAGTCAACGATTTAGTAAATAAGCGTTCTACTTTTAACCCTAAGAATATAGCAACTATGCACAAGGTTGCACAATTAGCTAAGCAATACATCCAAGGGCGTTTAGTATTACCTTTAAAGACTAGGGATCAGTTAATGAAGCAGCCTATATCTATCATACTTAACTCTATACCTATAGCACCTAGAGAAACAGCTATGGCTTTTGGTTACTTTACAACAGCATTAAAAAACAGTAAAACTAATAATGCTTTAAATAAATTGTTGGAGAGTAGTAATGTTGTTCTTAGAAACCCATTAGGGGATAGTGAAATACCTAACTCTAAATTGTTTTCAGAGGAGGTTTATAAATCTATATCTTTATACTTATCTGAGGGTAAACCATTATCTAATAAAGCCTTGAATGAAGTTAAGAAAGCTATGGCTAAGGGAATGGATTCTGGTGTTGGTAAAGTGTTATTAAACAATGATGTTTTAACTCACTTTGATAAATCAGCAACAGGCGGATCATGGTTAGCTTTTTATATGAGAGAAAGAGCTAAGCAAGAAGGTAAAGGCTTTAAGTTTGATTTAGAAAAGGAAGCTAAGAATCCTAATAAAGAGGCAGCAGCTAGAGCTAATACGGAGTCTGATTGGGTTAACAACAAGTCTGATTACACAACTCAAGGAGATGCTTTTTACCAACAAGGAGTGTGGAAATATCTATTTTTATTTAAGTCTTTCTCTTTAAATCAGAATGTTAACGCGATGATTAATACTCGTAACACTGTTCAAGCTTTAAAGAATAAAGATTGGAAAACACTTAACCAGACTTTACCTAGATTAGGTGGTTCGTTAATGAGTTCTACTATATTTAACTTATTGAAATCAGCTGTGTTGGGTATGGCTTACGATCAATTGCTTGAGGCTTTTGGTGTAGATATGGACGATGAAGAAGTAAAGAAATCTGTAAGTGATATAGCTGCTGGTTCTATAGCTACTGGTTTTGTTGATATGTATTTAGGCGGTGTACCAGATTTTGTAACATTAGCTGGTAAGCGATGGATAAACGATATAGTTGTAGAGTCTGCTAAAGAAGATTTTGAAGAAGAATATGCAGGTTTGAAAAACAAACCTAAATTCAACCCTTACGACTATAAGTTGTTTTATGATAATTATAGAGGAGAGGGAACTTTAGCAGCCTATTTAGAGATGGCAGGGAACGCTTATGAAAACTCTATTATTGTGACATCTGGAGCAGACTTAGGAGAAGAAACAATAACGGGCACAACATCAGAAATAGAAACTCCAACAGATATAAAAGTTTCTGCTGCTTTTTCAATAGCTGCTGATGTATTTGGCTTAGGAGATCTTAAGAAGATAGCAGAAATGTATAAAAACGCAAGGATAAAGGAAGAAAAGGCTAAAAAATAAAATGGTTATATTTATAAAAAATAATTTCAAATGATTGAAAGTACACAATACAAAGCCCCTAAGAGTTCATTAGCTTCGGGAATGAGGGATGTTCAGAACACTATAGTAGATTCAGGTTATAGATTTGGAAAGCAGATATATAGAATATTTTTTCACAATCCGCTTAATGTATCTACTCCAACTGTTCCAGATTTAGATACAAACTCTAACGGGTTATCTGTTGATGTTGCTGGTACTACTGTATCTGCTGCTTTTAATACTGACACAGATACTACAATCGGAGATTTTGTTACGGCTTTAATAGCTAATGCAAATATTCAAACTGCTTCTGTTAAGAATTACGAAATCACTATAGAGATAAATGAGAACTCTAATGTTTTAGTGAAAGACCCTTTAGTAACTGGGGCTAATAAAAACACAACTGCTGCTATAAACTTAGAGCAAGATTTAAGAATTGTTCCAGCTATTGTTACTATAGATGCAGAGCCAGAAGCCTTAAGAGTAGATAATAATGGTGCTAATTTAAGCTATTTTGGTTACGCTGATTTAGGTACGGCAGACACAGATCCTTTATGGAGGATAAAAAGAGTTACTGTTTCTAGTAATATTACTAAAGTAGAATACGCAGATGGAAACAGAGATTTTGATAACGTATGGGATGATAGAGGTTCATTAACTTACGCTTAATAATTTATTATACTTATAAGTATGGCTGGAGAACAAAGAATACAATTAGTAAATGCGATAGCTGTAGCTAGAGGTTCTCAAGAACCATCTAACTTAGATATTTTCTGGGTAGATGAAAATATAACTGGAGCTTGGTATGAGAAGTTAAAAGCTTTTAATTCAAATAACAATTCTTGGGAGTTGGTTAATAGATCTCCAGAAGAAATATTAGATGCTATTAAAACTGTAGATGGTGCTGGATCTGGTTTAGATGCAGATACACTTCAAGGTTATACACCAGCTCAATTTAGTGTTCCAGCTTTATCTACTGGTCAAGTTTTAGTAGGTCAAGCAGATACTATTGGTACAGCTCAATCTGTTGGTGGTATCGCAACTATCCAAGCAGATGGGACGTTAGTGTATGTAAATGGTAGTATAAGTCATACGGGTTTATCAAATATAGGTACTAATACACACGCTCAGATAGATGCTCATATTTCCGATAATTCTAATCCTCATGGTGTTACTGCTTCGCAAGTGGGGAATACTGTAGCTCAGTGGAATGCTAATCAGCTTCAGGGTAGCACACTTAATATAGGAACACCAGGAGCAGGAGAGGATACCTTTACTGTTACATGGGATAATACAGCAGGAGAGTTTGTGTTAGCAGAAGGGGGGTCAAATATAAGTAACGCAAACCTATCATGGTCTGGTGGTAGCACATCGCAAAATTTAGAAGGTAATGAATTAGCTTTTACTGGTGGTTTAAATAAATTTGAAAAAGTTGAATTAACGGCAACGGATAGAGGGTTATTAATCAACCGCGTTACAACGGCTCAAATGAATTTGATTAGCTCGCCAACGACTAATGAAATAGTTTACAACACAGATTTAAACGGTTTATATCGATATGATGGTTCTAATTGGGTCGCATTATCAGCTGGTTATGGTATTGTTGAGGTTGTAAATGACGGTAATAATGGTGTGCCTGTCTATTTTGCTGATTTACAAAGCGCTTTGGAAACTTGTAAAACGGGTACTAATACTGTAACTCTTTATAGTAATTTATCTTTAACGGCAGAAATAAATATAAAACATAGTAGTTCTGGAATAGGTTTTGGATATAATTTTGATTCATTAATAATTAATACAAACGGGTTTAAAATTACTTATGATAATTCCGCTAATGATTATATTTTTGATGTATCGCTTAACCAACAAGAATTTAAAATTGTTGGTAAAGGGCGATTAGATAGGTTGAATAGTTCGGGAACGGGCTCTTCTTGTTTAGTAGTTTTAGGAACTGGTGTTGTCGAATTAGATGCTACTTTTTACAACGATTCTGGTAATGCCGCTAATGTGCAAGTATCACAAACATCAGATTATAGCAGTTATATTTGTAATTTTAATAATTCTAATTTTATTGGTAATCCGCAAACAACTACAGCTGCTGCTCTTGAATTAAGAAACGGGAATTTTAAAAAATTTAACGTTATTTCACAAAATGGCAATAGAGCATTAACTTTAAGGAATACTGAAAGCGTTTCAAATCTTACCTATACAAATACCTCAACTGGTAACGGGTTGGAAATGGTAGGAAGTGGGCAGAAAATATCTAAATTTACTGGGACTACTAACGCTGGGAAGAATCTTGTAAATACAAATTTAGATAATGTTTTCGATGATTTTACTTTAAGCGGAAGCGGTGGTATAAGCTCACTAATAAGCTCAACCAAAGGAAGCTTTTCAAACGGTACAATTAACGCAAGTGGTACATCTTACACCTCGTTAATTATAAATCCAACTAAATTGGATAACTTAACCTTTATTAATACAAGTACAGGTTATGTTTATATTGCTAACAATACGGCAATATCAAATCAAGTTTTAAAAAATTGTTTCTTTACATCTATTGGAGATTACTCAACTAGGATTGAAATAGTAAGTGCTGGAGAGAAGGCTATTTTTGATAATTGTATTTTTGAAAACAAAAAGGCTTCTGCTGCTGATGGTTCGGTTTGGATTGACGATTCTGCGGGCGGTATTGAGTTGTTAAAGTGTACCTTTTCCGTAGTAGACGCATCGGCAAATAATTTGTACGCATCAACATCTGAAACAGTTACTTTGGCTAATAGTGTTTTATCTGGTGCAACTACACCAATTAATGCAAATGTAACAATTACGGCAACAACAGATTTAGGAAACGGAAATACTCAAATATAAAGTTTATAAAAATGAATATAACAACAGATTGGACAGTAGAAGCAGGTGTTAACACTAATAACGGTTTAAACGTAAGATACGTAGTAGATGCGCCTTGCATTCAAGCGCCGCGTCCAGAAATTAAAGAGCCGAAAATTTATGTGTCATTAAGACGGCAAGAATACAATGCTCAAAATGGTTACATAGATAAGGACACAACGGTAGGCTATAACCTTATTAAAGGTAAAATTAGCACAGATATTAATGGTAATCCTTTACCGTTAAAAGATGCGCAAGGTAATATCATTTATGAAGAAGATGGTGTAACACCAAAGCCTAGAAATAATGGTTACGAATCTATTATTTTCATGCTTGAAAATGGTTTATTCACTAAGTCAGTTTTATTAAATGGCGTGGCTGAATGGGCAGGAGTTGAACAAGTTTATTAAGAAATGAAAGTACAGCAGAGAGATAGGTTTATTAGAATACACTATAAAGAAACTATAGTTCCTGTTGCTTATGTTTTAGGATCTAAAGATGATAAGTGTTTTGTTACTACTAAAGATTTAAGATTTAACCTAAGCAACGGTAAAACATTCTGGATTCCTAAAGGTTATAGATTTGACGGGGCAAGTGTGCCTCGTTTTCTTTGGTCTCTGATACCAAGAATAGATGATCGTTTATTAGCTGTACTCTTACATGATTATATGTACTTCTCAGACTATCTAAGAGATAAACTCACAGATAAGGAAGCTAAGTCTTTTGCTGATAAAGAGATGCTTATATGGCTTAATATTCAATTGCCGAATCAAAAGTTTAAAAACAAATCAATGTATTACGCTGTTAAATATTTAGGCTGGAAAATATTTAATCGGAGAAATACGCAAACGGTAGATTAATTGTTACAGCTTATAGTAAAATATTTTGACAATTACAAGTTTTTTGCTATTATAATAATATAACTATATTATTATGGAATACATTACACTAGAGAATAAAAAAATGGATGAATGGTTAATTAAGAAGGCGTTGTTATTATTAGCCTGGATTGCTGCTTATTTCTCTCCTATATCAGAGATATTAATATTTGTTGGCTTTATAGTTTTTATAGACACAGCTACGGGAGTTTTAGCATCTAAAAAAGATGGTACGTTTAAATCTAAAAGATTATTCTCGGTTGTATACAAAATAATTATTTACTTCAGCGCTATAATCATATCTAAATTTATGAGTAATATATTTGATATTGAACACATAGCTAAGATAACCGCTTCTTATATTGCTTATGTCGAAATAACATCTATAGATGAAAATAGTGAGAAGCTAATTGGTAGGAGAGTATTCTCTTATTTATTAGATAAGATAAAAAGAAAGTGATATATTTATAGGTATATTTTAAAGCTTAAATAAAAAAGTAAAATGAGTAATTTCCAATGGAGCACAAGAAGTAAGGCGGTTTTAGAGACTCTTCACCCTGATTTACAAAAGATAATGAACTTGGCAATATTAAGAACCAATGTAGATATTGTTCTTGTTGAGGGTGCTAGAACTATAGCCACACAGAGAGATTACTTTAAGGATGGTTTAAGTAAGATTAATCCAGATGCTTATGAAAGTGAGGCTGCCTTATGTAAGGTTGCTAAACATATCACTATTACTGAGCATCCGCTTTATGAATACTCAAGAGCTGTTGATTTTTGCGCTTATGCTTTTTACGAGGGCAAGAACTTAAGCTACGACATGACACACTTAGTGTACATATCTACAGTTATAGAGCAATGCGCTAAGAGTTTATACGCGAAGGGTGTTATAGATCATTTAATTAGGACTGGGATAAATTGGAATTTGAATGGAATATTAGCTGTAGACCAATCGTTTTTAGATGCTCCTCATGTTGAATTATATAAACCAAAATAGATATGAAAAAGTTAGGTAATTTTTTAAAAGGAATTTTTACTTCTCCTAATACTGGTGATGTAGTAGGTAAGATTAGTGATAACAAAACAGTAGGTAATAGAAATAAACTTATCCTTATTGGGTTGGTTGTTTTGCTTATAGCTTTAGGTTTACTGCCAGAGTCTTTTTTAGATAAGGTGTTAGACTTGTTTTAATCATCACCAAATATTTTAAAATACCTTAAGTAGTTATTCTCCTTAAGGTATTTTTTTTGCTCTGGAGTTAAGTTAAAGTTTCTTATTTTATCTAAAGTTCCAAACTCCCAGGTTTCGTGACACGGAAGGCATATAACCTTTATGTTGTTTCTATCTAATCTTAACTTAGGTTCTTTACTCTTTGGTATTATATGAGACATATACGATACGCTAAGATCTTTACTTAATGGCTTATTACAGTTTTGACAAAACCATTTAGTTTTCTCTTGCCATATCTTCTTAAAAAACTCTAACTCTCCTGTTGGTTTTCTTTTCATCTTTTCTAAATGTGCTATGTTCGTTGTGTAATAAATAAGTGTAATTGCAACGCTTCGCGCAGCCGTTCAATCTCAATTACAATAACACGTTGTATAAATAATAACTACTTTCTGTTTGTTAAGTAAATATATCTACCTAACCAGAAAATAGCTAAGGCAATATAAAACCAAGGAATTATTTTACCTGTACATGTACTTGATAATATTAAACTTCCGTAAATACCTATAAACGCTATTATTCTTTCTTCTTTCATTTTATTAAATTTTTAGTTTATTAACTTGTTACTATTCATACAACCATACGTTATCTACACTTATTATAAGCGTTTACAACATACCGCCTAACTTCTGCATCTGAACAACTATTTCTAATTCTCTCAATATTTTTATGATTAAATACTTCGTAAACCTTTCTTGTTATTTCAGCGTTCTTGTATTCTGTAATTTTATGCTTTAACTCTTTAGCTAAATTTATATCATCTATTTGAGTTAGTAAATCTATTATTTCTTCTTCTATTATTGTCATCTTTATAAATTTTAATAGTAAATATGTTCATTGGCTGTTAAAAATAATCTAGGTGCGAATATAACTATAATCTGACAAGAAAAAACCACAAAAGAATTTATCCAATGCCTGTCATTAAATTCATTTATTTTTTCGGTTATTCTGCCTAGGATTTTAAACATAATATTTTGTTTTTATTCAGGTCATTATATGCAATCAGACAAATCAACTTCTTTCGGTATATCTTCATCATTATTTATTATTTCCAAAGCTATACACCTTCTGCATCTACCTTGCCATTTACCTTCTTCATTGTATCCGTACCTGCTCCAAAAACCATTCTGTATATCATGGTCGCTGCAACTTGTTCTATCGTGAGCTGGTAATATTATATTTAAAAATTCTATTGCTTCCATATTTATTTTATCTAATAATTTAAACATAACTTTAATAACTATAATATTTAATAAGCCTCCAAAGGGCTGGGTAATCTTGCTTGCAAGTTCTCTTAAAAGATGTTTCAGATTTATAACCAAAACTATCAGATAGATAACTAATCGGTTTACCTCTTCTTATCTCCTCTAACGCCTTTTCTCTGTTTCTTCTTAAGTATATACCTAATCTATCAAATCCTTGGTTATACTTTCTGTATTTGTTTCTGTGAGCCTTAAACTTATCTATACCAGTTAAGTCTTTATATAGGTTGCAAAAGTGGAACGTTGCTGATTTACCATCTATTAAATTACTATTAAATAAAAAGTTTTGATTTAAGTAATTCTTATAGCTGTGATATACTGTTTCTCTGTTTCTTCCAACCAGGTTAGATATAGACCTATAAAACTTAGATCTTTCTTTTACACTGTCGTCTAATATTTCAAAAACTAAAGCGTAGTAAACTTCTCTGTGGTGTTGTAGTTTTCTTGCTCTTCCTTCTTCCTTAAGTGTGCTAACATCAAAATAAGATAATACTCTTTGATATATCTCATTAATATCAGATGGAATGCTTTTACTTTTCACTTCGTTTATAAACCTAGTTCTGAAGTTATGTGGGATACCCACAAATGTTTCTACTTTCATTGCTTACGATTTAATTATTTAAACTAAAGATATAGGTTCTTCTGGTAACTCCCACCAATAATCTACATCTTCAAAATCAAAAGTAGATTCATCTGCTACCCAGCAAGAATCTCCTAATCTCTCATCTTTAAATAAGAAAGCAACCACAAAGTTTGATCCATCCCAAATTAAAACCTCTTGGAATAATTCAGGTAATTTTTCTTCTGTTTTAAATCTTTTCATTTGTTGAGTTTTTCATTACGTACTCACAAATATATAAAAATATTTAAAACATTTCACTTTTATGATCTGGATTTTTTAAAAAAGTTTTATCATCGTTAACTAGCGATACTTTTACATTTCTAAATAAGTGATATGTATGACCATCGTGAGGCTCTTTAAAGCACTTAGCGAAGTTATCGCATTTAGATTCGATAATAAATGTGCTACCTTGGTGCTTAAATTTAGATTTAGCTGGTAAATCTATAACCTTAGTTTTATTCGTTTGTTCCATTGTTATAATATTTTTTAGCGTGAAAATAAGCTTTATCTACTTTTCCAGAATATATATCCATCATTAAAGGTTGCACATTTACCTTAACACCCTTCTTTGCTTTTATATACTGAGCTATAACATAAGACATCTCCCTAACAGAAGGTGATGCTTTTTTAATTATTTGATTTATATCCATTAGAATAAGTGTGTTACCTTGGCTACTTGACCAAATTCTTTACTATGTATAAAGGCTTCAATTGCCTTAGGCGCGTGTTCATATCCGTTCCTATGATGCCATGAGTCTGTTCCAGATGGTGATCTTAAAAACTCTACTGTACAACCTGGAGTATCTGTTCCCGTTTGATATTTGAACTTCTTAAAATGATGTATGTGGTGTAGATACCAATACCTGTATTTAGAGTCAGCCCAATCGTTTTTAGATTCCTCAGCCATTAATAATGGTAATAAGTCCATTTTAGCCCCGTCACCGTGAGATAATCCAATTAATGACTTTCCATACCTAAAATACTTTCTATGACTCATAGACACGTCAAAATCAACGTTACGGTCTTTATTGTAGTAACAGCTTAAAGAATCTGCAAGCATCCATCCTGTTATGTAGTCGTGGTTACTAGGGCAGTGAATGATTGTTACATCAGCTATATTCTTTAAGATTGATATAATGTTAATGTATAAGTCTCTAGCTGCTATGTAGTTATCATACCAATTTTTATCAGTGTCTTGAGGAGTTCCAGATGTTGTTGTTCTTTTACTGTTGTCGGTATGCAATACATCGTTACCTACAACTAAAACAATCTTCTCTATATTGAACCCTGCACACTTATTCAAAATCCCCTTAGTACCTTCTATAACTCTATTAACTGCTATCTCTTGGTTATAAGCTTCTCCTGTTTCTTCAATAGATGAATACTTACCTATATGAATATCTGCTGGATCTAAAACTAAACAGTGAGGGTCTTTAATAGCTTTTCTTTTAATCTTCTTAAATGATGGAGAATAGTTCAAAGCAAAATCTCTAAACTCTTTTTTCATATCTTCAAAAGAAACTATATTCTCTCCGACTTTAATCATAGCTGACATCCTTTTGGATTTAAGCCAAACTACTTTAGCGTTGATGTCCTCTGGAAGATTAAACTCTTCTGCCACTTCCTCCCTTAAAGAGTCGTTGGTTGTTTTTTTAACAGAGATGTTAGATAGATTGTTATTTTTAAAAAATCTTTCTAGTGATCTAAGAGATGTGTGACATCCTTTTTTCTCTAGTTCTTTTAGTATATCAAACGATGATGATCCTACTTTTTTTAGTTTAGATACTAACTCCTTATGAGGAAGGATTTGTTTTTGAGACATTTTATTTTGATTTTATTTAGTGCTAATATAATAAAAAAGGGCGAGGTTTCCCCCACCCATACAACTAACTAACTTGTATTCTCCTAAAATACTAATTATTTGTAGTTTTTAATGTTCACATTGAAAATATCTCTCTTGCCTTCTCTTCTTTTATTAATAACCCTACCGTTTTCTTCAAAGGATATTGTTTCATCTAAGGCTGAGAATGATTTTATTTTGTGTTGTAATTCTTTTTTTCTTTTTTCTAGTTCCTTAATTGTGTCACCTAGAGTTTTATACTCAACACATATATCCCACTCTTCTTCAGTTCCTAATCTTAATGTGTCTTCATAAGAGTTTTTATATTTAGCTTTATAGAACTCCATGTAAGCATCATTACCAGACGGCTCTGGTTCTAACTTAGAAATCTGTAGGTCTATTTCTCTTTGTTCTGATTCTGGAAGTAAGTCATAACCATCGTATAAATCTCTAGCTTGATTTACAATTTCAGTAAACTCATAGCTCTTTTCAATTATTTCCTGGCAGATACTTACATCTAAATCTACAGGAAGGGTTTTAAAGTCAAAACCAGCTACCAAATAAGCTATCTCAGCGTATGTTGCTCCAAATACAAACATTTGTAGCTGTAATTGTCTTACGTACTTCTCTGGTATCCCTAACTCGTATTTATCCGAAGCGAATTGAGATACTGTTTTGATTTCTAAAGGAAAATCAAAGTCTATTATTTCTCCAGTGAATGGTGAAGCTTGACCAGCTGGAACGTAAAAATCTAAAGATGCTGATATATGAGGATAGTTTATATTGACAGCATAACAAGGTATATCTTTTTTTTCTCTTACTTTTTCTCCCTTATGCCAATTATCTACATAACCATCATCTGTTCCGTCAAAGTATTCCCAAAGGTCTGATATTTTCTCCTCTAAGTGTAATCCAATAATTGTAAACTTAGTATTTACAAAAGGGAAATCCATACCTACTTTACTCCAGAATAGTTTAACGGGGTCGCCATATTCATCGTGACCTGTTAGTGTTGCTGCTTCTGAAGATCCTATTGTGCTTTTTCTAAACTCCCACCAATCTAAGTTAGGTTTACCATCTTCAAAGAACTGAGGTATAAAAAAAGCGTACACATCTTCTTTAATTAGTTTTGCGTACATAGAGAATCTTTCTAAATGTGCGAGTTCGGATGGTAGTTTACACCCTAAGTTTTTTGTTTCTAAATCTAATTTCATATTTTTTTCATTTATCATTTACTCACAAAGCATTAATCTGTCAAAGCCAATAGCGAATCCAATCCCTCTTTTATAACTCCCTCCACCGCAAATCTGCTCTTGAGCTCCTAACTGTTTAGACCTTATCTCAAAACCTTCTTCAACGTAATAATCTAATCCTCGTTTTACAGAGTAATCTACCAATATATCATTAGTTTTTAGCTTACAAAGCTCTGATGCTATATCTATTAACTCCTCTTTTATAAACTTGGTTTTTGGGTTTATAACTTCACAACCGAACTGCCAAAA
>Ga0208899_1002605_pt1 | contig 11918 bp, 12 predicted proteins | sample VirMetDEL_Nov_24_FD_184518 | JGI IMG/M metagenome (GOLD analysis project Ga0208899, IMG submission 184518) | Aqueous microbial communities from the Delaware River and Bay under freshwater to marine salinity gradient to study organic matter... | ecosystem: Environmental > Aquatic > Marine >...
GACTCTGGTCATGTTGATATTCAAAACTTTGGAGATTTAGCATAATGGCAAGTGAAATTAAAGTAGATACAATCGTCAATGCAGGGGGAGATAATGACACTGGGATTGACCTTGCGACTAATGACCAGATATTGCTGAAGGTAGCCAATGCTACAAAGCTAACCATGAACTCCACAGGACAGACCACTATCGTTGGAGAAGGTGGTACGACTACTACGAGTATACAGCAGGGGTTGACTAAGTGTTGGTGCAAATTTGATGGAACGGCAAGTACCCCTTCATTTTCTGATAGCTTTAACATGGCTAGTATAACAGATGAGGGAACAGGGGATTATACAGTTAACATAGCTAATGACATGGCAAATGATGACTACTCTTGTACTACTCATGGAATAAATCGCACATTTTTAGAAAACTTTGACCAAGTTTTAGTAGGCTCAGTAAGATTTGTAGGAAGAACTCAAGCAGGTAATGCTACAGATATAAATGAAGCAGGTGTGCAAATTTGTGGAGACTTAGCATAATGGCATCAACACTAAAAATAAATACATTAACAGGTGTCACCACAGCAGGGTCAATCGCTGTGACAGGCGAAGGGAATAGCACCACGACTAATCTGCAACAGGGGTTAGGTAAAGTGTGGGCTGCTGTTTTTTATTCTTCAGGAACACCAACAGCTTCTGACAGTTTCAATGTTTCTAGCCTTAATGATGATGGAACAGGCGATTATGACGCTAATTTTACGTCCAATATGGGTAGTGCAAATTATGGTGTAGGAGCTATAGCTATTTTCAATACAAGAGTTGCAACTTTTGGAAGCACTGACGCATCTCTTTTTAATATAAAAGTATATGATATTAGTGTTGGCGCAACATCTGCTTCAGATTCTAGTAGTAGATTTACAATACACGGAGATTTAGCATGAGCAAAGCAGCAGAGTTAGCAAACCTTATAGGCAACATCAATTCAGGTGGTGGTGGAGTAAACAGGAACTTGATTATTAATGGTGCAATGAACGTGGCACAGAGAGGAACGTCAAGTACAGGGATTGGTGCATCAGCAGGATATTTTACTGTTGATAGATATAATATAACACCAAGTGGAACAGCAGGACGTTTAACTATGACACAAGATAGCTCTGCTCCTAGTGGATTTGCAAATAGTATTAAATTAGCCTGTACCACAGCAGATACATCTATAGCGGCAGGAGAGCTTTTGCTTTTTAGACAGTCTATAGAAGGTCAAAATCTACAAGCCTTTGCCAAAGGAACGTCAGATGCTAAACCATTTGCTTTATCTTTTTATGTGAAAGGTAATGCTTCTGCTACATATGTTGCTGAGTTGTATGATGAAGATAATAATAGGCAGGTTAGTAAATCTTTCACAGTAGGTACAGATTGGGCAAGAGTAGAGTTATCTATGGGGGCTGATACAACAGGTGCATTTGATGATGACAATGCAAGTAGTCTGACTTTTCAAATTTGGTTACACGGAGGTTCAAGTTATACTGGTGGCACTCTCAATACTACTTGGGGTAGTGTAACTCAAGCTAACAGAGCAGCAGGTATATCATCATTCTTTGACAGCACAGACAGAACATTCTTCATCACAGGAGTTCAGTTAGAAGTAGGGCAGAACCCAACAGAGTTTGAGCATAAACCATATGTGCAACATTTATTAGACTGCCAACGCTACACATTTGTGGTTGATGCTACAGATGACAACGAGGGAAGTGGTGACAGGTCACTTGGGTTGGGTACATATTACAATGACACTTCTGTAATTGTATATATTCATACTCCTGTAGAAATGAGAGCTACACCTAGTCTGTCTGTAGATTTAAATGGTAACAGTCATTGGCTTCAATCATATGTGGGTGCTAGTGGTGTTGATTCAAACGCAGGTTTAAATGTAGGTCATAACGGAAATAATACAGCACACAGGTTATATTTTACTTCTTCTCATTCAAGCAGGACAGCAGGAGAATCATCATGGAATCAAGTTAGAGATGGCGCAAGATTTGTAATGTCAGCAGAGTTATAAGGAATAGTCATGGAAATAAAAGACGCACAATACTTTAAAGATATAATGACAGGTGAGATATCTTCTATACGTTGCATAGTAAACGGAAGACACACATCTATACCCACTGACCCAAATAACACAGACTATCAAGAAATTCTAAAACAAGTACAGGAAGGCACACTGACCATACAGGACGCTGACTAGTGTTCGACCCTGTTACCATATCTGCTGCCGTAGCTACAGCAAGCACAGCTTTCAATGGTATCAAAAGAGCATTTGCAGCAGGACGAGACTTTGAAAGTATGGCAGGGGACTTGTCAAGATGGATGGGTGCAGTCAGTGACGTAGATGCTGCCCACAAGTCGGCTAACAACCCATCAATGCTCCGTAAGGTACTCAATGCCAAGAGCATAGAAGAAGAAGCAATAGAAGCATTTGCTGCTAAAAAACAACTGGAACAACAAAGAAATGACTTACGCACTTTTATACAGTTTTCTCAGGGGCAATCTGGGTGGGAAGAACTCCTACGCATGGAAGGGGACATACGTAAGAGAAGACAGAAAGAAATATACGACAAGAAAATCTTCAGAGAAAAGGTCATAAACTATGTCGCTTTGGCAGTGGTTTCTGTTGTTGGTCTTGGTGCTTTGGTGCTGTTTATTTTTACCCTTATGGGGTTCGACAGAGGATGGTGGTAACTGCGTAAGAAAAGACGGTGGACAGTACACATTTGAGTGGCTTTGTGCAGACAACAGTGGTATAATACACCTAGCACAATCCGACAACATCAAGAACTGCTACACCTGCTTTCTCAAGAAGTTCAGTGACTGGACATGGGAACAAGAGAAAAGACTAGGCAAACGTGAAGACCCAAAGTATATTACCTGCCGTAGATACAAAAGAGTACAAGCAAAGAATGGACAACAAGTGTGCTTGTATAAGGGAGCAAACGATACATATACGCTAGTGGTAGAAGGACAATGCCCCACAGAGTACCGTTGCAAATATGACCCAAATGGTCAACCACCTAACATAGATAGTGTTCTTGAATCAATGAATAAGAGTTTTAAGTAATATGGAAATAGACCCAGTAATATTTTGGAACGTAGTGTTGACACTCATCATAGCCCCTGCAGTGTGGGCTTTTCGTAACATGATGGCAGAGGTAAAGCGTATAGACATTCTTCTAAACAGAACACGAGAAGACTATGCATCACGAGCAGAAGTAAAAGATGAGATGCAAATTGTGATGGAAGCACTACACAGACTAGAAGATAAACTAGATAGAGTATTAAGTAGAGAGAGCAGATGAATACATTTCAAGGATTTAAACCTTCAGGCATGGAAAAGATAGCCAATGCTATGGGGTTTCAAGGTAATATAAAAGACTTTCAAAAGTTCTTAGAAGACAATCCAGATAGACAGGCAGAGATGCTACGCTATCAGGATATAGCACGTAAGATGGTATCTGGTGGTTATGTAAAAAAGATGAGTACAGGTGGTGGAGTAGATGATCGAGAAGCAAGAACTTTACCTGTAGATCCTCCAAAAGAAGAACCAAAGAAAAATACTATTACAAATATAACAGCTAAACGAGTCACAGATCCTAAGATGCCCACAGGTGCTGTGGTAAATCCGTATGGTGTGCCTACAGATGACAATCAACTTATAGATCCTGATAAATCTAAGCTAGGCACTACACCCACAGGCACTGCTAGGGGTGCATTAACAGAAGATGCAGTGGCAACTCCAAAGACAGATGCTACTACATTTGATGCTACTACAAAAGCAGATGAAGTAGATGCAGTTAATAAATCAATAGAGACAGCACAAGCAGACCCTAATGATCCAAGAGCAAAAGTAACAGCACAAGCATCTACAAAATCTTTAGTTGGAGATTTAAAAGCAGCGGAAGGTGTTGCTCACATAATAGATAGTCCTGCAAAGAGAGAGCTTGAAGCAGGTGAGATAGTAGATCCTGTAGCTAATGCAGAGAAAGCATCTAAGTTTACAGAAGAAGTACAGGCAGCAACTGCCACACCTTCAGAGAAAGCCACTGTACAGGGACAGTTAGCCAATCTTACAGAAGACTTTGATGCTACCAATCCACCTGCATGGGCGGCAGGAGCATTACGAGGTGTTCAAGCTGCAATGGCTCAACGAGGTATGGGAGCATCTAGTATTGCAGGACAGGCTATGGTTCAGGCAGCCCTAGAGTCTGCCCTACCTATTGCATCAGCCGATGCACAAACCCAAGCATCCTTTGAAGCACAGAACTTATCTAACAGACAACAACGTGCCATGCTTGCTGCCCAACAACGTGCTACCTTTATGGGCATGGAGTTTGACCAAGCGTTTCAAGCAAAGGTTATGAATGCTGCAAAAGTTAGTGACATAGCTAACATGAACTTTAATGCAGAACAACAAGTCATACTAGAGAATAGTAGGGCTGTAAATACTATGAATCTTGCTAATCTAAGCAATAGACAAGCTCTTGTAATGGCAGAAGCAAGTTCACTAGCTAACTTAGATATGGCTAACCTAAACAATAGACAGCAAGCACAGGTCATGAATGCACAAAATTTCTTGCAATTAGAAATGACCAACTTATCTAATAAACAACAAACAGAATTATTTAAGGCTCAATCAATGCAGACTGCCCTGTTTAATGACCAAGCTGCAGAAAATGCAGCAAAACAATTTAATGCTACTAGTCAAAATCAGACAGATCAGTTCTTTGCAAATCTTGCAACTCAAACATCTCAGTTCAATGCTGCTCAACAAAATGCTCACAATCAATTTAATGCAGGTGAAGCAAACGCAATGGAGAAGTTTAACAAAGAGATGCAGAATCAACGTGACCAGTTTAACTCAAAGAATAGATTGATTATAGATCAGAACAATGCACAGTGGAGAAGAGAAATAGCCACTGCTGATACTACAGCTATTAACAGAGCTAATGAACTTAATGCTACTGCATTACTCAACATGTCAAACAGTGCATACAATAACTTATGGAACTATTATAATGATGTTATGGAAATGTCATGGGAAAGTTCTGAGAATGAAAGACAGAGAATTGTGCAAATGGCAATAGCACAGTTACAGTCTGAAACATCTAAGGAGTTAACAGAGATGAAAGCAGATTATGATAGTGCTGTAGGTTTCGGTAGTCTTATAGGAACATTCCTGACTGCAGGATCTGAAAGTATATTAGGAGAGTTGATAGGACTTGGAGGATGAGCAGATATAGCCCAACAAATCCTGCCGTAGATGCTTGCTTAAACTTGGAAGCAATAATCAACAGGCAGAAACCAATGAAGTTAGAATCAGAAGCTACAAAAGGTTTAGTTAGTAGAAAGACACCAACTGCTCCTGAAGCAAAAGAAGATGTTATGGACAGAGTAGCTTCCTATGTGCAAGCTATTAGAGCAATAAGAGAGAAGTATAAAAAAGATGGCTGATGATAGACAAATACCAATGGATTCTCCTATTCCGGGAATGGGCATGACTGCACCTGTAGGTGGTAGACCTTGGCAACAACCACCACAAATGGCTACAGTAGAAGAAGCCATGAATTATTACATAAAAAAATTAGAAGATCCAGATTTTGCACCAGAATTGTTAACAGTTATAGAACTAGGTGTACCATTAACAACGCTTGCTAATACTATGCAACTAGCATCTGTAATGGAAGGTAAACATAGCATTGATGTTGGTATGCTCGTAATACCTATATTGGTAGAACTTATGTCAAACATGGCTGAAGCTAATGAAGTCCCATTCAAGAGTGGTATGGAGAGAGAAGATCAAGGTATAAGTCCTGCTACTATAGCTCTTGCTAGAAAGAAAGGCAGACTAAAATCAATGCAACAGCAGGATGATACCCCTCCACCTGTACAACCAGAGCAACCAGAGCAACCAACAGAACAATCACCTATGGGTTTGATGGCAAGAAGGGAACAATAGAATGAAGTTTTTAACAGCGTTAGGATTAGGTGCAAAAGGAATGTCTGAATCTATTAATTTAGGTTTGGACAGAGATCTTACAAGGCGAGAAAAACAAAAAGATAGAGAATCTAGAGAAGCTTCAGCCGCAGCTAGTAGAGCGCATGACTTAAAATTATTATATACTAGAAGAAAGAATGATAAACTAGATAGTCTAGTTGAAGTAGAAGAAGCGTTAAGAGCTTTAAATCTTGATGAGAATGTTATTGCCGCAAATCTTGCAGGTGGTATGGCAGGGGCAGAGAGATTAAAGGCACTACATGGTATAGCAATGGAAAATGATATAGACTTTAATTCTGCAATAACAGCTACATTAGGAGACAACTTTAACATGGATGAGTTAGAGGGAGGTGCAGTAAACTTTGTAAGAAGTAATTTATTAGATGCACGAGTAGATGGCAAAATATACAAAAATCCATATAAGGTAACCGTATCTGATGAGCTAAAAGCATTTGAAGCAATTGGAGATCCTAGAGGTTTTAAGAAGCAGATAGAGTCTGCACAAATGAAAGTGTTTAAATTAGAACAACTTGCAGATCAAACTACTGACCCTACTAAGAAGAATCAATACAAAAATACCATAGAAAAACAAAACAAATTTGTTGATAAATTAACAAAGAAATATTTAGAGTTAGAGAACGAAGGGTCTGCAGGATTTGATAGCACTGTAAACTCCTTGGCTGTGCGTCTTGTAAATAACTCAAAGAAACAAAGATTTGGTGGGCTTGTTACAGAGGACACACTAGGTAATCTAAAGGTTAAATTAGAGGGTAATCACGGAAAAGCTTTTGAGTCTTATATGACTACTCATGAAACAATCAAAAATCTTAGGTTTGACTATAGCCCAAACAATCCAAATGCAACAGTAAGTATACCGATGTATAACTCTCTTACATCATATGGAAGAAGTGTTGTAAAAGAGGAATATGAGAGTGCTATTGCTGATCATCTTAGAACTAAGGCAGAGGGTGATAGGCTCGTTGGTAGCATGAGAAAGATTGTGCCTAACATACAGAACATGAGCAAACAACAGATACAACAATCAATAAAAGCAGGTACTGTTGTTAAAAATAATGCAGGTCAATACAAAGTATTCAGAGGTTTTGCAGAACCTAATGATCAAAATCCTCTTGGACTAGCATTCTTTCCAACAACATTAGATCCACTAGAGCTATATACTAAGAGTAACTGATGAATCAATTAACCACTACACCAGAAGATGATGCATTCGTCAGTAGTGGGGTCAGTAGCCCCAACATAAATACGTCTGATCCTGCCCCTACACTTAGAGGTGTACAAACAACAGAAGAAGACGATGCATTCTTTACCCAGTCTCCCCCTGTAGAACTAAGAGACAGTATGGGTGACAATGCCAATATTCCCCCAACCAAAACTACAGAAGAACAAAAAACAGAGACTGCTCCTGAAGGAGAGGAGTGGGGCTTTGGTAATTATGTGCAAGACATAACAAAGGGTGCAATAAGAGGTGTCCCAAGTGCAGTGGCTGAGTTTACACAGTTTGTTGGGGATATAGATGAAGCATCAAAAAAGTATTTAGGCACATTAAATTTTGAAGACAAAGGTAAAAAAGGTTTTGATGTTTTAGATTTATTTCAAATACCAGACTATATATCAGGTGATGAATATGTAAAATTAAAAGAACAATATGGTGACGAAATAAAGAATGGTAATCTACTATATAAAATATCTAATGAGATTGATCAAGCTAGAGATAAATTTATTACAGACATAGGCGAGTTTACAGGTTTAGAAGAGTTTCAAACACCTGACACTGAATCGTTTGTAGGTGAATTAGCAAAGGGTACAACACAATTTGCTACAGGTTGGGGTATTGTAGGTAAACTAACAAAGCTAGGCAACTATGGTTACAAAAACTTGTTCTTACGAGAAGCCATAGTTGGTGCTGCATTTTTTGATCCTGAAGATTCTTTAATAACAAACTTTATAAGTCCTGTCATGAAGGCTTTATTTAGTGAAATGTCAGATCAAGAGCTTGAAGAGTGGATGGCTCAAGAGAAAGAAAAAGCAAAAGATAATGTGTGGGTAGAAAGAGGTAAGCTTGCTGTAGAGGGTGGTGTGTTTGGTATTGCATTCTTACCTGTAGGGAGTGCTGTTACTAAAGTAATAGATGCCGTGAGAGGTAAAAAGATTGCAATAGAAGATGCCAAGCTAGAACAGAAAAAAGAGGGTAAAGTCTCTGACGAAACTATGGAACGCATAGATAACAAAGGTAAAATTATTGCAGAGAATGCAGAAGAAGCAGAAGAGATAATAGCAAAGGTAAAACCAAGTAAGGCTACAATCAAGAAGGGCAAGAAGATCAGTGACAATGTCCAGAAGATAAAAGCAAAGACAGAAGAGGTAAAGCAAAAGAAAATACAGGCAAACAAAGAGGTTGTTAAATCAGAAACAAAAATACACAATGAATTAGTAGAGGAGTTTGAAGATAATCTAGGTATAAACAGAGACTTTATACGAGGAGAGAGTGGCTACATAACTATAAGCACAGTCAAGGGTGGAAAAAGAATGCTAGACCCTACAAAGCTAGAAGCTGCAAAGAATTTAGCTGTACGTAAGATAGAAGAAGCAGATGTAGAAACTAGCAGGTTACAAACTCAACAAGATCCTAGAATGCCACAGAGTATATACATAGAGAAAGGTATTGAAGATCAGTATGATATGAACGAATTGTTTGACAGAGTACTAAAAGTTGAGAACATTGAAGCTCTGACAGTTGTAGCTAAAGAACTAAGAGATGCAGACCCAAAGGGATGGGATAAATTAAAGACTGAAACATATAGAGATAAGAAGACAGGTGTTAAGAAAAGAAGACAAGTACAACGATCTGTCATGGAGAAAATATTTGATGCCGTGGTAAGCAAAAGACTAACACTACGTGATGATCATCCATTATTTGATGCACTAGACAAAGCAGGTATGTCATTTGAAGATTTCACTTTGATGCACCTAGGCTCTGCAAGTCAGGCAGGTAAGATATTAAACAAGTATTCTCAGTTAGCTAGAAAGGTAAAGCCAAAGAGCCTGAAGCAACAAGAAGAACTTAATGAGATGCTCAAGAATCAAAGCAGGACTGCTCAGTGGTTTAGAAGAGTTGAGAATGTTAGACGTGGTCTTCTTGTATCTCAGATAGCAACTGCTGCCAGAAACTTAGAGTCAGGTTTAATACGTGTGCCAGTAGAAGCATTAAATAATATTATTGAAACAGCAACGTCAGACATAGCTAGTGGTCAGTTCTTTACTGGTAAAAATAGATTATTAAAAAGAGCTTCTTGGACAGACAGCTTTGCAGGTATGCGATATATCTACTCTGATAGAAAGACTGCTAAAGAGTTTACTGACATACTTCTTGGTGATCCTAACAATCCTGATCTTGTAGCCCATCCAAAGTTAGAAGAGTTTTCTAATCAGATGTTTCAGACAATCAACGAGATACAGTTAGCTACTGGTAGAGGAAGTAATACCACCTTTGATAAAATTATGACAAAGGCAGAAGATTTTACACAATTACTTAACACACCAAACCGTTGGCAAGACTTCATGCTAAGACGTGGTATGTTTATGGGGGAAGCACAGCGTCTGTTTAGAAATAAGTGGGGCATAGATCTTATAGAACAACTAGAGAATGGTAGGCTAGAGGATTTATTAAACGATGCCAGAGATTTAAATCCTACATTTAAGATAGGAGAAGATGGAAAACAAAAGCTAGGTATAACAGCTATAGAGATATTTGCAGAAGCTACAGAAAGAGCTATGGATCTTACCTATGCCAACCCACCTGAGTCCCCATTTGGTAAGGCATTTGCTAATTTTATAACAAAATATAACTTGACAGTCCTAGTACCCTTCCCAAGGTTTATGGCAAAGAGTATGGAGCTTATGGCTGAGAACTCTGTAGGAGCAATGTTACCTGTGGTTAGAAGAGTATATAATACAGCAGAGTTGGGTATCAGAGGGGTTGATCTGGGCGATGGTAGGACAGGTAGAATAGGAAAAGAAGCAAGAGAAGCTCTAGAAGCGCAGACTGGCAAAAAAGCAGGACTTACTAAGCTCTCTGAGAGAGAACATCGCATGATAGCACGTAATACTACAGGTGCTTTGGGCATAATGGCTGCCATGCAGATGTTACAAGAGACGGATCAAAAGGGAGAGGATTACAAACTTGTGCCTGTCGGTGATGGCACAGTGCTAGATGTTACACCTTTGTTTCCTCTCAGGCAGTTCTTCTTTTTGGGCAAGATAGCCAATGAATATTTTAGAGCATCAGAGCAAACAGATTGGCTGTCAGGTGGTAAAGAAGCATTCTTTCAGACATTCGATGCAAGAGAGTGGGCTGAGACATTCTTAGGTACAAGCTTTAGAACAGGTGTAGCAGGTAATCTAGTAGATGAAGCTGCATCTTTGTTTAATAACCAAGACTTGACCAACGATGAATGGTTAGCAAAAAATGTAGGTCAGGTATTAGGGGATTACCTATCCACATTTGCTGTGCCTATGAATCAGGTTATAGATCTTCAAAGAGGATTGGGTGTTAGAGGAGTTGCGTACAAAGAGACAGGCAAAGATCCTGAGATTGTAAGTGCAGGTGGGGCATTTCTTGAAGCAATAAAGAAGCCATTCAGAAAGTATGACCCAACAGGAAGGATTATAGATGAGAGTGCCTTACCTAAAAAAGAAGACCCACTACAGGAAGAAAGAAGACGTGTTGCTCCATTAGCAAAGGTAGCACTAGGTCTTAACATGTATACTGCCGATAGTGAAGAGGGAAGGAAACTCAAAGAACTTGGCTTTGATAAGTGGGATGTTAGTAGTAGGTCTAGAATACCAAGTGTAAGAAACTTTGAGAATAAATTAATACGTCAGAATTTACCTGATATTGTAGCACAGGCAGAAGGTTTAGAGAATGTGTGGGGAGAGATGTATGATGCTAACAAGGAGTCACTGTCTAAGAGAGGTGGTGGAAAACTACTTGGTTTAGTTGATACAGGTATCAGCAGAGAAAAGTATATTAAAGATGAGGTGAAGAGTTATATTAAGGACATGCTAAATATGTTTAGAAATCCTGACAATGCAGCCATAGCCATAGACGATCCTCAAAAGGTTGCAGAGGTATTAGCTATGACAGGGTACAGACGATTGCCCACGGATCTTAGAAATAAAGGATGGAAAAGGTTTGTAGAGATAGAAAATAGATCGCCTTTTGAATTAAGTCCTGAGTATATACAAAGTCAGTATCCTGAATTTGATGAGCTATCAGATGAAATGAAACAAAAGGCGATGAAAGGCTTAAAGCTTAGAGACTTACTAGCAATAACGGAACTAGGGAAGGCTTCTGCTAACTAGTTTTTTTATAGAATCTTTCACGTCTTTTAGATTCTTTTCACATTCCCTTAGTCTGTGATTCATTTCTGTAAGAAGTTCGAACATTGTCTTGGGTTCTCTGCTTCTTTTGTCCATGAAAGCTTTTGCTTCTTTTTCTAATTCCATCTCGTCCTCTATGTATGTTATCATAATAGGCTGTATTAAAGCCACGTTCCCACTCTCTATGTAACATAGTGTCGGAACTATAGGGGTTGCGAATCTTTCCATAAACAAATGCATCGTAACCTTTCATCCACTGTATCTTCAGTGGTGCATCATGTTTACCTAATCCTCTTTCCTTTCTAGATAAGTGTCTCATACTACGCTCCTATGTCCACTATCTCACAACTGTCACCTGAACAGGCAAGTGTTTGTGAGGAATGAGTATTATCTTCTTCTTCATAGCTTTGAAATTTATCCCAATCAATATGAGTGAACTTACTGCTAAAATCATTGTATACAGCTTCTGTACAGTCTTGATATGG
>Ga0208899_1002606_pt1 | contig 11917 bp, 21 predicted proteins | sample VirMetDEL_Nov_24_FD_184518 | JGI IMG/M metagenome (GOLD analysis project Ga0208899, IMG submission 184518) | Aqueous microbial communities from the Delaware River and Bay under freshwater to marine salinity gradient to study organic matter... | ecosystem: Environmental > Aquatic > Marine >...
CCCCTTTTTATTTAATTTATTCATTATTCTATTAATAATGGTTTTTAAACCATAACTACCAGCAGCTAAAGTTAAACCACCAAACAACTGACCTAAATTATCAGGTGTTATACCCTGACTGTTTATCACATCTTTTAATATGTTCATCGTTGGGACCAACATAAAAGTAAAACCTAATATATCTGATAAAGTATGAATCGTCCTACCAATTTTTTCACCTATAGCAGCCATTAGTTTTTTAGTGTTAAATATAAATTTTGTCACATCACCTAAATACTTACCTAAGTCTTTATCGTTAACAGCCTCTCTAAGTCTACCAATTTCTACTTTTGAATGGGTCAACATAATAGCGAAAGATGTTATAAGGATTAAAGCTATTTCTTCTTTGGTAAGTGAAAAACCTCTATTATTTAACAATTCCGTAACTGGTCTCATAAAAGCCCCAATACCTGTACCGAACTGAAAGATAAATGAAGAAGCTAGTCCCATTTCTTTCATAGTACTTTTAACAATAGATTCGTCTTCAGAATCTACTCGTTCACTCTCATTTAACATACCTTCGTAAATTCTATTTACTTGGCCGTTAATGTATACTTGTTCTACTAATAAGTTTATGTTTAAATTATCCATATAATATAAATATTTAATAAATACGCAATGGTTAGAAAAGTATTCTTAATAGACATAGATGGTACTATTTGTGATGATATAAAAAATGAAGATTCACACCTATACTCAACAGCTAAACCTTTTAGTGAGGCTAAAAAAATCATAAACAAGTGGTTTGATGAAGGTCATCATATAACGTTTTTTACGGCCAGAGAATCTAAAGATAGGGAAGTAACAGAAACTTGGTTAAAAGAACACGGTTTTAATTACCATGGGTTAGTAACAGACAAACCTAGAATCAAAGATGGTGAAGAGTATTGTTGGATTGATAATAGAAAGGTTAGAGCTATTACATATTTAGGTACTTGGAGTGAATTAAAAGAAGTAGACGCTAAGATACATGTTTTTAATAATTAAAATAATATTACCAATCATATTATCTTACCCGATAAGTCATTATCTTATGCATAAGGGTCTTACACTTGATTTAACAATGCCAGGTAATGATAAAAGGTATAAAAGACTATCTATAATTTTTAAAATACCAATATTAAATGTTTTGGTCATGTTTTGTTATTTGGTGTACGTTTTACATAAATTTGAACGTGTTTAAATAAACCCACTGTAATCATATATTTATATGTATAAAGATTACTAAATGAAAAGTACGATTAAAAAAATACTTAGAGAAGATTTTGATTGGGTTGCTAAAGATACGGTTCCTTTCTTAGAGATTGGTGAACCACTTAAAGTACAAAATCCTAAAAACCAATATAGACTTCATGTACATCATGGTGTTGGTGAGGACCATGGGACTTGGATACCAAATTGGATGAACTATGACCCAACAAGGTACTTGGATATGTTAGTAAGACACATCAAGATACTTAGTTGGTTACAAAACAATTATAGAGAAGGTATTTGGGGTTTGGCGGATGCTTGGTTAGAGGGTGAAGAATGGGTTTTAAGTCCTGAAGATAATAAGAACATCAGAAATATCATGGAAGAAGAGGGTTGGACTATCGAAGAGGATAGTGACCAAATAAGAGATTACATTTGGGAATGGTTGAATGATGAACTAATGGATTATGGTCTTAGAGAGTATGACTCATATTACCAAGAAGACGCTACTGTAGAAGATTGGAAGGTAACGTACTTCGATGAATTTGGTGTTGAACACGCTGTTAAAGTAAATTTACCAAAATGAAAAACTTAATTAAAAAAATATTAAAAGAAGAGTTTGATGATTTTGGGTGGACAAAAGATGTTCCAGCAAAATTAAACACTTATCGTATAACATATAGAATGGAGATGTATATAGATGCTCATACCGAAGAAGAGGCTACTGAGATATATGAATCTATGGATTTGGGTAATGTACATCGTTATATGACTTATGACGAAGAAGAAGTTGGTATGAAAGATTATCAATGGTATGAAACCACTAGCATTGAACGAACAGAGGATTAAAAAAATGAAAAATTTAATTAAACAAATATTGAAAGAAAATGATTTTGAATGGGCTGGAGGTGAAATACCAAAAGTCTATAGAGTGGTTTATAATGACCATGATACTGGTGAACAATGGGTAGAAGGTTATTTTACTATGGAATCGTTTAGAAGGTATTTACAAAAAGAAAACGAAGAGAGGTATGATGACACGGATGAGTATGAAACAGAAGATGAATTTGATTTTGAAGAGGTAAAAATAAATTGGTGATGAGAAATTTAATTAAAAAAATATTGAAAGAGTCTAACGATTGGGGTGGAACTGGTAGAGACCTAAATATGCGAGACCATAGGGACTACGATAATAAAATTTATGTACATAGAAACTTAAATGCACCACCATACTTCTCAATTAAAAAAGCTGGTGGAGCTACAGGTGGTAAAGTAATTGGTTACGACACATCCATTCACTTAAAAGATGTTAAGTTTATTGTTGGTGAGAGAGGTAATAAAGAAGTATTACCTGTTGAGTTTGGTGGTGAAGGTAAAGCTAAAAATGTTCACGCTGGAGCTGTCGGTAAACATGTCTCTAGTGGTCAGAACTATAATGTAGATGGTTGGGAATTGGTTAGATACAACCCAAGACAAGGACACAAAAATTTTATTATAGCTTCAACAGGTGAACCTATACATTCAGTTGAAGAAGCCATTTTAATGAACGAAAAAGAAGTATGGGTAAAACTATAATAAGTGAGGGTTGGAAAACACCTAGATTCGGTGTTGTGGTACGTCAAATAGTTAAGGACGTTATGACTGTGGTTAAAAAAACTAAAGATTACCCACAGGACGAAATGGTTAGTTTAACATTACCATACGCTTTAAATGGTGATGAGGAATATGAAGTAAAGAATATTGGTGTTTCATTCTCGGTTGAGACGAATATTATACGTAAAGAAGGTAAATTTAAAGTAGAATCCTATAAAATAGATGAAGAGGATGTTATTGAAATAAATATATCTTTAGACCCTGAATACGAAGAACAACACTACCAAAATTTATACTATAAACTACAGGAAGATGTTAGACACGAAATGGAACACGTATTGCAGCATTTCGGTATTGGTGATAGACCTGAACCTATACCAGAAACAAATGAAGAAACAACATACGAACACCATTCAAAAATAGACGAAATACCTGCTATGGTACAAGGTTTCTATAGAAGAGCTCAGTTACAAAGAAGACCTATTGATGAGGTTATCATAGAGGATTTAGATAACGAAATAGCTTTAAACAACATAACCAAAAAAGAAGCTGAAGATTTATTTAATCTTTGGATGAATTACGTTAAAAGAAGATTCCCAAAAGCTATTTACTCCCAAGACTAAGTTATATATACTTAACTCATGGAATATTGGGTAGAAGTAAAGTTTGATTATTGTGGTGACCCGATGAGAAACCACGTCCAAGAAATTAAAACAAATCGTTATTTTAGAAAAAATGATGATGGAACAATACTAGAAATCAATGTTCCTACTTGTATTAAAGTGCTTAGTATGTTTGGAAGTGATTTGGTTATTAAAGGTATAAAACAAGAAGAATTTGAGAAGGTACTTAAAGACACTGTTAAATACATGGATATAGATATTACAACACATAAATTTATTTAAAATGGGAAAAAGTAAAAAAAGAGGTGGTGAGAAAGCCCACAGAAAAAGAGTTCAAGCTAGAAATCAAAGGATTAAAGCACAACAAGATGCTTTCGTTAAACAATTCAGACAAAAATTAGATGCTGGTGTAGCTGAAGAATTAGAAAAACAAACACAAGTTATTAAAGAAAGTAAAGTTGATGGTACAACGGAAAGAGGTATGGATTCAACAATGAGTACACCACCAATTAAATAATTTAAGATATGGAGAACACAGTAAAAGAAGGAGCTAAAGTAGTAGATAAAAAACCTTTATATGAGGGTTATTTTAAAATGTTAGAGTATAAAGTAGAAGATGAGGATAAAGTATATACTAGAGAAATTTATGAAAGGCCTAACGGTGTTGCGGCTATTGTATACGATACGAAAAAAGAAAAATACCTTTTTGTAAAACAATTTAGAGCCGCTGTTGAAGGTGATATGGTTGAGATTGTTGCTGGTTCCTTAGATATTGAAGGTGAAAAACCTGAAGAAGCGTTAAAACGTGAAATCATTGAGGAAATGGGTTATAAAGTTGACCACATGAATCACTTAAAAGATTTTTATGTATCACCAGGAGCTTCAACTGAAATTTGTTCTATTTTCTATGTAGAGGTTAGTGAAAAAATCTCTGATGGTGGTGGAGTTGGTAATGAAAAAATTGAAGTTGTTGAGGTAGATAAGTTAGGACCTATGGGTACACTTTTTTGGGAACCTGATGAAGATGGTAATATGATGCCTCCCTACCAACTAATTGATGTTAAATCTATTGTAGCTGTTAGTATGATTGAGGTTGATAGAATCATCGGGGATATGGCTAATGTCTTAACTCAGGCTAAGATGAGAAGTCTATAATGGAACCAAAAAAGAACATAAAGAAACATAATTTAGTAGAACCTAAATGGACCATCTCACCTTACGGTACGATAGTTGGTGGTGTAAATAACACCGTTACTGCTTCTAGAACTGTCGTGTTAGGTGGTCAAAATATTACAGGTACAACTAGTGATACAGTAGAACTCAGTCAACGTGAGTTAATGGACCGAATAAACGAAATATCCAATCAAATACATAGGAATAGTACGAGAGGTTCAGCTAATTGGGTTCTTATGGGTTCTGAAGCTCATAGATTATTCGACGAGGTTATGGGGGAACACAACAATGTCGAAGTGGGTGATTGGAAGATTGAGGACGATAGATACGTACAAGACATTACAATAACCCCAACTAGGTCGGTAGAGTACTTAGACTTAAATATTACATTTACAGAGGATAGTTGAAGTGGGATATGAGATTAATTGTTGCTGGTGGTCGTGAATTTAACGACTATGAATTACTAAAAGAAAAATTGGACAATCTTTTAATAAATAACACTGACGATGTTGAAATAGTTTCAGGTAAGGCTAGAGGGGCTGATTCTTTAGGTGAAAAATACGCTAAGGAAAAAGGTTATCCAGTTAAAGAGTTTCCCGCTAAATGGAATGAATATGGTAAAAGAGCTGGTTATCTTCGTAATGAAGAAATGGCTCTTTATGCCACTCATTGTGTTTGTTTTTGGGATGGTAAATCTAAGGGAACAAAACACATGATTGATTTAGCTAAGAAATCTAATTTAAATCTAAGAGTTGTAAGTTATTAATATATTTATTAGTATACATTTTGTATATTCAGTTATTTTTTGTAAATTAGAGAATAACTAAAAAAATATATAATTATGTTAACTTTTATTTTATTACTAATACTTTTTGTAGTCAGAACTTTTCATGTTTATTTTTTCATGAGAAAAATAAGTAAGATTTGTTATAAATACGATTGGAAATACATAGACGAATATGGTGACCCATTGTTAGATGTTTTAGCTGATGAAGATACGTATTATGTAAAAGCTGAATGGTCAGCTTATAACTTTTTATTTTTAAAGGGACCTAGCCCATTAAAGATGTTTTTTTCTTTAAAACCTTTAACAATAAAAGACCAGTACAGTAAAGAGGCTGTAGAAAAATTAAATAGATATGAACTTAACTGAGACTTATTATAAGTTAGCTTTAGATGAATTTTGGAAACAAGTAGAGGTGGATTATATGTCCGAAGAGGACATGGACCCACAATTAGGTAAATTACTTAAGGTTGCCGATAAACTTATTTTTCAAAAATTCGGTTTTGATAAGTCAGATAAAGTTTATTTTATATGTGGTTCAGCTAGGTTATACCTATACCCAAAACTAAGAGAGGCTTTTGGTCTTAAAAGTACTATAGGTGATTTAGATATGGTTATCCCTGACAGACAATTATGGGAAAAGGCTGGTATAGAAGATACCGTTTATAGACCATCTAAGGAATATAATATTGAAGCTTTTGATACTTGGGACCCATCTAGAGCTGGTGGAGCTTATGCGGATGTATCTGTAAGGTCAGACCAACAAATTCTAAAAGATAGTTCACTGGTTGGTGGGTATTATTTTATGAGTCTAACGGATGTTATGGATTATAAAATGAAAATGTCTCGTGATAAAGAAATAGATGTTGTGAATTTATTTAAAGAGTATTTAGAAAGTCCTGTTAAGGACAGAGTTGGTTTCTTAAAGAAAATGGCGGATATAATTGGTTTTGAAGAAACAAAACAATTTATAAAACAAGGTAAAATAACTTAATTATTATTCAGGTAAAGGTCCTAAACTTTTAATTCTTTTTACTACTATTTTTGGGTATTCGTTTTCTAACCATTGATGTAATGCCTCAACATATTCAAATTTAGGTAATTCAATATAATCTATTGTTTCATAATCACCCATATCACCTTGAATATCAATATTTAACTCACATTCATTCCAATAAGGTGTTGCATAAACCACATATTCATCAGTATCATTAAATCCCCATACTATTGTACCATTATATTCATCCATGCTATAATAGTAATCTCCATAACTTATTGGTTGTTTATTTCTAAAATATCTAACAACTTCACCATATAATGCTTCACATATTGGTCCATTGTCTATTGGTGTTACGTCTATACCTTTTACCCAATCAAAATCAGTGGATTCGTTTAATTTAAATAAATCCATCTCTTTACCGTTACGAACAACACCTAACACCTCTAATTTTTCATCACCATCAATAAAAGAAACCTCAAAATCATCACTTAAACCCATAGATTCTGAAACACCGTTATTTATTGGGGTATCGATTAAATCAAAAAATGTACCACTTGTTAAACGTTCACCTTTTGATGTTAGTTTTATAGCAAACGCATTAAACCATTTCTTTTTCCAGTTCCTTCCATTTATAACTTCACCCCTTAATGTGATTATATCGTCTACTTCAAGTCTACCATCATCGAATAACTCACCTAAAGTGGGTAATTTTGCATCAATATCAGAAATCCACTCAAAGTCCTCAGATTCCTGTAAGTTACCCCCACAAGACTCCTCGTCTTGGAAATTACCCCAAGCAATACAGTAAGTGTTTTTATCGTGTTCAGTAACGTATTCAAACATATCTACATCATCACCATTTATTAAATTATTCTCAATACACCACGCAATAACATCTTCACCTTCATCACCAGGTCCAGCATAATATTGGTCTTCAGCTGTGTAATCCCATATTTCATCTACAACATGTTCAGGTATTTTAACAAAATAAGAACCACCATCTGTACACTCATCTTCACCTGTTTCTTCATCATAGAAATAATTCCAACAAGCATATATCTCAAAGTATCTATAAGGGTCACCAGATGGGATATCATTAATCCAACCAAAATCATTGGATTCATTCATAGAACCAACCACTTCCCAAGTGCCGTTATCAACGTAATCTTTAAAATCACTCAATAAACCTTCACCATTATTATTCAATATGTTGCCGTTAGAATCATGGATACTAAACAGAACATATTTATCATCTACTATCCTTTTCAGTGTGATAATATAACCATTAGGTGTTTTATATTTAACACCAACCTTCACAGATAAGGGGTTAATATCTTTAACCCAATCAAAATCGTTAACACCTTCTCTTATAAATTTCTTACCCATACCAATAAATATCTTAATAACATTGTTATTTTACCTAAATAATATTAAACTTAAATAAAAAGAAAATATGGATAAAACAAAAATAGTTTTTTGGAATGTTGATACCCAAGAGGATTTAGTTTCAGAAGACGGTAAATTAAAAGTACCTAACATTGAAGGCGTTAAATCTAACCTTAAAAAATTAACGGATTTTGCTAAAGATAATAATATTAAGGTTGTGAATAGTATGAATTGGTTTACGACTGACACCAAATTTTTATCCGAAAGTCCTGATTACATTGAAACCTTCCCATCCCACTGTATTATGAATACAAATGGGACCAGGTTTATTGCCGAAACATCACCTGAAAGAGGTGATACCATGGTTATAGATTGGGAACCAAGTAAAGGTATGAATTTTCACGATATACACAGACACAGAAACATTATTATTAGAAAAAATTCTTTAGATGTTTTTGAAGGTAATTCATTTACTGAAGCTGTTGTGAATAATTTAGGTATACCGTTCTTAGATAGGCCTACATTTATCGTTTATGGGTTAGCAAACATTAAACCAACGGTAGACGGATTGACTAGACGTGGTTATACGGTTAAAGTTGTTGGTGACGCTATTAAAACTTTAGATGGGTCTAATAAAATAATTGATGAGTGGGTTGAAACAAAAGTCGTTGAATCTTTCACCACACAACAAATAACAACTATACTAAAAAAATAGTTATGTATAAATTTGAAGAGTATAAAAGAGGTGAAGTTGGTATTTCGGCTGATGATTACGGTATACAAGAACATAATTTTGAACAAGTGATTGGACACATAACAAATTGGTTCATTGAATATTTAGATTCTAATAAAAAAAGTGGTTTAATTGTTGAATTAGATGGTGGGTTAGATTCTTTGGTAACAACTGTATTATGTTTAAAAACAGGTTACCCAACCATCATACATGATAATTCTAATGACCTTAACTTAATTGAATGGTTAAAATCTAACTTCGATAATATACAAGAAGACTTATCCGTTAAAGAACTTTATGTTTTTTGTGAAGGTACCAATAAAATAGATTTACAAGGATTAAAACGAACTAAAGAATCAAACTTAAATCCTATCGGTGGTTTAACTAAAACTGATGTTAAAAAAATATCTAACATATTAAATTTACCCTATACAAGTTACGATAAAGATGATATTGAAGGTTTTTTAGGTTTTACTTATGTTGAATTAGAATGGGCTTGTGATTATGTTGAAGAGTATTCTTATTTAGATGAAGGTGGGGTGATGGTTTTTGATGATAGAGAGTCTTTTATGTTAAACGAAAGGGAAAAAGAAGTGTTATTACGTTACTTATCTCTTGATAAAAATATGGATAACAAATGTATAATTTGTGAGATACCAAACGAAATTTTATAAAAATGGAAAAAGAAGAAATATTAGACGTTTTAGGTAGGTGGGAAAATACCGGTTTATTAACTGGTTTACCACCATGGGAAAAAGAAGAATTAGCTTTATTATACGATAATGTTACTAGGGTGATGTTATCAAAAGCTGGAACAATAGATGAGGATGTTTATGAAACTTTGAGTGACGTTACTTTACCATCAACACGTAGATTATATAGACGTGTGGGTATAAACTTTGATATTAATATCATGGTCGATGATTTGTTAGATAAAGTAATCAAGAACCACGATAAGATTATTTCAACACCGATTAAAGATGAACATGGGAATATATCAAACCCAATAGTTGATTTTTGTATTGAGTTTGCTGACACTTACGAAGATGATGATATTAAACGTAAAACATTCACAAAAGAACAATATGTTGAAAGGGTTGATAAAGTTCTTGAAATGTTAAGAACTGTATTGTTGAGTGATGAGATGGTATCATTTGTTGACCGTTCTGATGGTGATTGGAAAATAATGTATTCCGACACTAAAAAGTCACCACTACAAACTCGTATGTGGAATCAAAAAAGGGCTGTAGAAACCCTCCATGGTGTCCTAAATGAGACGAATCAAGGGGTTTAAACTATTTATAGATAAATAATTATATTAAAAATTTAAAAAATGAGTATAGGTAAATGGGTTAAAAAAGGTATAGTATCTTTTTCAATAGCGACAGCCAATGTAGAAAAAAACGCTTTAAGTCAAGAAGCAAATAGTTTGGATGAAGGTAATGCCTCGGTATTACCCATGGGACAAAACCAATTAATGCAAGACCTTAAACAAGGTAGACTAACTCAACAAGTAAAAGAGTTTAGAAAGCACCACTATCAAGTTTTAAAAGAGGCTGAAAAATATAAAGTTAGGTGGGGTAGAGATGGTGATTTTGAAATGTTATCAGAACAAGAAGTCACTCAAAGAAGAGTTGCACAAGGTGACCCTTACGATTCTTATAAAGTCGAAGTTTCTATCGACAACAGAGGAACAACTAAATCACTTTTTGAACACGACTCAATCACTAAACCTATTAAAGTTAGACGAGGAGTTTTCCCTAACTGTAGAATAGAAGAATATACAGATTTAGTTCATGTTAGAGATATTGATGGTAAAAATAAACTAATAGATTTTTACATTAGTACAACGAAACCTGAGAATAGAATTGCCATGTTAGAGGCTAGAAACTTAATGGCTAATCCTGGAATCACAGACTTTAACAATATAACTAACCTAAGTTTTACAACACCAGGTGGTGATATGATGCAATTTGAATATAAAATGTTAGCTTTTGATAAAGTTGTGGAGTATAACGGAAATCTTATTGTTAAAATGTTTGCTGAAGTAACTAAAAATGGTGAATGGGCAGCAGAAAAATACATGATTACTGATTAATGATTTTAAAACGTGTCATAAAAAAAGTTGTTATTGATAAAGTTAAACAATTTAGTGATTTAAATAATTGGCACTTTATTGATTGTTGTATATCCGAGTTAGATTATGATTATGATGGGTATCATTTATACAATAATGAGTGGATATTGTTTAATGTTGACGGAATTGGTGAAGTTGAGGTTTATTTTGAAATTGAGCATAGGTGGAATGGTAGTTACGACCCAGGTGACTACTACACACCACCAGAATATTATGTAGATGATGAAACAATAGATGTAGAGGTTCATACCATATATAGGGTTGAGGATGACTCTAATTTTTATTTAGATAAAGAAATTATAGATGATTTAATGTATAGACTAGGTTATTATATACAGGACAATTTTATTTACTAATATTTTTAGTTCTTTCCGTCATTAAATTACGCATATCACCATATAATACTTCTAAAGCAGAACGTAGGTAACCTATGGTTTCATCATCATCAGTTTTAATAATCCAAGCTTTAATTTCCTTAGCTTTATCAACCATGATTTGTAATTTACTATAATACTCTTTATCTTCCATACTACTATAAATATTATTTTTTTTAGATTTAGTTGTTGACCGTTAAAAATATAATTACTAATTTTATATTGTTGTTGAGAGGGAAACCACACAAAAACAAAAAAGATGGTAATAATAGATGGAAGGGTTTACAATAATTACTGAAACTATTATAATTTACCATAGAAACTTAAAGATGGGACAGATTTATGGAAGGATTTACGAATCACTGAAACAATCAAAGACCCATAAGTATATAGAAAGGGTTTCTAAAAACAACAAGTAGGGGTAGCTTAACATTAAAGTGTTTCATATTCCAATGGAAAGATGGTGGTTGAAGTCCATCCTCCTACTCAAACAAGCGGATGTAGTTTAATGTTAAAATATTTTACAATCCAGTAAGAAGACGGGAGTTCAATTCTCACCCATCCGCTCACAACTTTAAACATAGATAAAAAAGAGGGAATCGTTTTGGTTTCCTCTTTTTTTTTAACTATATTTGTGATTATGATAGTAAATAAGAAAGTAAAATTTGAGTATATGTTTGTTGAGACCCACACTGTAGGTATTAAACTTATGGGGTCTGAGGTTAAGGCTATTGATAATGGTAAAGTATCTTTGGTGGATGCTTATTGTTATTTTAATGAAGGCGAATTATTTGTTAAGGGTATGAATGTACCTGAGTCTAAGGTTGCTTACACTCACGAACCTTTGAGAGATAGAAAGTTGTTGATGAAGAAGAAAGAGTTAC
>Ga0208899_1002610_pt1 | contig 11913 bp, 18 predicted proteins | sample VirMetDEL_Nov_24_FD_184518 | JGI IMG/M metagenome (GOLD analysis project Ga0208899, IMG submission 184518) | Aqueous microbial communities from the Delaware River and Bay under freshwater to marine salinity gradient to study organic matter... | ecosystem: Environmental > Aquatic > Marine >...
ATGACTCGGAGTTGCCGTCCATGTACTTCACCTCCTTCAATGCGCTGCCGTTCTCTATTGCCCATTCGTACATTTCCCAGCCTTCTATTTCTAGTTCAGACCCTCGGTATTGTACTATGAGCGTGTCGGTGTCTTCGTTGTATTCGATGCTGTCCATTGCGCCGAATGATCTAAATAGTCCTTCAAATGTTTTGTGCATAGTGTGTTAATGTTTGCCCTACCTTATTCGCGTTGCTGATTGCAACCCGTGTCAGTTCAATGACGGCAGGGTGTGAGTTCTTGCTTACAGGTATCTGTCGGTAAATGACTTGGCGTAGTGTGCCTGTTGTCATCCCGAACTTCTCTGCTACTTGCTCAATGTCGGTCAGCAGAAGCATACATTTTAATGCCTCGCTGAGTTCTGTGCTGATAGTTTCTTTGATTTTCACAAGGCAAATATAGCACCTTGTTTTGAAATAACAAAATCAAATTTTGTTTTTCGCTCTATCGAGTAGCAAATCCATATAGGACTTGTTGCTGATTCTAAAGTATTTTCCGCAGCCTGTTTTGCAATGCATATCCCTTTGAATAGTTCCCATTGCAGTCGAGCGGGTCTTGTTTAGATACACATTTTTATTACCACACTCAGGGCAGCAGTACTTCGGTAGGTCTTGCTCCTGACCCCTGATGCTTGTCTTATGTGGCACATAGTTCTTCATGCGCTCCCACACATCTTGAAGCAGCACTACATCATTCTCGCAGTATTCGACCATCTTGGCAAGGGCTTCCTTGTCTCCCGTCATCACATCCTTCCATAACTGAAAGCCACCTGTTTCTGTCTTTTGTCCTACGCCCAGAAACTGCCCTATATAATCCAATCTATTTGAGTTAAATAGGAACGTGCCCCGTGCCGCTTTGAGCGTGTCTAGTGTGGCGTATTTTGGGAATGCGGGTATGTTGTGCTTCAAGCAACGTGTCTTCACCCACTTCAAGTCAAACCGATCTCCGTTATGCGCTATCATCTCGTCAGCCTTATTAGCAATCTTGATGAACTTTTGCAGCATCTTTTTGTCGTTCTGCTTGGAATCCCATGTCAATGAATGCACCTTGTCCTCGTGCTGCCACTTATAGCAGATGCAGATAATCTTGTTGTCCTCTAGGATGTTCTCGTAAGACAAGTTAACCTTATAGCCAGGTCTCCAAAAGTACCCGATACATGGACTTGTTTCCAAATCCATAAACAGTCTTTTAATGTGTGGTGTTTTTTTGCTCATGGTATCTTTCTTTAGCTTTAGCAAGTATGCGCTCCCTATTTTTTTGATACCAATTACTTTTGTATTCCTTCTTGTCTCTCGTTCGCCCGTCCTTGTATGTTGGCATCTTAGTTGGGTCGCATGAGACGTGCAGCCCGTGTTGTATCGCGTGCTTTATGTTTTCCGCTATGGTGCAATATTCTAAATTGTTTGGTCGATTGTTCAACTTGTCCCCGTCAATATGGTTGATTACTAGCCCGTCGGGTCTTGCCCCGTGGAATAGCTCTGCGACCAATGAGTGTATAGGTGTTTGTTTGTGATTCATCTTAACGCACCTATACCCGCTTGGGTTAAGCCGCTGACTCAATAACCTACCTTTAGATTGAGCATGAGAGCTAACAACCTCTACTGCGCCAGTAATATCATCAACATACACCGTATAGTGAGGCTCGTAATTAAATTTATGTAACATATTTTGTAGGTTTAAACAACCGCTTTATGTGCGGTGTCGTAGCCATGAGTAGACTATTAATGTGAGCGAGATCAGAAGCACCCATATCCACCACTTTGAACGCTTTGTGTGGTACTTCGTCACCGTGTTTATTTGTATGATAGTGTCAGGCACTTGTGTTAATGTGACCATAATGCTATCGAGTTTCAATATTGTATCGCGCTTGATGATAACCCTGCTTGTTGCTCTGCCGTTTGTCACCGTTATCGTGTCGTGAATTGTTCTGTGGTCCACAACTTTTACCGTGTCAAGTTTGGGAATCATCCGAATCTTGTATATAGTGTCTGCTGTGCGCTCACAGAGCAAAGGGTAGTTTTTACATAGCCTTGTAAGTCTGCGCTGTGGTGTGCAGGATATAGCTAAAAAGGACAATATAAGTAGAATATAGCGCATTTAGTATATAGCATCTCTAATCTCTTGAACATCAAATGATGGACAAGCCTTGTTCACATTCGGGAACTCTCGGTGTCCTTTGATTTGTGCCCCAGGATATACCGTTCGAAGTGAGTGGACCAGCAAATACATTTGATCCTTTTGCTCTTCAGTCCGCGTGTCCTTTGGTAGCCCGTTAGAATCTATGCCACCAATATAGGAAAGGTGTATTGAGTTTTTATTGTAGCCCCGCACCCCGTTAGCAATCTTGTCAACGTCTTGAAGCTGTACGATGTTGCCGTCAGCCTCAATGATGAAATGGTACCCAGGACTTCGCCATCCTAACTGCTCACGCCAATACCTTTCTATTGATTCGACTTTCGTGTCGGGCTGTGTAGCTGTGCAATGAATGACTATGTAGTCTATTTGTCTCACGATTCAAGGGCTTGTATGACCATCTCTTTTAAAGTGTTGTCATCGGTAGCCGCAGCCCAAGCCTTAACGATGCCTTTGATTTCCGCTAGTTCGCTTTTAACCTCTGCCAGTTCTGCTTGCAGCTTGCGGTTTTCTTGTTCAAGCTGTTGGATCTTCTCGTGGTCGCTTTTGCTATTGTCTCCGCGCTGCTTCATCCATTGAGACACAAGTTCGCGCAGCCCTAACGTACTTGCAAGGGTCACAACTATTGCTACCCACATCGGAGTATTATCGGGGCTATCCATTGAATTGTTCGTTATTCCTTGCTTTTTCTGTGTGGTTCGGGTCGATTGCATTTAAGATCCCTGCAAGTAGCCGCCCCATGAAAGTCAAATGGTTGCCGTGTTCGTTCACTCCTGTAACGTGGCTCACAGTCAGGTCAGGGCTTCCGTATTCTTTGCGCCCTAGATGATTCTTTAAGAACCAATCATTGAATATATCCCTGCAAACGACATTGCCAAGCTGGTCTATACCGAATGCGATTTCATGATAGTACGCCTTCATTTTGCCTGTGAAGTGCGACCATGACCCTTTGCGGATCGAACGGGCTATGAATTTGATGTGCGTATATAGAAACGCAAAGACCCCGAAGGTCAGCATCAATATAAAAGCCCCTAGAAGTATTACGGTTGAACGACCCATTACGCAAAAGTATTATAGAATATTTGCTTTATTGAAAAACATTGTTTTATATTTGCTGTGTCAACATAATTAGTAGTATTTAGTTAAGGTTTAGGGGCTGAGAAGCCCCTTTTTTTATACCTTCCCTTTGACTCCCGCGCACTCTTGCTGTTGTGGCATCGAGCGCACATAGCCTGCAAGTTAGATTCGTCTAACTTCTCCCCGCCTTGACTGATAGGCTGAATGTGGTCTACTACTGTTGCGGGTATCTTTCTCCCCTTTCTTTCACACTCTACGCAGAACACATGATCTTGCAGGAAGTACTCGCGCAGCTTTCGCCATGCGGTCGTGTGGTAGAACGCGGCATCTTCTGCCTTGCTCCAGGCTTTCGGTGGCTTGTTCCCTATCTGTATTCCTGGTATTTTTTTCTTTAGCCCCCTCATATCTTCACTATCTTATAGTAAGCCCGAACCGTAGCCGTTCCTCCTGCTCCCGTGTAGCTGACTGTGTTGCTAATCTCGATTGCGCTATTATCTAGGTTCGACAAGTCTCTAAGCCCTGTATTATGGTAGATGTTCTCGATGGTTAGCTGCCCGTTATAGTCTGCCGTCTCTAAGAAGATGTCAGTAGAATCAAAGGCTATCCTTGTAGAACTAGCCGCGTAGTGGACTTCTAGCGTTCCCGTAGACCCTGAGTATTCTGTCCCGTTGTGGTCGTAGAAAATGGTGATCCGTTGAATGTCGTAGTAGTATCCGCTGGGTGCTGTTCCGATTAGCTGAACAGGTGTGCTATCTAGCGACTGTATCTGCGCTTGACTGAGTGCGGTTTCTGTGACCATTTCGCCAAGTGGAGCAACCACCCCGCTACTATTCTTGTAGCTTAGTTGTCCTGAGTCGCTGCTTTCAAATATAGTTCGGTTAGCAACCCCGCTGTCAGCAGATTGAGATTTGATGCGCATTTCAGATCCGCGCAGAACGTCCGCGCTCTTGGTCTCCCATTCCATCAAAACGATGTAGAACCCGATGTTGTAATCGTAGTCCGCTGTATCTGAATCTACACTAATTGAAGTATCGCTAGACCCCACATCTCCATCAACGGTAAATGTCTGTAACACCTCGCCCGTTAAAGGGTGAACGATGCCGATGGTGTCATCGTCTTTGATGTTATCGTGTCCGACCTGACGGAGCAAATCAATGGAAGTAATGGAATCCGTTTTATCTATTGTGCTGCCATTCTCACCTATGCGCTCGAGTTTGAAGTATCGGTCATCATTCTGATCCTCTTTGCGCGGACCCCTGTTGCGCCTAAATACCGTGGGGATGTCTTTGGGCAGCTTATCGCCAATGTCAATTCCGTTTACCGCTTGATTGATGCGCCACCAGTCCCCGTCATACTCATCCATTTTGCCCTTATGCGTGAGCCTTCTCATCACATAGGTTTCGCCTGAGTATATCCACGACAAATGCGGTCTGTAAAAGCCTTCTATCGGACCTCTATACATACGCACAGGACTGATTTGATAACTCATGCGCTCATAGAGGTGCGTTAAGCTGAGGTTAGTATCGGTGTCATACCCCGCGTCCCAAGTAGTAGCAACCGCCCAAGTGCTGCCCGTAGTGTTCACCTCAAACATAGACTTGGTAGATATTACAGAGTTGTCATTGAACCAAACATCTCCGAGGTCTAATACCTTGCTATTGTCGTTAGATGTCGGGTTCTGCACATTTGCTTCAAAATCCCACTTGAACTCCTCGCTTCCGCTGACAAGTCTTACCTCTGGTTGCTTTACGTCTATGTGGTTTTTTGCGGCAATGATGTCAACATCTGAAGGCTGCGCACCAGTCCCGCGATCCCAAAACTCTACCCGACAAGTTAAGGTGCTAAGAGTGTATGTCCCAGCGGGAATAGGTGGAGTAATCACACGCACGACATAAGTGCCGTTGTTCCCCCTTGTAGGCTTGTAATCAATATAACTCGCAGCAGATCCGTTCCAACTAAATGTATTGGTTTTCGAGTCCCAATCCAGATAATATGTGCCGATGCCAAGGTTGACAGTCCATGTAACTTTGAACTCCCACCTCTTGCCCTGTATATCTAGTTCTTGAATTATCTCTAATTGAGTGGGCGGTGAAGTGGTGGCGTAAATTGTGCCAAGTGCTACTGTAAATGTCTTGTCTTTGTCGTTCACAGTTGAGCCGCTGCCCGTGTCTATATAACCTATACGATATTCATACTCTGGATCAATCGGCAGCAAATATCCTGGCTTCACATTTGCACGAACTATATCCAAAGGTTCGCGCAGCATATAAGCCCCGCCACCTAATACCCGCACTTGGTCTGTTGTTGGCGTGGTTGTGTTTGATACTACCGTACAGTCATTTGATACTGACGAACTAGATAGCTCAGTTAGCCCTTTAGATAGCTGCCTTTCCGTGTGGGTTGTGCCGTCATGGTTGCGCGGTTGCCTCAGATAATAGCACCCGTTCGCGTGAAAGAACTGCGCCCCGAACAGATTGCAGATCCCCTCTATTACCTCATAGCAAGTTTTGTTTGTGGTGTCCTCGCTGCCTACCTCGTTTCTGAATTTTAACACATCGCATCGGGTGTACAGTATTGGCGAATCACTCGCAGGGCTTGACACGTTATTCTCTGTCCATTCAATAGACTCTCTGATGTATGCATCACTAGAACCCCAAAAAGAATCTAATCCATTTTCTTTGAGGCACTCGGTAATGAACTGCATGATCTGACTCGACCCCGTGTGCGTTCCGTTAGCGATTCCAGGGTATCGAATATCTTTCAGAAGGTTCAATCCGTCCGTAGCCCTCAATGTGAACTCAATAGGCTCTGCGGTGTTGTATCTGACTATGCCTTCTTTCTGAACAATGCCAACCCATTCTAGTTCGTAACCCCCGCCCGTGTCGCGCTCTATTGTCACCTCTATATTCTCCTCGTCTGAGGTTTCTATAGAAGTGATTGCAGCGGCTATGCCCGTAGTGCCGTCATCGTATAAGTTAAGCGTTAGTTCGCTTGTGATAATTGGGCTGAGTAGCGTATCATCAGAAGGTGAGTAGGTGAGTTCAAAATCGTTCATAGGTGTTGACACCGCAGCCCCGCCATAGCTGCCGTCATATACTCGGAATCTGTAATTAATTCCAAGTGATGATGTCATTTCACTTTGTAGTCTTACCGCCATTATCTACCACGTCTTTGATAGTCACTTGATAGTATTACTAAGTGGTCACCTCGGATTTGACCCGTCAGCTCTATTTTTTGTCCGTTTGCTGCTACCCCTGTCGCAGATGTGCCACCTGTTACGTCTTGCGACATTGAAGCCTGCATAAACCCGCGACCTACTGCCGCACCTACTTTTAGAAGCGCACCCGCTGTAATATACCCCTGTCCTGCACCCTGCATTCCAGGGGCTAGCATCAACGCAGAACCTATGGCGATAAGCTGAGTACCTAGCTGACTTGCAAACTGCATTATCTGATCTATCAACGCTTTGCCTAGTTCGCCATTTTTAAAACCACCCTGCCCAAGAGCTCTGCCAAGTTCATACCCTATTGTTTCTAGTGCAGGAACTATCATGCTCTTAGCGGTGTCTTTCATCTTAGTGGTAAACTCCATCCATGATGCGGTAGCCATTTGAGTTTTGTATTGAAGACCCTCAAGTGATTCGCCCACCTTGCTGATATAGCTAACAATTTTAGGTGTGTCGCGCTCCATTGTTGTGGCTAAGCCTGATAAGCCTATGCCTTGCATTGGTTCAATAATACCACCGCGCCTTTTTGTTTCTTTTGCGCCACCATTACCGCCACCGCCTTCAACGACCTCATCATCAACAACATCGTCATCATCAGCAACGGCACTCAATTCTGAGACACCAAGAAGTTTAGCGGTTGTCTTGTACTCTTCGTTAATTTTCTTTATCTGTATATATCTCTCTGCCTCTACATTCCTAATTCCTATAATCGCATTCTTTAGCTTCGTGCTATCAAAACCAAGGTTCATCTCACGGGCTAAATCGTCCACTTCGTTCATTACAGCCTGAATCCCATATTTAGGGACGTTCAAGAGAGAATTTCTATTTCTAGCAATAGCATCTACAACCCCCGTAGTAAATGCGTTTATCTCCCCTTCTGTTGCCTTAGAGAAATACATTGAACGCGCCGTAGTTGCGCTGCCTGTGACATCGCGCAAGTTCTGCATAGCCCCCCGCGATTTGTTAATAGCGTCTTGCTCCGCTTTAGCAATGTCCTCTTGCTTACTTTTTAGGAAGATGCTTTGGAGTAGCGACTTATTTGCAGCCTTTTGAGCTTTGTTTATTTCTTCAAGATTTGACTTCTCGTTTAATTGGTTAGGTAAATACTGACCATACTTTTCATTGAGTTGTCTGATTGCTTCAACCCTGCCTTCTGTTCCTTCTTTGGTTCGCTTAAGCACAGAAAACAGCCCGTTCATCTCGGTCTTTTCTTCAATCAGATTCTTAGTGAATGTGCTTTGTGGCTTTTGCCCCTTTCGCATCACCATGAATAATGTAGTGAACAAGCCTACCACAATCCCTATTGGTCCTGCCGCAGCAGACATCGCTAAGCGTATAGTTTTAAACCCTGTTATCATTGTCGGGATCCATTTCACAACCTTCCCAATTACAAGGGCAAGTGGTCCAATAGCCGCAGCCAACCCAGAAGATACTACTGTGAACTTTTTCCATGCTGGTGTCATGCCATTCACAATAGAAGCTGCCTTAGTCAATGCTTTAACTATCTTGTTCATTACAGGCAGAAGCAACTCTCCAAAACTAGCCGCCATCAACTTGGCGTTGTCACGAAGAGTACTCATCCTACCCGCGAATGTTTTACTCTGCTTTTCAATACCCCCCGCGAACTCTGTGTTACCGATGTTTAATAGGTACTGCTGTATTTCTTTTGAGTTGAATCCTACTTCAGTAGTTACCCCTCGGAACATAAACTTAACGCGGTCACCTTCTTTGTTCGCCTTAATCCCGAACTCCTTGAGCCTCTCAAATTCTCCCGTTGCAGCATCAGCCACAGCTTCAACCATTTGGTCGAGACTCTTACCCATTGACGAGGCTGTGTTCCCGTAGCTTCTTAATGCGCTAATAGACGGGTCAAGCCCCATGTTTTTCAGCTTGACAAATGCACCCGCCACCTCTTCAAGTTGAAAGGGTGTTGATGCGGTGAACTTGTTTATCTCAGCAAAGGCTTTTTTTGCGGCAGTTTCGTTGCCTTTAAATGCAGTATTTAGCCGAACCTGCAAACTCTCCATATCAGAGGCGGCTTTGACCGCAGCTATACCCATACCCACAATAGGCAGAGTCACGGCAGCCGTCATGTTCTTGCCGATAGAAGAAAACTTCTTTGAAGTCTGCGCCATCTCCCTACGGACGTTCTGCATCTTAGTGCTGAAGTCCTTAGTGTTCAGTCCGAATGATACGTTTAATCCTAGTTTCTTAGCCATCTATCTGCTTTGGAAATTTCCTTTTTATTGCTTCTAATCTCTTTGACTTGTCCTCGTTAGTAGGTCGCTCGTGGTCTAGTAGCATCAAGTCCTTCGGGCTGCGGATCTTAGCTCCTGCCGCCTTAAATGAAATGAATCCCAGCCAACGTGTGCGCTCCCACTCCATTCGCTCTTGCGCCCTCATTATGTTTACTCGCCCCTTTGCGTAGTTCGCAAACTCTCTCGGTGTTAATTCGTACACCGCCAAAGGCTCTAACCCTACCTCACTCGCTGACCGTTCAAGCGCATCCCATAGGTCAGCATCTACTTTCCCTCACCGTCAGTAAACTGCTCCATATCCTCCTCTAGTGCAGTTTTTAGTTTCTTGAAAGCAGACGGGTCATCATCAATCATCTGAATGAGATGCTCCTTCTTGATGCGTGTCTTTGAACCCTCGCGCTCATAGCCCTTGTTAATAGCCAAAAGCCAAGCATCTTCGCCCATATCCAATTCATCTAACTCCGTTGCCTTCTTTGCTAGTGTGCGAAAGCATTTGTAGGTAAATGCAAATGGGTACTCGTTGCCGTTTAATTCTAGTGTTTTCATTACTGTGTTATTTTTGTCGTACTCTAAATCCCATACTTATCTGATACTCGTCACGGTCGGGATTGTAACCGCGATCATCTTGTCCTTCATATTGAATCAAATCTATATCAATACTATTGACTGTTCCTGTGTATTGGTCAAGCGCAGACTTCACCAAGTCCGCGATAGTATGCCCCGTTTTAGGTGTGCCGTTCACGAATATGTCTATCTCTAAATCCGTGAATATGACACTCGCTGCACCGTCCTTTGAGTAGTTCGGGTCTTGATTCTGAATAGCATAGATCAAACATGGATTCGCTGCCTCTTTCGGAGCATTCGTGTTATAAATGTCACAAGCGGCAGTTAGTGTGCTGTCTGCTGCAAGGATGGTATATATGGCTTCAGTTAACATCCCAGCCGTACTTTTTTGCAGTCCGTTTCAAATACCCGTGCATACTGTTATTCATCTTAGATATTACCTCTGGCTCTACAGTCCTTAAAGCATCTTGCTTCCAATCGGTTTCCTCTTTGATCCGCTCACTCGCTCCAGGCAGTAGAAAGTATCCATAGAACCCCGAACCTCTTGGCTTCTTCGCCTGCGGTCCTACATGTATAGCCACATATCCTTGCGAATTCTTTCTGTTGGGGAATGCCTTCATCGACCTTGCCAAGTTCCCTGCACCCGTATAGTTTAGGTTCGTCTTGCCGTCCTTAGTGTAGTTTAGCTGCTTGTGGTTTCTGCTGTTGCGATTGCTACGCGGCACAGTATCATTCAACGCTTTTAGGTATGGCTTTGACTGCGCTCTGAGAATAGACAAAATCCGCCTGCGCTTAGTAAAGTCGTTTTCAATATGCTTCAAAGAAGCAATGACCTCCTCCATGCCCTCTAGGCTTACGGATGTGCCGCTCCTGCGCTCATTTGATCCCGTTAATCTAGCCATCTTTCCTTACCGCGTGTATCTCTATCTTGCCGAATCTGTCCATGATACGAACACTCTCAATATCCCAATAGCCGTTATAGCTGATTCGCATAGTTGAAGTCGTTCCCTTTGTGTCGCTATCATACTGAACAAGAAACACAGCTCTTTCAGTCCACGTATCACGCGCACCCTCTAAACTCTCCTTGCCTTTCTCATATTTAATATGAGCATAGGGCTGAGCATAGGTAGTCCACGTTTTGACTAAACCACCCGCAGAATCCCGCGCAGTAGTGAAGTTCTCAATAGTGATCCGCTGTGTTAATGCTCCGTATCTCATAGCTAAAAAAGGGGCAGGGCTAACCATACCCCCACGACACTACTACACAGTCGCTTCTGTCAATGCTCCCGTTCCTGTGAACGATGCACTAAAAGTCTCGTTATCGCTATCAATACCCGCACTACGCGAAAGGCTTGTTACATAAGCCGTTCCGCTGTACTTGTTGTCACCAGATACCTCCGTGGAGTACATTACCGTCACAGTAGTACGCCCCGAAAGGTCGCTGAACAACTCAGAGAATCCTTCCCCCGCATCTTCTGCGAAGTAGAACTCTCCATCTACTGACCAATTTGCAAGCCCTTCTAGATTGTCTACCCAGACAGAACTATCTTTAGTCGTTGCATCCCTTACACCTAGTTCGATGCTCAGGGTCGCGTTTGTTGAATGGGCAACCTTTGTGCCATCTACATAGATCGCAGCTAGTCCGCCTCTGTTAATTCCTGTTGAAGCCATTTTCTTCTTTTGTTATTTGTTTGAAATCCTTATCCTCTTTTGTTTCCTCGGTAGTGACTACCACGCCCTTTGTCATAAGTTCTGCGTACAGATCACTCGCAACTTCTAGCGTGTCACCCTTTCGGAATGTCTTGCCGTTTACTACGGTCTTTTTTGAAAACTCTATTTTCATGTGTAAATCCTTTTACTTACGTTATCCATTAGTCGAGCCACCACTCCATGCTCTTTCAGGCTCATTGCTGTTCCCGTCATGCGCTGCTCGTATAGGTCGCCTATAACAAGTTCCAGGAGTTCTACAAATTGGTCAGGGATGTCGAAATAGTCCGCGTATCCTGCCGTAAATGCGACCTCGATAGCATCATATTTATCATACACGTTCGGTTGAGTTGTTACCTCTACCCGTGATATATTCCCATTCAAACTCGTATCGTAGTTCGATGTAGCCAATGTCTGTAAGCTGTTGTTCGTGTCGTAGTACTTGATTGAATCGACTGCCGTAACAGGGTATTTTGGAATGATGAAATGGTCACTATACTTCTCTACCGAAGTCGTGTCTCCATACCAATGATCCATATATAGGGTATAGCTGCGCGAACCAAGCACAATCCAAGTCTCTTGCTCGATGATGTCTACCGCTGCATTAATCAGCCTCGATAGCACCCCGTCTTGGTCTGTACCCGTTACCCGCAAAAACTCCTTAACCTTTGTTAAAGGGTATGCTAGTCCTTGTGGTTTATTTCCTGCTACTACTCTCATTTCAAAAAAAAGGGGCGGGATACTTCCCACCCCCGTTCGCACTATGAATTGAACAAATTATTTATTATCCTGTGTACCCTCCTACTGAGATGGCTGCATCTTGGATGAGTGCCATATCCCAGAATGAGTTCAGTACAAGTCTATCCATTCCTGATGTCGCTACGCTGTAAGGGTCTACCATCAAGTCGA
>Ga0208899_1002616_pt1 | contig 11903 bp, 27 predicted proteins | sample VirMetDEL_Nov_24_FD_184518 | JGI IMG/M metagenome (GOLD analysis project Ga0208899, IMG submission 184518) | Aqueous microbial communities from the Delaware River and Bay under freshwater to marine salinity gradient to study organic matter... | ecosystem: Environmental > Aquatic > Marine >...
TTAGTTACCTTGATAAAGACACGAGACTTCTCAGCCTCTGTAAACTGAACCTCTGGCCCATAAATACCACGATAGTTTCTGTATGCTCTTAACCAACGTGTTTCATCTTGTCTACGATAGTCTTCTGCACGATTGTACTTCTCCATAATAAATGGAATAATCTTTGACGTTTCAGCATCCACAACATCTGTATCATCTGTGTCCTCTAAAACAACTGCGTCATCTTCAATAAAGACTTCGTTATCTTCTGCCATTTACTTTTCCTTAATATCCAAACGTGCTATCTGCAACTCTCATACCCATTGATGGTGTACCATGTGGATCGTAATCAAATACACTAAACCTTGGTCTTGACATTATACCGTATCTTAGAGCATCATACAAGTGGTCTTCTGAATGTGTATCTACATCTTCTGGATTCTTTTTATCCAAAGGTATTGCAGGTAATTGTGCCACAGTATTTACACAGTTTTCAAAGAATATCATTCTTGGTTCTTCTGTAAACTCATCTACCTGTAAACGTCTGTGTACTTCGTTCTTACCTGCTACACGTGAACCCTTTGATCTATCTGAAGGTCGCCAACGACAACCTCTCATTATCATCTGTTCAGCCAACGAAGGACCAGTATCACCACGCTTATGCCACAAAGAACTATCAAGCACTCCATACTTTATGTTTCCATCTTCTGCTTCTAGTTCAAGAACTCTATCAGCTAAATCTGTAGCTAGTACCTTGCTTACATATAATTCTCTGTATACTACTATTTGTTCACTTGGTGCGACAGCAAACCAAAGTACGGCACTAAAAGACCCATAGCCATAATCGCAAGCTCTAAACTTGACCCAGTTACTGGGGATGCGAAAAGGTTCAACGACATGTATATTCCTATCAAATTCTGTGAAGGCTGCACCTTCTTTAATATCCCAATCCCCATCTAGTAACTGCCTACGTTGTTGTTCTGGTAGTGACAGTAGCATGGCTTCATAGTCACCTTGCTGTGATAAATATGGATTGTCTTTTAATCTAGCAGGTATAAACTTACGTTTGAATAAATACTTACCTGCTTTCTCATGTCCTGCAGGATACCTTAAAGTTTCTCCTGTGTCAATGTCTGTTGCTTCAAAAGGTTTGTTTGGAGCAGCAGGATCAATAAACATTTTCTTAACCCAGTGATGGCCTCTACCTCCGGGGTTAGTAGTAGCCCTCATATATACTGGAAGATCGGGTGCAGTGGACCGTAGACGAGAGCGCATGTAGTTCCATGCAAATGGTGTGGGCCATTGTGTCAACTCGTCAAAGCCTATCCAACTAAAAGCTAGACCCTGATAACGCAAGACATCATCTTCTTTATCCAGATATGACATCCACAATCTTGCGCCAGAGGGCGCAGTCCACTGCATCTTACGTTCAGACCACTTAATACCTTTCCAAATCTTAGGATACATTTCCTGTGATTTAAAGATAAGTTCCCTTAGTTCTTCTGTTGTATGCCGTAGTAGCAAACCAGAAAAGGATGGATGGCCCATGTAACGTAGAGGGTCAGCTAACATGGCGTAGCTTTTGCCACCACCTGCGCTGCCACCATATAACACTTCTCTTTCACCTGCAGCTAGGAAGGTTGTTTGTGGACCTTCATTGGGTTTAAAGATAACGTTGTGTTGTTCTTCAATAGATGGTGTATCTATTACTGGATTTGGTTTAGGCTGCGCTTGTGTCTTCTTTACTGGCTTCTGCTTTAGCTCCAAGTCTTTTGTTGTCGATCTCTTCCGCTTTGGCGATTGCCTTTTTCGCATAGTCTGCCCATCTGCGTAGGCTTCCAGATTTGTTTTTTCTTCTTCGCTCATTGTCTAACCGTTTCCTCAAACCTACATGTGAAATACTTCTGCCAGTATTCCTTGTGAGCCAGTTAGCTACTTCACGATAGGAGTATTGTTTTAAATACTTCTGTGCTTTCATTAGCATATCTAGCTGATGTTCATTCGGTAATAGTACGTCTGGATCATCGGGGTCTACATCATACCCAAAAGGTATGGTGCGTGATATACGTGGAATAGGTATCCACTCGTTGTCTTCTTTTATGTCAGTTGGTTGGGGTAACTTCCATTGCTTTAATGGTTTAGTCATCATCTTCCATTTGTTTTGGGGGCATAAGCATCACACCGCCTCTGGCTTCAACTTGTACCTTCTCAGTCTTTACTAGACCAGTACGATCAAGTAACTCTTTAGCTGCTTGCATCTTATCACGTATGCCTAACTCAGTAGGATCATACAATGCACCAACCATAGCCATTGCAGCTTTGGGAGCATTGCGTGATAGAAACGTTTGAGTAGCATCTATGATTTCTTCTTTTAAACTATTTACAACACTGCTTGTAGAAGTAGTATCTGAATACCCTGCAAGTTTCTTTGCTGTGAGTATGTCACCACCTGCCTCTTCAAATAGTACACTGAGGAACTGTTGTTGTTGTTCTGTTAATTGTCTAGCCATTATACCATCAATTCAAAATGCGGCCCATCAATAAATGGACGTCTTCCTTCTGATCTACGTAGGTCTACATATTCATTCATGGCTTCTTCCATTGTACCACCATAATCTACTATATTGCCTACTGACCAAGCTGCGCCCCACTTAACAGCACAGCCAACTTCTTTTGCTGCAGCTTTCATAGCATCAGCAATATTATCGTATACATTTAATTCCCATACTACATCTGATCCATCATATGCAACTAAATCTACTGCATGAGAGTATCCTGAGTCTTGTAATAAATGTTTACTGTTCATAGTCTGTGATCTGCCAGACTTAAACAAACGCTCTTGCTCTTCCAAACTTCTTACACCAAACGTGACTCCGAAATCTACCGATGTCACTTCTATAGCTTTTTTCACTGTCTCCACCATATCGGGGTGAACACCCTCTAGTTTACCTAGTGATCTGTTTGATAATTTAAATGCCATTACTTATTCTTTCTATTGTCTACTGTAGATAAAGTCATACCACCCTTACGATAATCCTGTGGTATAAACTTTCTATTTGTTTTATCTTTTGATTTTAATAGTTTTATTTGTTTTTTCTGGTATTTTTCATAGTCATCTAAAGTTAATGCAGAACCAGAATAACCTGTCTTTGATTTTTCTTTCCTGCGTTTACTTCCCGAAGCAGCAGACATACTATAAATCATTTTCTGTGCTTGTGTTACGGTTTTACCATATTTCTTTTTAAATTCTGCATGGGTCATACTACCATCAACAATTTTGTCTATGTCTTTATTAAATCGTATAACTAACTTTTTTATATTAGCATCGCTACCTGCTTGTTGAGAACCTGCTGCAGTTGTGTATGATTTAAGTGTTTTTTTCTTTTTATCTGCCATATCTATTCCTACTTCTTAAAAAACTTTGTTGCTGCTCTTACACCAAAAGATGCAGATACGATTACACCTAAGGTGTATTGGTAGTAGCTAGGCATAACTTCCAAAGCAAGGAAACCATCTGCTACTATCTGTCTACCCCAATCCCCACAAAATGCAAGGATTAATGGAATTGAAAACAAAATTGTGAGCCATTCGTCTTTCCACGAGTTTGCAGATGCATTAGCCATAATGCGATCCCACTCAGCTTCTGACGTAGCGGCTGAAACCATGATGGCTGCTTCCGCTTCTGCTTTAGCTACCTTCACTTTATTCTGTGCAGCTTTCTGTTCTACCTTACCATTCAGCCAAGTACCTGCCAGACTAGCTATAGGTCCAAGTAAACCCTGTATCATTTCTTTGCTCCCATTGCTGAAAACCCAAAGTATGCACCAACCAGTGCAGACACAGATACAACATAGATATTAGCTATGTCAGCTATTAGCATTGCTGCTGTATCCATTCCAATAAGGGTACATAGAAAAATACCCATAGGATATAATACCATACCTGATAGAGCAAACCAAGTCATATTACGTTGAGCATCACGCTTGGCATCTTCATCTTCCATTTTCCTACGTCTATCTTCTAAATAGATAGCACGTTCTTCTTCGTCTAGCTTACCGTTTTTATCTAGGTCATACTCTTCTACCATCAGGTTCTCCTAAATCTAGCCGTCTTTTTTGCAATGCCTTTAGGTTGAGCCACATGCTGCTTACCTGCCTTAGTGCCTTGTCGCTTTGCTCTGGTTGTAGCGGCATACTCACTGCTGCTAAGAGAGTCAATAGCCTTACGAGGTAAATACCTCTCACCAGTTTTAGCACTAGGCTTTCCACTCTTAGTTCCCCACTCCTGCTTTGTCCACTTCTCTAAGCTTTGTTGGGATTTAGCTTTAGCCATTTAGCAGCACTCACACTGTGGATTACACTTACGATTGATTAAAGCACACCATAGTCTTTTAAGATAACGTTTCAATTTTTGTATCCTCCCCCTGCTTTCTTATAGGCAGATGCAAGCATTTGAGCTTTACGAGCACTCCATTGACCTGCACCGCCACCTTTAGTACCTGCTTTTATTCTGGAAAACTGTTTCTTACGCATTGCAGGTTTGGTATAGTTACCTGCTGCATTTACAGTGCTACCACCTTTAGAAAGTTTTCTAGTTGCTTTCTTCTTTGGCATATATAATTCTCCTTATATCGCCTCGACCTATACCTATGTCGTTTAAGTCTTTGTCACTCATCATCTGTAGCAATCTAAAATCTGCACGTCTTTGTTGAGCGACTTCATGCTTCTTCCAAGCATTCTTAAAAAATTGTTTTACACTCATGTCTATCTCCTTTAGTGTTACTCGCTACAATGTAGCGTATGGAGATAGTTATATCATAAGTACTTACCTATGAGTACTCACAAAAGTTGCATATCCGTTATGTCGGTTGGTAATACTCTGCACCTGAGATTACTACGTGAAAGTCAGAGCTACTGTCTTCAAAACCTATGATCTTATCACCTGCAGCTAATGCTAGGTATCCACCACCCTGTACAACTTCTTCTAAACTGTTTGCTGCTAGGCTATGCTCATCTACAAGAAAGTGATATGTAGTTGTAGCTAGTTCATACCACTGGAGACTATACTTCTTATTGTTTGTAGAACCATTCGATACATGCAAAAAAGTGATGAGTGACACATGGTTATTAGGACACGTGTACACTACATCACCACTAGCACCACCCGATGTTGCGGAAAGGTCTTTTGCCTTTGTAAAGTATTTAGCTGTAGCAGGGTTAGCCATTTAGAATTTAATCTTTGCACCCAAGGTAATATCACCAAACTCAAAGTCTGCGTCTGATGATACTTTAGTGTATGTTGTCATGCCGTTCCATACGTACTCAGCTTTCCAATCTACACCTGTAAAGATGTCACCATTGTTTAGGTCTAGTACATCTATAGTTGTTTCACCTGTAAAGGAAACGCCATATGCACCTATACCCATTGATGGTGTTACATCTAATGTCCACAGTTCTGTTCCTGTGGTATATGTTAGTTCTGTTTCAGCACCGACAGATACACCGTATCCTAAGTCCATAGCTGATACAGATGTTGCCATAGTTGCAAATGCAACTGGTAATAATAGTTTCTTCATTTTAGTTTCCTATAAGTTAGTTCCAATTTTAACGCATGTTGGCATTGCGTACATACCCTTTGCCACTAAGTCATTAGTTACCATAATAGTTTCTTCTTTACAGGCTTGTTCTGTATAGAAGGGTTCTGGCTTTGCTACAACCTGACAGGATAATGCTGATGGGTTTGTACACACCAATAATACGGCTAACCACATTTATTTTTTCTTCTTAGACATGCCGCCACGCATCATTGGTTTCTTAGGTGTACCACCACGCATCATATTTCTTTTTACGCCAGTAGCATCTGCTTTAGTAAGACCTAACATATCTGCTACTTCAGCTTGAGTTAAACCTAAAGATTTTAACATTTTTTTAAATTCTGAAGGTGTTGCTTTTTTAGTAGCCCCACCACCATCTTTCATCTTTTTCATTGCACGAGGTTTCATTGCCATTGTCTTGTTCTCCGTTTTCTTCTATCTAATACAAGAGTCTGATACTCTTCAGATGGATACACATTATAGTATCCTAACTTCTCCAGTTTCAAACTTGCGTCATCTACCTTTGAAAGAGATTGAATAAACAACATGGCATATTCTTTCTCTATCGCAGACTCCCACTCATGTTCATACAAGAAGTCTAAGTCTGCATCTTCTGCACCGTATTCAGGGTGAAACCCCATGATGTGCAAATCTTCTTTTGTAAAAGTATTGTTTAAAAAATTTATAAACTCAGTAAATGCGTAGGGGGATGGAAATGTGTAGGAAGCTACAACTACCAGATCATATGTATTGTCAAACTTTCTAGCTTGGCAAATGGTTTCAATACCTATGTTATCAGTTTCAATTACATTTACTTTGTTTTGTTTCCATGCCTCTCTTGCATATGGACAGGCAGGTAATCCTTTGAGTGCATCATTGGGTACTTCTAGTACAGTCTTTGACCAATCACGTAAGTCAAGCTCTATGCTCACTTTGCAAACATGCCGCCTTTACGCATATCGAAGTTACCTTTGTGTGAAGACATACCACCTTTGTTAAATGGCATTCCACCTTTACGTAGCTCTCTATCAGGTTTACCTTTTTCTAATTCAGTTAATGTTACTTTCTTTTTACTACCACTTCCTTTAGCTGCTGATGCTCTAACTTCTGCAGCATTTGCATCATCAACTTTTTTATGAATAGCTTCCATTTCATTTTCAGTAATCTTACCTGCACGATACATCTGACTTGCTTTTAGTTTTTCATCTGCACGTTGTTTTGATGTCATAGAACGATATGCACCCATAGACAATGGTTTGTTACCTGCTTTAGTTGTCTTGGCAGATATTGCACCTGTTGCTAGTGGTTTATTCTTTATATCTTCAAGAGTACCTTGAGCTACATTTTTAGCTCTATTAAGTTTACTTCCTGTTTTTATAGGATTACCCATTTTATATTCCTTACCATTTGACTTTGTGTGACCAGTATCTGGCACTTAACTTACTTGGCTTTGAGTCCTGTGCATTATGTCTAGCATAATAACTTTTCTTACGTGCTTTATCTTTAGCTGACTTAGGACTTTTACCTGCACCACTTACACCTTGCTGACCAAAGCGTATAAACTTATATGTGTCACCTTCTTTTGCCATTACGCAGTGTGACTTCTTAGGATGTTTAGGAGTACGTTTAGGTTTGTTAACCCCAGACAAACCCTCTTCCTTCATTTTAGTTTTAACTCTTTCAGGAATTGACATCTGTCCAACCTTCTTTTCTCATAGCCCACTCTACGTGTTCCAACGTAAATGGCCTCCCATAATGGTTCTGTACTGCTTCTCTTACGTAGAATACATCACTATGGGGGATATGTAAATCTTTCAATGTACCATTTACTAGATGAGAATAGAACTCTTCTATTACATTGTCTGTATATAGTTTTACTGATTTCTTTGCCATTGTCAACAATTAATTATATTTAAATACGAAAGCTCTCGCCTAACGGCATATACACTGTACGTGTTTATCTAAGTGTATTTATAGTTAATGTATATATAAGAGTATTATATAAGAGCATAGTAAGTGTTACATTGTACATGTATCACTGTTAGTGTAACCTAACTAACTACTAACGTAGTTTTACACATTCTATGACCCATGTCAACCCCTAATCGTACAATGCTATACATTATTATGTGATCACATATAAGTGTCATCCTAGTTTTGTGATCACAAGTACGTGTAAACCACCATATATGTAATGTGGTTAACACTCATTATTCCTGATCTGTGTAATTGTACAAGCATATATACCGCCCCACCGCCACTGGCCCCTGCCGACCCCCTCGCTTCACCGTGCAATTGTCTGCATAATGCAATGTCATGGCGTTGGTGAAGTAGCAAACAGTGAGACAATCCACCATGTCATCAAAGATGGTAACAAATTCAGTGACTTAGTTGTCTACAACAACTGTTATGCAATCAGTTGCCATGCTTTAGCATGAGTTATTGAAAGCAATTGTCACACTGAAGGTGTGTTGCAGATACAATCTACATTTTTACCCCTACCCCTATAGGGTAGTGTGGCTGTTTGTTCCATTGGCAGAGCTGTACACATCATGTGATCACAGCATGAGGAAAACCGTCCAATGTTGGACACTTTCTTGTGGCATCCAAGTCCTCGTGAGTTTGGCGCATGTACTTCAGAATACCTACAGTATTCTTGCAGTCACGTGGGAAACGACAGGCGCAGAGGATCACATGTGCTACACGCAAAACTTACTATCTAATAATTGTTTTTAATGATAGTTAATATATCTCACTATTTGTGAGAGATATATGTAACTCTCATATAAAAACATTAGATAGTAAAGGAAGACCAAAATGGCAAACTCGAAAAAAGCACAAACCAAAGTAGTTGGAACAACTATTGATGCAATGATCAAAGAGGGCAAAGCCCTTGCTACAATCTGGAAGCAGACTAACAGTCTCAAGGATACTACGAAAGCTAAAGGCTTTGACACAAGGCTTGGCAAATTGCTACAGCAATTGAAGGCTTCATCACCAGTTGACAGTGGTCAAATATCTCGACAAACTCTTACTACTCATGGAGTTCACATCATTGATCGTAGAAGACGATCCGAAGCTTTGTGGTTCGTTGAAAACGAAGTAGAGTGTCGTGACTTCATTGCTAAAAGCAAAAAGGGTTTTACCTCTCTCACAGCTTTACAAGCTTCAATGCGTAAGGCTTCTAAGGAAGCTGAGAGTGAAGCACCAACTACTGCTAAAGCAGAGCCAGTGGAAGCTACACCTACTAAAGTAGAACCGTCCAATGTTGGACAGTCTCCTGTTAGTAAACAGGTAGTGTTTGACAAGCTTGTGAAAGTATGCGATGCCAATGGCATTGATATACTTGAGCTTGCAGAGATGATCATAGATCATTCAGAGGTTGGCAAGTATGTTCAGTACACTGAAACATCAACTGAGGTAGCAGCGTAAGCTGTTACTTCACTAATCGGAGATTATTCATATGTTATTATTTCGTATTGTATTTGCATTGTTGTGGACATTTATGACAATGCTTGTGGCATTCATGGTATACGCTGTAGTTGTATACAACTTTGACCCCATCGTTCTTGCTGTACTTGTACCATTCGGTACACTGGCAATCCTCACATTCTGGCTAAAGGAACTTTAGATGAAATTTAAAAAGCAACGTTCTTTCATTGTGAACTCTAGCTCTGCTAGATTGTATGAGCCTACACCCAAAGCTGACAGGGTAGCAGAGCTACGTGCAAAGCTAGACAAGGCTAAACCGTCCAAGGTTGGACACTTCACATATCCTAAAGAGCCTACACTTATCTACGATAGTGGATGGAAGGATGTAAAATAATAGTATTACAGTTATATAACACTTGATTTATATTGAAAGTGTTATATAACATGTATATACATTAACACTGAAACTGAAACCGTCCAATGTTGGACACTTTATAAGGTAAATAAAATGCAAGTAGTAAAAATTGATGAGCACTTCTGTCGTGTAACAAAGGCTTCTATCCTCACTGGTAAAGAAAGCAGTATGCTTTTGCCAGTAAGCAAAGGCGAGATTGATGATATGGTTGACACAGGTACGTTAGTACAGGATGCGTTTCCACATCTTAGCTCAGAGGTACGAGAGTTTCTAATCTCTGGTATTACATCAGAAGAATGGGATGCAACATTCGGAGGGAATGAATAATGACTGTACAAAATATTCTCACTACATACCACAATGCCACACCTGATGAGGTGACACATGGCATCAAGTGGTACAAGCTTGCCAAGCGTGATGCTACCAAGATTGCCAAGGAATTTGGTGTCAGTGTAAACACTGTCGTTGGTGTAATTTCTGCATTGTCACCTAACTTGAAATGGAATGTCAATGTCAGGGCTACACACATACTGGTCGATGCATATGTCAGAGGTTGCACTATAGATGATGTGACTGTCTCTGCCTATCCTGCCAACAAACGTAAGGCATGGGATATGCTAGAGCAACGTATGGTACGTAGGAAAGCATTGATGACTAAGCTCAATGGTAAAAAGACTACAGCTTTCTTTGCTAACATACTTGGCATTGATGTAGTCACTGTCGATGGTCATGCTAAGAACATACACGATGGAATACGTAGGGTTCTCAAGAACAACAACGTAGGTGTCAGAGAGTATGGTATCATTGCCAATGCTTACATTGAAGCAGGAAAGGCTGTTGGCATCAAAGGCTTTCAGATGCAAGCTATCACTTGGGTAGCATGGCGTAGACAACACAACATAGCGAGGTAGCAATGCGTAAAACTGTGACATACATAAACCCAGTGGCGAGGGCAATGCTACAGCAACGTAAATCGCCACAAGTAGTGCCACCCAAAAAAGGTAACAAGCGTAAGCTTACAAGAAAGGAAAAGCAAAATGCGATACGAGATGCAAAACTTTATTAAGTTTTCTAAAACCAAAGCGTCCAAGGTTGGACAGTCTAAACACAATGACGATTGGAAACGTGAACGTAAGATTGCACGTAAGCAAAAACAACTACAACGCAAGGTCGCTAAATAAATACTATTATATAACACTTGAAATGTATATGAAAGTGTTATAAATAGTATAACGTTAAACTAATTACTCAACACAAACACAAGGAGATATATCATGTTTGTAATATTCGCAACTAAACCACTCAACGATGGAACATCAGGTTTCCGTTTCAACTTACTTGGACAAAAGGGATTGCTACGTAAGCGTAGTATCAAGTCTCGTGGCTTGTCTTTGTTCAACCGTAGTGATTGCATGACTGCACATCACATGGGCAAGTTCAGCCTGTACGTTGAGCACAACCGTAACAAGGGTACAGAGCGTAAGTTCTGGCACTTTGCAGGGTAAGTGAACATCTTGCTACATAGACGCAAGTACACAGTGTATGATGATGACGGTAAGGTTGTCATCATATGCCACAATAAACGTATATGCAGAGACTATGCAAAACAAATACAAACGGAGAAAGACGATGAGAGTTGAAGTTTATTTTAATTTACACAAGCATCTATTCTCTGTCCGATCAGCTAGGTCGGGCAGGGTGATACTACACACTGACAGAGTACACATACACAACCCAGAGTTTGTGGTGCGTCAAGGTGGTAGGCAACGTGTCTTGCGTGAGGGAAAGAAGAATGTCCATGCTTTTGTGCGTGGTGAAGCTACGTACTTCAGTAAGTATGACTGTCCAACGTTGGACAATGTTGGGTACAACCCATACAAGTATGACAGTTTCATAAAGCTTATTGATAAGACACCAGTGCGTAAAGCCAAACGTGCTTATCTGATGATGAAACCTACATTGATTGAACCAGTGTACAGGCCGTACATATATGCAGAGGGGGCAGAGCCATGCTAGTCATGGGTTATGATGTGAAGGTTGATGTTGATGGTATGGAAAGTCTTATACAACTAGACGATACATATCCATCAATCGTTGACTGGCACAGTGCTACAGAGTTTGCAATGCACCTTGCTCGTAGCATACACCCAGATGCAGTGAACATAGATTTTTTAGAATGTGGTGAGTATGAGATGGATGAATACAAATCATACCCATTCATATACGAAGCACCGTATGCAGTACAGTAAGGAGACAGACATGAAAGCTGAAAGCTATAGACTAACAGACACAGAAGCTAGAATTAAATTGACTAAGCGTATGCTTACCAAGTCAATCATTGATGCCAACAAATCAGTGCAACAATTAGCTGATGAAATAAACTATTCATACAACCAGATTGCCAATGGTGATAAAGTTATCATTGATGCGTTGTATGAGGACGATACACCAACAGAGGTACGTTTGTACCGTAGGCCACGAGGT
>Ga0208899_1002619_pt1 | contig 11899 bp, 15 predicted proteins | sample VirMetDEL_Nov_24_FD_184518 | JGI IMG/M metagenome (GOLD analysis project Ga0208899, IMG submission 184518) | Aqueous microbial communities from the Delaware River and Bay under freshwater to marine salinity gradient to study organic matter... | ecosystem: Environmental > Aquatic > Marine >...
ATTAGAGAGTAATCCGGGTTCGAATCCCGGTACTGCCACCAGATAATCCCTGATAGCTCAGTTGGTAGAGCAGATGACTGTTAATCATCGGGTCGTAGGTTCGAGTCCTACTCAGGGAGCCACACTAAGGAATGTGAAATGAAAATCTACATCGTTACAGAGACCGTTAAAGTAAAAGATAGCCATGAACGTATATACAGCTCTTTAAATTCCTATAAAAATAGGGAAGATGCTATAAATGAAATAAAAATTCATAATCACAATCAAAGACTTCATCTTATCAAAGAAGGATTTGTGGGCGAAAATGTCACCGAAGAAATGCTTCAAAACGAACAAATAAATCCTGTTAAATACCACATTGAAGAGGTAGAGTTGAAAGATGAATTCACAGGAATAGAGCTTAAACAAGAAAATAAGCATCTCTTTGCAACAACTTTAGAAGAAATTTCTGTATGAAAAATTACTCTCTCAAAGAGTTTCTGAAGGTTGTGGAAAGTGCAGACATTATCTACGGAACCTGCAGTTTGAATGCAGCTATCAGAATTCAGAGCAGAATCAGAAAAAAAAGCTTGCTTAAGGAATTGAGTGACGCTAAAAATGTTGACGAGTTTGGAATATATGCAGAACTTCAAGAAGACCGTAAGGGACGTAAAATTCTGAGACTTGTTTAGGGTAATGAATCAACAATATCGTTACTCTCACTGTGCGGGTATAGTATAATGGTATTACCACAGCCTTCCAAGCTGAAGATGTCGGTTCGATTCCGTCTATCCGCTTTAGGTTCCCTCCACAACTAGGGAATAGGTTGACCCCTTCCTATTCCCATTTTTTTTGGGCTTGTAGTTCAATTGGTTAGAACCCTCGGCTCATAACCGAGTTGTTACAGGTTCGAGTCCTGTCAGGCCCACCATCTCCTCTATAAATAGATCAGAATTCTATTTTAGAGGCACCCATGAAAACTTTTTCTGAGTTAAAAGAAGCAACACGACCGAGCAACTACGGTACTGTTATTCAGAAGCAAAGTAGAGTTGCTGGTACTCGACGTGGCCCAATTAAACAAGAACTTCTCAGTATTCTTGAAAGACTAGCAAGAGAACTGAATGTAAGGATTGAGGTTCATAGCGGCGGTCAAGGTGGTCATCCTGTCCACAAAAGCCACTACACAAGTGCAGAAGCAGAAAGATACAAGCAATACGGCAGAACTGGATCGCCAAGACATGACGTAGGCAATGCTGCTGATATTAGGATATATGCACCCGGAATCGGAAATCATCCTAGAGAAAAAGATTTAGTAAACGATAACAATCCGACACCCCAAGAAAAGGCTCTTTTACAGAAGTTTATGGCTTTAGGTAAAACTTATGGTCTTAAAGAGTTTGGGTCCGGTAGGGGATACATGGACGGCGGAAAGAATATTTTAGCTACTTTTCATGTAGGTCTTTTGGGAAAAGACACACCAACATCTGATGACGTTATGTGGGGCCAAAGTCCTTTACCAAACTGGATGACAGATGCTTACTACAATCCTAGTAAGTATATTGACATAGATATATCTGAACCAGAAAAAGAAGTTAAAAGAGACAAGCCAAAACCGCCGACACCACCAACACCTAAAGTAAGACAAGATTCTTTTTCAAAACCCACCGAAAAGGCTGTCAATGTTGGCGGAAATCTTGGATCTAGAAGAGGATTCTTTTCCAGTTTGCAGGGTGTTGATCCTAAAAAACCTACTGAACCAATCACAGGTGAGGAAAAGGATTTTGTCGAAAGAATTAAAGTAATTGTGGATGCTATCAAAAGAAACATACCAAATGTTAGCAATAAAGCATTGATACCTTTGGCTGTTGTGGCTATTATTGCTGGTGGGGTCTTTGCTTTCAGAAGGTATCTCTTTGATAGGAAAACAAAGGATATGGCTTCCTATATCTTACGTGATCCAGAAGCTAAAACGATGTTGTTGCTTCTTAGACAAAAAGAAAAAAGACGTGTTTTGGAATTGCTGAAAGACCCTCAGTTTAGAGATAGAATTTTATCTGAGTTGTAAATGATAACAGGTTTTACGTGTTCTACGTTTGATTTGCTCCATGCAGGTCACGTAATGATGTTGAGAGAAGCTAAGTCGGTTTGTGATTATCTGATAGTGGGACTACAAGTTGATCCCACTATCGACAGACCTAAAGAGAAAAATCAGCCAGTACAAAGTCTTGTGGAAAGATATGTTCAGTTGGCATCTGTTCAGTATGTTGATGAAATCATACCATATCAAACCGAAAGAGACTTAGAAGATATTCTACAGATGTATCCAATAGATATTCGGATTTTAGGAGAAGAGTATCGTGAATATGAATTCACAGGAAAAGACATCTGCAGAGCCAGAGGTATAGAATTATATTTTAATAAGAGAGATCACAGATTCTCAACAACTGACTTGAGAAAAAGAGTCTGTGAGGTGTAAAAGAAAAGGGAGCCGAAGCTCCCTTTTTTAATTACTTATTTTTTTTAAACGGGCTGAAAATACCGCTAATACCAGAAACATCAAGATCACCCACTTTTTGTCTTCCTGCTTGATAAGCAGTACCAGCAGCAGTTCCTAAGTTGCCAAGACCAGACATGTATCTTGTGCCAAGGTTTCCTGCACGGCGTAAACTACCACCTAGCATACCTTCTCCAGTCTTAGGAGCACCAGCGTATTGAACATCCTTACCAGCAAAGGCCAGAGGAGCAGCACCAGCCAAGGCAGTACCCAGACCAACACCTGTCAGCAGAATTTGCCTTGCACGGCGACGACGACGAGCCTTACGATCATCGTCAGCTTCGTTGATGTTATCTTTGTCGTCTTCCATGTCGAATTCGTAGAGAGCTTCGTCCATCAACTGAGCTACAGCCTCTTCTTCTTCGGGGGACATTTCATTCATCTCTTCGTCTTCATGCTCGCCTTCATACATTAAGGCTTCTTCCATTTCGTCCTCGCCGTATTCTTCGACAAGGGCGTTGTAACGAATTTGTTGCATTGCTTCAACAATAGCACCGTAGCTTTTGTTGTTATCATGATACTTTTTCATTTTTTTCTCCTATTGAATAAGTTAATTGCGCAATTAACGAGAGTATTTATGATTTTTTTCTCTAGGACAATTGCTTTACAACTTAAAAGTATTCTGGTATATTTACCAAAAATATTTTTTGGAGATTAAAATGTATTACATTTCACACAGAGGAAATATCGACGGAAAAAATCCATCCTTAGAAAATCAGCCAGATTATGTTGAGGGTGCTTTGAAGATGAATTACTTTGTAGAAGTAGATGTTTGGTATGACCGAAATCAGTGGTATCTGGGCCATGATGAACCTACCTACAGAGTAGATTATTCTTGGATGTCGAAAGAGCTTTTAGTTCTTCACTGTAAAAACATCGAAGCCTTAGAAAAGCTTGTTGAAATCAGCAATCCTCTTGATAACTATTTTTGGCACCAAGATGATGATGTCACACTTACTTCTTTTGGGTGGATTTGGGCTTATCCAAATGTAGAGGTAAATAGTTCTAAAGCTGTTGCAGTTCTTCCTGAAATTGAAGGAACGGATGTAAGTGGTTTTGGTGGAATCTGTTCTGACTTTATTGAGGAATATAGAGAGAATGCAAGCAATCAAACTAGTTTTGTTCGATCTTGATGGCGTTTTGATTGATGCAAAAGAGATCCATTTTCAGGCTTTAAACTTAGCTCTAGGTTCAGACAACGCTATTTCCAGAGAAGATCATATCAATACGTATGACGGTTTGCCAACTTTAGAGAAACTGAAGTTGAAAGGCATTGATCCAAGTTTGGTTGATGAAATCTCAGCAAAGAAGCAAGAATTTACTCTTGGTATGATTTCTCAGCTTAAGCCTATTCCTGAAATTGTTAATCTCTTCAAAATGCTGGTCGAAAGAGGCTATAAAATTGGTGTCTGTACCAATTCTATCAGAAAAACAGTTTTGACGGCATTGTCCACCACAGGACTTATGAAGTATGTTGATATTGTTCTTTCGAATGAAGACGTAAAGAATGCAAAGCCACATCCTGAAATGTATTGGAAAGCAATGTCTATGATGAGTGTTCTTCCTGAGAACACTTTGATTGTCGAAGACTCTCCCAAAGGTCTGCTTTCTGCTATCAGATCAAATGCCAAGTATGTTAGAGTGAGATCACCGTTTGATGTTACTTGGGAAAACATCTCTCCACACTTAGAAGGAAAAAGAATGCAGAAAAAGTGGGTTTCAAATGATTTGAATGTCATCATTCCGATGGCAGGGGCCGGATCTCGTTTTGCTGATGCTGGATATACTTTTCCAAAGCCTCTTATTGACGTTAATAATAAGCCGATGATCCATCATGTTGTTGACAATATCGGCATAGAAGCGAATTATATTTTTGTTGTTCAGAAAGAACACCGTGAAAAGTACAACTTAGACACTTTACTCAATCTTATTACACCAAATTGTACCATTGTTGAGGTTGATGGACTTACTGAGGGGTCTGCTTGTACTACTTTGCTTGCAAAAGAACATATCGATAACGATAAACCGCTGTTTTTTGCAAATTCAGATCAACATGTGGTCTGGGATCCTATGGATTTTATGTATGAAATGCAGGAATCCAAAGTTGATGGCGGGATTGTAACCTTTAAGGCGACACATCCTAAGTGGTCTTTTGCAAAAGCAGACAAAAATGGTTTTGTTACAGAAGTTGCAGAGAAAAACCCTATTTCCGACAATGCCACGGTAGGATTTTACTATTGGAAGAAGGGTTCTGACTATGTTAAGTATGCTGAACAAATGATCGAGAAGAATATTCGTACTAATAATGAGTTTTATATCTGTCCTGTCTTTAATGAAGCCATTGGCGACAGTAAAAAAGTGAAAATGTACGAATGTGAAGAAATGTGGGGTCTTGGGACACCGGAAGATCTTCAAAACTATCTTAATAATTACAAGAGGTAACAATGGCTTTTATTCATGACGACCAGCCACAAGCAGTCTACGATGCCTTCAACGAGTTCATCTTTTCTTCTGACCGAAAACTGTTTGGAAAGCTTGCTTCTAAACTTGAGTTTGTTGAAATGACGAGAGATATTCCCGGAGACATTGTGGAACTTGGTGTTTTCAAAGGTTCTGGGATGATGGGGTGGCTGAAGGCTCTTGAAGCTACCAGCATCAACCACAAAAACGTGATTGGTTTCGATTATTTCGATATGGATGACACTGTTAATTCTGTAAAAACAAGTGATCAGCACGTTATGAAGTCACTTTTTGAGGATCGTTCGTTTGATCCTTATGGTTACGAAGATATTCTTGCAGAAATTTTACACAAAGCAAGATATTTTAACTTTGACTTGATCAAAGGAGATGTAACAGCAACTTTGAAGGATTATCTTAAAGAAAATCCGGGATTCAGAGTTTCTATTGCTAATTTTGATCTTGATGTGGAAGAACCTACCGAAGTTTGTTTAAATTTACTTTGGGATCGTATTGTACCCGGTGGAATTTTGATTTTTGATGAATATGGCATCAACGAGTGGACAGAAAGCAACGCTGTTGATCGTTTTATCAAAGATAAAAATATGATTATCTATAACACAAAGTATTTTGCACCTTCAGCATATGTAATTAAGACGTAAATATGAAAATTGCTATTTGTATTAGTGGACAGCCGAGATTTGCTAATTTCGGCTCCTACCACCAGAAAAAATTTGCAGATGCTCTTCCTTATGAAGTTGACTTTTATGTCCAGTCTTGGAGTCAGGAGGGGGTGGAGCAGCATCAGGAAAAACTTTTTGGGTATTGTGAACCAAAAAAGGTTTTAATCCATAGTGGATATGTTCCTCCACAGTATCCGGGACACTTTCATAAAATCAGGGGTCTTTCACAACACTATGCACACTATCTTTGTATGAGTCAGATCCCTAATGTAGATGATTATGATCTAATCATTAGAACAAGACATGACATCATGTTCAATACTGATTATATGCATTATCAGAAAGACATGTTAGAATATGTCAATAAAAATAAGGGTGTTTCGGGTGCAGGATTTTATCCAGATTATTCAGATGCACCAACACTAAGCACTTATGTCAATTCGCCTTCCCACAGAGGCTTTAGTAAGTACCCTTCTTTTGATGACTGGTCGATCATTGCCCACAGAGATCATTGGAGCAAGTTTAGAGTTCCTGAAAAAGAGTTTCTAGAACTTCTTGATGAGATGTTTTTAGATCCAAGAAATGAACATTCGTCTGCTTCATATGAACTGGATGGGAAATCTAAGAAAGTCTGCATTCCAGAGCTAGTTTGGTATAATTTAACAAATCTGAACCTGAAGGAGCCATTTACTGTAGGTAAAGGCTTTGTTTATGCTGCTAGACCAAGCTTAAAGGGGATTATTGGCAAGAATGAACCTTCTGCTTATACGCCGACTGATCTTAGAGAAGGATTGAGGAAGGGATGGCAGAATGGGTCTGCTGTTCTTCAGTACAGCATTTTCTTTTAGGATAAATAGCTTTAAGAAGTTTTAATCCAAGAGGAAATATCATGATTTCTTTTTCTCAGCTTAATGAGCAAGTTTACGTAGACAGTGTTCTTTCAGAAAGTTTTTTGTCTGAGGCCAAGACATATACTAGACCTCCCGAGGAAGTCAAAGAACTTAAGGATATGGAGAGACAAGCGAAGCAAGAGCAACGAGAGGCAGAGACTGCTCTTGAGAAGGCAAAGGTTGAGCAAGAAAGACAGAAAAGACTAAAAGATCAGTATATTAAAAGACTTGATAAAGAAATAAAAGAAATTGAACTTAATGATAATTTATCTGCAAGAGAACAAAACCTTGAAATAGAAAAAGCTAAACTTGAAAATACTCTAAAATTAAAAGAGATTGATGAAATTGTAGCCAAAAGAAAAGACGAAATCGAAAAGTTGAAACAAATTCAGCAAACTAAAAAAGATCAAGCAGAAGAAAAAGACAAATTAATACAAAGAAAATTAGAAATACAACAAGCAGACACTGAAAGAAAACTTGCAAGAGAGCAAAGAAATGCAGAAAGGTCTTTCGATGATCTCTTTAAAGGTGCTGCTATCGGTACAATTGAAGGTCTTGGAAGAGCAACAGCATATTCTGCTAAATCTTTATTTAACTTTGTTAAAGAAAATCCACTTGCTTCTGCAGGTGTTACGACTGCAATTGTCGTTGACCAAATTCTTTTTAATAACAAAATAATGAGGGGTATGCCTCTTGTTGGTGGTGGCGTCATTCCAAATTTCGTTGGGTTTTTAATTAGAAAAATTACAAGTTTTGGTAGTCAAGTAGGTACTTCTTCTGCACTTTCGGTTCTTTGGGGTTTAGCAACACCTGTTGCTATTTTAGCTGCTGCTGGAATTGGTCTTTATGGTGCTTATAGACTTATTCGTATCTTACTCGATTTGGGCGAAGCAAAAGCACTACAAATTGCAAAAAGGCTCGAAACAGCTTCTGAAGACGAGATGGAAGAAATTCTAAGAAGAGAGCTTAAAGTAAATACAAGAAGACTTAAGAAGAAGAGGGCATAATAATGAAAACGTACAAGGTAATGTTAAATGAAATTGCTCCTTTAGCAATTACTCCTATGACAGCAGTTTTAGGTGTAGGTGCTGTTGCTGGTGCATTTTTAGCTGTAAAAGAGCTTATATCAGATACTATTAGATCTGGTGTTAGATTCATTGTTAGAAATCCAGTTCCTGTTGCATTGGCGTCCATTGCCTTTGACCAATACTTTAATCAGGGAAGAGGCACTAAATTAATTTTTAGATATTTCCAGAGATCCTTTCCCGGACAAGCAAAAATCTTCTACGAAGGTCTTACTGATATTGTAGTGACAAAACAGATTTCTCCTGATAAAGTAGCAGATATGGTCGGCAAACTTGCAGCCGAATTTGACAAAATGAAGGATTAAAATGTTTGCATTGAAAAATAGCTCTGACGAGCTTTTGGTCTTTTATGATGTTCCAAAAAATGCCAGCACTACAATTAAGAAACTTTTTATTGATCACCTAGAAATGGGTGATCAATTTAGTTTTTACGGGGAGGAATACATCGACCCCGAGACTGGAAAGAGGGTCAGTAATCTCGAAAAGTCTGCTGAGTACAAAAAGCAGACGGGATCTAAGAAAAACAAAGACTTTCATGACTTTGCTGAAAACAGACCCTTCAGTACCGTAGGCGCTGATACAAAGTGTAAAAAAATCTGTGTTGTTCGTAAACCTATGGAAAGGTTTATTTCTTGTTACAACCATCTTGTGATTGTGAACAAAGAGTTTGATGCAACTCCAGATCAAATTTTGGACAGCATCATTGATGGATCAATGAGAAACAATCACTTCTTTCCACAGACGTTCTTTTTGGGGACTGATCCCGACTACTACGATCATATCTACAATGTTAAGCAACTTGATATTCTCGAAAGGGAAATGAACAAGTTCTTTGGGAAGAAGAATAAAGTTCATCAGTACCAGACTTCTGGAAGTTCTGTTGTTTTCCCTGTAGAACTTGATCAGCCCTTCAGAGAAAAAATACACAAGGCTTATCAGTCTGACTATGAGACGTTTGGAGATTTCTTTTAAATGAAAATTTGTTATGTTGCTCATAGGTATTATCCGTTTCCCGGTGGGACTGAATACTATGTAAAGAATCTAGCAGAAGAAACCCTTGCACAAGGCCATGATGTTACGGTTCTAGCTTCTCAACACAAAGGTGATCAGAATGGTGTTAGGGTTACTAACGATGTTCAGATCCTGATTCGAGAGAAGTTTGATTTGATCGTAGTACATGGTTCTGGTGTTGGCATGCAGGACACAGTTCTATTCAATGCTAGACAAATTCCTTCTAAGATCATGTTTATGATCATTAGACCAGAAGAATCGAGACAGATATTCCCAGCTATGGAGAATGCAGATTATATTGCTTGTTCTACGCCTACTGACTGGAGATTCGTCAAAAAGTATCGTCAGGATCATAAGGGTGTTCAAGTCAATCACAGCATTGACGTGAATGATGTAGTTGAAGGGTTTAGTCCTAGAACTAAGCCGTATTGTGTGTCAGTTGGCGGTTTCTGGTCTCACAAAGGCCATAAAGAACTGTCCGAGGGTTGGACTGTTAATAATCACTTAATCATGACAGGTTACAATAATGATCCAGCATGGGTTCCACGGGTAGAAAACAAGCCAAACCAAGAAGTTTTATTTCTTGATACTAAAGAAGAAGTCCTCTCTTACATAAGGGGAGCAGAGCTACTTATCCTCAACAGTCAGTATGAAGGTTTTGGGTTAGTTCTTCTTGAAGCAATGGCAAATGACACACCTTGGGCATCAACTCCTATTGCTGGTGCCGAGGTTTTGCAGGAACATGGTTTCATATATAATTCTCTCCCTGAATTGATGAAATATATCGAGAAGGGCGATTTTATTCTTGGCGACAAATCGGTAGTTCAGCGGGATCACTGGACAAACGTTACAGTTGAACAGATATTGGATGTTGTAAAATGAAGTTAGTAATTTACTCAGATGATGAGAAAGCTCGTAGTCCTATTGTTAAATCTGCAGAGAAGCATGGATTTGATCTTCATGTAGCAACAGGAAAATACCGTTGGTACAAAGATTTGGAAACCAGAACACACAGAACTCTTGAGGTTTTGGAAACTTTTGATCCTGAAGAATTAATTGTTGTCACTGATGGTCATGATGTTTTTGTAAATAATTCTGCACATCAATTTCAAAAATTATACAGAGAGCATTACGATGGTAAAATTGTTTTCCAGTCAGAACATCAAAATTGGCCGGATCCTAGACTGGAGAAGAAATGCCTTGAGAAGTTTACTGACCCTGACGGCTATAGTTTTCTTTGTTTTGGGATGCATGCTGGGACTGCTGCACAGCTTGTAGAACTTTACCGTAAAGGATTATGGTTGGGTTTGGTTGACGATGAATTAAAGCAAGTCAATCCTCACCTCCAATGGTCTTTCGATGATCAATTATTTTCGGTTATGCAATATATACAGAGAGATGATATTGTTGTCGATGGTGGCTGTTATCTTTGTCAGTCTTTACAGGCTCCAGCACTTCAAAGTGGTGATGTTGCATTTACTCCTGAATATGTTTTTAATACGAAAAAGGGTACAAAGCCTGTTTTTGTTCATGGTCATGGAAATGTTCAGATAAAAGAAATTTATAATTCGGTGGTTAAAAGATATGGATACTAGTAAAAAGTTTTTCGTTTTCGGTCTTCAGAAGTCTGGAACAAAGTATCTCAAGAGATTGATTGAAACAAATACAGATCTTGAGTTTGAGAAAGATTATGCTTGGAAGCATGACATGGATACTTCTGTTTGTAAGGAAGATGATGTCGTAAAGTTTTGGATTACGAAATCTCCTTACAATTGGGTTAGGTCTGTTCTTTACAGACACCGTGTAGATATTTTGGGCAAGTACAGAAAATATAAGCTCAAATCTAAAGACAGCATGGTTGTCAGAGAGCTAAACATTAAATCTTTGATGAATGTTTATAACGATTACCACAGATCTTGGTCTGAATCTGGTCTTGAGAACGTTCGATACGAAGAACTTCTCAATGATTGTTTTTGGTTTTTCAAAAAGCAGTATCAATTAGGCGAATATAAAGTTGATATTCCTCCTGTTAAGAATATTGACACCCCAAAGTTTTATATTCCTGCTGAAGTGAGAGAAGAATATCTTACTGTTCCTCGATATAATGACCCACTTATTCTTGAGATAAATAGATACGTAGATCGAGATCTTTTAGAAAAGCTTAATTACGAGGTAGCATAATGGCTGAAAAGAAAGCAGCAAAAAAGATTAATCCGAAGGTTGCAGCTAAGATTAAAGCTTTGCTTACGTTTTCTGGTAATCCTAAAGACATTATCGATACAAATCCTCAGTATAAGATAAGACTCGATGATCCCACTTCTAATACGGTAGTGACTGAAGCTTTTGTTACAAAGTCATCAATTGGTTCTGGAAACACAAACAGAGTTACTGCTTCTTATAATGCTAGAAAAAATACTGCAAAAATGCAGAGGGCTGCTCAAGCTGCTAAAATAGCTAACCCAACTTCTCAGGAAAACGATGAGGAAGCTGAAGGTAGAGCAATGGGCGCTGTCATGATGGACGTGGCTAGAGAAGTTGGTGTCAAGGATCCACAGTCTATGACTGACTCAGAATATGAATATGTAATGAATGTTTCTATGCAAAAGCAAGACTCATTGAGGCAATACAAAGATAAGTTCTTGAGGGATATTCTTGATCGTCAGAATGACCGTGGCGGTCTTACTTCAAGTTTTGATCCTATGCTTGATGCTGCTGGAGAAGTTCTTTCTGAAAAGACAGAGGTGGAGCAGGATCCAGATGTCAAAGATGAACCCGGCACACAGCCAAAGAAATATTACAAAGGTCTCAGCAAAAAAGAGAAAGAGGCAAGAGCAAAGCAGTTCAAAAAAGGTTCTGAGTCTGAAGATGATGATGCAAAAGCTTACAAGCCAGCACCCGGCGATAAAGATGCTAAGACGGAGCCAAGCAAACATACTAAAAAATACGAAAAAATGTTTGGTGAGGAAGAAGATCTTAAAGAAGTTTTCAACAAAGGTGTTCGTAAGAAGGCAAAAGAAACAGGAATTCCATATTCTATCTTAAACCAAGTGTTCAAACGGGGTAAGGCAGCATGGAAGACAGGCCACAGACCCGGCACAACGCCTGATCAGTGGGGTTATGCACGTATTAATTCGTTTGCTACGGGAGGTAAGACGAGGACTACTGCTGATAAGGATCTTTGGAAGAAGTATCAGGAATACAAGAAAAAGAAAAAGAAAAAGAAGACAAAGAGTGAAGAGT
>Ga0208899_1002620_pt1 | contig 11893 bp, 3 predicted proteins | sample VirMetDEL_Nov_24_FD_184518 | JGI IMG/M metagenome (GOLD analysis project Ga0208899, IMG submission 184518) | Aqueous microbial communities from the Delaware River and Bay under freshwater to marine salinity gradient to study organic matter... | ecosystem: Environmental > Aquatic > Marine >...
TGGTACAGGTTCATCAATAACAATTCCAGCGGGTACAAAATTTACATCAGCTGTGGATGGATTAACATATACATTTGTTTCAGTTGCTGATAAAACAATTCAACCTGTTGATGGTATTTACACAGCGCAAAGTTTAAATGTTTATGAAGGAACATATGTAACATATAATTATACTTACAATGCACAAGACATTGATCAAAGATTTTTAATACCAAGTGATAGAGCAGACTCAACAACAATTAAAGTTGTGGTACAAAATAGTTCTGCTGATGTAACACAAAATACATACACAAGAGCAACTTCAATTACAGAATTAGATGGAACATCAAAAGTTTTCTTTTTACAAGAAGCTGAAGATGGACAGTATGAAATTTATTTTGGTGATGGTGTAATTGGTAAATCTTTAGATGATGGTAACGTTATTAATATAAGTTATGTCGTAACAAACAAAACAGAAGCAAATGGTGCTACAGCATTTACTCTTGCAGGTTCTATTTCAGGATTTACAGACATTACTGTTACAGTAAATTCATCAGCACAAGGCGGCGCTGAACCAGAGTCATTACAAAGTATAAAACAAAATGCTTCAAGCTTTTATTCTTCACAAGATAGAGCTGTAACAATAGAGGATTATAAATCAAAAGTTAAACAGTTATATGCTAATACACAAGCAGTTTCTGCTTGGGGTGGTGAAAATGCTGAAACACCTTTTTATGGTCGAGTCTATATTTCTATTTTACCAACAAGTGGTTCTAATCTTACAGAGTCAACAAAGGCAAGAATAATAACAGACTTAAAAAAATATTCAGTAGCTTCAGTAACACCTGTAATTATTGATCCAGAAATTACAAATGTACTTTTAACGTCAACAGTTAAATTTGATGAAAAGGCAACCACAAAAACTGCTGATACTTTAAAATCAAATGTTATTACAACTTTAACAAATTACAATACAAACACTTTACAAACATTTGATACAATTTTTAGACATTCAAAATTAACAGGACTTATTGATGATACAGATGAAAGTATATTATCAAATATAACTACTGTTAGATTAAGAAAATCTTTTATACCTACAATTGGCAGTTCTACAAAATATACAATTAACTTTGCAAATGCATTATACAATCCACATTCTGGCCATGCTTCTGTTGAGGGTGGTATATTATCATCAACAGGATTTAAAATAGATGGTGATACAACAAATGTTTGGTTCTTAGATGATGATGGACAAGGTAATGTTAGAAGATATAGAATGGATGGCTCAGTAAGAGCATATGGTAATAGTACACAAGGTACAATAAATTATTTAACTGGTCTTGTAGAGATAAATTCTTTAAATGTTTCTAATATAGAAAATGTTAGAGGTGCAGCTTCAACAGTTATCGAAGTAACAGTAAAACCAAATTCAAATGATTTAGTTCCAATACGAAATCAAATATTAGAAATTGATATTGCAAATAGTTCAGTTACAGTAGAAGCTGACACATTAGTAGGAGGCTCAGCAAACGCTGGTATAGGTTATACCACGACAAGTAGTTACTAAATGAAATGGCCGACTTTAAAAATAAAATATCAAATCTTTTAAACTCACAAGTACCTGATTTTGTACTTGAAGATCATCCACTATTTTTAGATTTTGTAAAGGCATATTATCAGTTGATGGAATCAGCTGAGATTACATTAACAAATATTGGAGATCCTGATCATCTTCAATTAGACAGTTCAGATAGTGTAACTAATTTTTTATTATTAGATGGAACAAATACAAATAAAGACGACTCTACAGATAGAATACTTTTAGAAGATACATCATACGGTGATTTTATAAATGGTGAAACAATTACAGGTGCCACTTCAGGTGCAACTGCTACAGTTTTAGTTGAAGACGTTGACGCTGGTTCTCGTTTATTTGTTACACATCAAAATAAATTTATAGAAGGTGAATTAATTACAGGCTCATCTTCAGGCGCTCAAGCTAATATAGGAAAATATAGAGCAAATCCAGTTCAAAACATACAACAACTTTTAGATTACGCTGATGTGGATAAAACGATATCAGGTTTTTTAACTAAGTTTAGAAATTCATTTTTAACTTCTATACCTGATACATTAGATGGCGATGTTAACAAAAGAAATCTAATTAAAAATATTAAATCACTTTATCAAGCAAAAGGAACAAAACGTGCAAGTGAAATATTTTTTAAACTATTATTTAATGAAGAAGCTGAGATAAGATATCCAAAAGACAATATTTTAAGAGTGTCGGATGGTAAATGGGATACAAAAAAAATATTACGTTGTATAGAAATTGGTAATTCTGACGCTACAAATCTTATTGGGCAAATAATTACTCAAGCAAACAATCCAACAGACCCATCCATAAATGAAGCAACAGCTGTTGTTGAAGATGTATTTAAATTTATTATTGGTGGACAAGAAGTTGTAGAATTAGTTTTAGGAGATACTTCAGTAAACGGTACATTTATTTCAGGACAAACAATAACTGGAGTAAGTAATACTGATTTAGATGTAACTATATCTCTTACAGTTACAGGTATTCTTAATAATAAAGTCATAACAAATGATGGTGCATTATATAGTGAAGGTGATAGTGTATCATTAACTGCTGGTGGAACAGGAGCATCTTTAAAAATTGGACCAGTCGGTTCTGGTTCAATACAAGAAATTGTTATAGATGATGGTGGTGCAAATTATGAAGTTGGTGATGTTGTTAATTTTAGTTTTGGTAATGCATCAGCTAAAGTTTCTGTTGTTAATGGAGGTGTTACATTAGAAGATGGTACAGGCTCTGGTCAACTTATTTTAGAAGATGAAACGATGGTTGATGACTCATATTTTGGAAATAAAGTTGTACAAGAAGCTGGTGGTAATGTAGGAGATATAACAGACATTCGTTTAATATCTAATGGTAATGGATTTACATCTCTACCTACACTTACAGTTACATCTAGTTTAGGAACAGGTGCAAAAGTTTTAGCATACGGTTCTGAAATAGGAAGAGCATTAACAATAAATGTTGTTGAAGCTGGATACAATTATCAAGCCTCTCCTGCCCCAACAATAATTTTACCAACATATCTTTTAGTAACCAATGTTTCAGGAACGTTTACAGCAGGTGAAACTGTTTCTGGATTAGGTTCAGATGGTTCATCTGTCATAACTTCTACAGTAGTTTCATTTAATACAGATACAAATATATTGAAATTATCAGATACAACAGGAGTGTATGGCACAAATATTACTGTTACAAGTTCTGGTGGTGCAACAGCAACTGTTAGTAAATTAGAACAAGCAACAGGTACTATAGATGTAGCTGCTGTAATTACAACCGATGGTGCTTTTTTAAATGAAGACGGTTGGGTATCTGAAGATACAATGAAAATACAAGACAGTTTGTTGTATCAGGATTATTCATACATTATTAGAGTTGGAAGATCAATCAATGAATGGAGAGATAGTTATATTAAAACACTTCACTCTGCTGGTTTTTATTTTCAAGGTGAAATTACAATTGAAACTCAACTAAACGCTCAGATTAAAAGAGTAACAGGAATAAATTCTGGTGTAACACAAATTTTAAGATCAGTATTAACAAGACTATATTCATTTATAGTTGGAAGAAGATTAGGTACTGAAACTGATGGAACATCATTAAGAGTAAATGCAAAATTAGGTGTATCAGCTGATTTAGATACTGGTACAATTACACAGTTTGATAAAACAACCAGAGATGTTACTTTAAAAACACAGCCAATTAATATAGATTATGTAAGTAGAGTTAGAAGAAATTTATCTAACTCATCAGGTAACTTAGTAAATGTAAGACAAGGATTTGCATATGCAGGACCAAGATTTGGTGTTTTAAACAGATTTATTAATACTGCATTTGGAGTTACTGCAAACTCAGCTTTAAGTAGTAGTGGTATTACTTTTGCAATATTAAATGATATAAAAGTTCAAGGTACAAGAACATCTTTAGACGGTTCAAATGCAATCTTTTTAATGACTTCAAGTGCTGAAGGAAGAAAACTTAAAACAAACTTTACAATTCCTGCACAAATAGGTGATGTATCAGGTAATACTATGGATGAAACAACAACAACATTTGATGATACTAATATTACAATGGATGTAGGATAACATATAAATAGTAAGAGAGAGATATGGCAAAACAAACAATAAACATCGGATCAATCGCAAATGACGGCACAGGTTCAACACTTCGAGCCGCTGGTGATTTAGTTAATGATAATTTCAATGAAATTTATACAGCAATAGGTGATGGAACTACTTTAACTACAGGTTTTATCACAGACTCATCAACAGATACTTTAACTAACAAGTCAGGTAATATATCTCAATGGACAAATGACTCTGGTTATATTACTTCATTTTCTGAAGCTAATGATTTATCATCAGCAGTTACTTGGGCTGATGTTCCAGATGCTAATATTACACAATCAAGTGTAACACAACACCAATCAGCTATAAATTCAGGTGTTTCTATTACAGAAAGTCAAATAAGTGATTTACAAAGTTACATAACTGCAGGTTCAACAACAACACTTACTAACAAAACTTTTGACGCAAACGGAACTGGTAACTCAATTTCAAACATCGAGGTTGCTGATTTAGCAGCTGGTGTTTTAGATACAGATTTAACTTCAGTTTCAGGTTTGGATGATACAATTGCTTCAGCAAAAGCAATTAAAACTTATGTTGATAATGTTGCAGCTGCAGGTATTCATTATCACACAGCAGTAAGAGTAGAGTCTCCATCAAATTTAAATGCAACATATGATAATGGAACCGCAGGTGTTGGTGCAACATTAACAAATGCAGGCACATTAGCAGCCATTTCAATTGATGGTGTTGCTTTATCTTTAAACGATAGAGTTTTAATTGACACTCAAACTAATGCTGCTCATAACGGTATTTACACAGTAACAACTGTTGGTGATGGATCAACTGCTTGGGTACTTACAAGAGCAACCGATGCTGACAGTTATGGTGCTTCTGATCCTGATGCTTTAGGAGAAGGTGATGCCTTTTTTGTAAAAGAAGGTGATACAGGTGCTGGAGAATTAAATGTAATGAACACAAATGGTACAATTACTTTTGGTACTACAAATATTACATTTGCTGTATTTGCTGATGTAGCAGTATATTCAGCAGGACAGTCATTAACACTAACAGGAACACAATTTTCAGTAACAGCAGGTTCCATAAGTTCAACACAACTAACAAGTGCTGTTGAATTGCAAATATTAGATAGTTCTGGATCAACAGTTAAATCACTATATGGTTCAGGATCGTAATAAAATGATTATAAATATAAATGAGGAATAAGAAATGCCAGCAATTATAACAAACAAATTTAGAATAAACAATGCGGAACAGTTTTCAGAATCGTTTTCTGAGGCTTCTCCAACAGTTTACTACTTAGGAATAGGTAGAGCTCAAGAATTTGGTACTTTAACAAGACCAGACGGAAGAACAGACTACGAAGGAACTGAAACTGCACCTATTACACCAGGTGATAGTGTATTAAACGAATTTAAAAACTTTGACGATTTATTAGCTGCTAAGAAAATTACAGCTTCAGATGTGTCTTTTGTAGTACCAAGAAGAAACTGGACGTCTGGCACAGTTTATGACATTTACAGACACGACTATGAAGAATATGTAACAGGTAGTACATCAACAAGAGTAACTTCAAATAGTGGTGCAACTACTTTATTTGATTCAACTTTTTATGTTTTAACTTCAGATAGAAATGTTTACAAATGTTTAGATAATAACGGTGGTGGCACTTCTACTTCAGTTATTACAACTTCAGATGATTATAAGTGGAAATATATGTACACTTTATCAGCGTCACAGCAAGCAAATTTCTTATCTACAGATTTTATGGGTGTTTCAACAGACTCAACTGTAAGTTCAGCTGCTGTTGATGGTGCCTTAGATGTGGTTAAAATTAAAACTGCTGGTTCTGGTTATACAGTTTCAGGCGGTGCAACGTCAGGAACAATAACTGCTGTGCCAATAAGAGGTGATGGTAGTGGTGGAGTATGTTCAGTTACTTTAACTTCAGGTGCAATTACAGCTGTTACAGTTACAACAAGAGGTACAGGATACACATCAGGTTATATTAAAAATGCTGATATAATTACAGCAACAAATGCTGGCGGTGCTGGTTCAGGTGCTGAGTTAGATGTTATTATTCCACCAAAAGGTGGACACGGATTTAATGCTGTAGAAGAATTAGGTGGATTTTTTGTAATGTTAAACACAACATTAGAAGGTACAGAAAGTACAAACTCTGGTGACTTTACAGCTGCAAACGACTTTAGAAAAATTACTTTAATTAAAGATCCAAACAACGCAAGTGGAACAGCTGCTTCAGCTGCAACATTAAGAGGAACATATGCAGTTAAAATTGCAAGTTCTCCAACACCAGGAACATTTACTGCTGATGAAGAAATTAATCAAGCAACAACAGGTGCTGTTGGTAAAGTTGTTGAATGGGATTCTGTAAACGGTATTTTATATTACATTCAGACAAGGCATAATGACGCTGGGGCTGATAGTAATGGAAATGTAACTACTTTTTCAGGTGCAAATGTAATTACTGGTCAAGGTTCAAGTGCCACTGGTACTCCAGACACTTCTACACAAACAGTTAACAACGTTTCATTTACTTCTGGATATGCTGCTCCAGAATTACAACACGACTCAGGTGAAATTTTATATGTAGAGAACAGAACCAAAATTACTAGAGCAACCGATCAAACTGAAAACATCAAACTCATTATTGAGTTTTAATAGGGGAAAATAGATAATGCCAAGTCCAACTGATTTTAATGTCAGTCCTTACTATGACGATTTTACAGAGTCGAAAAAGTTTCACAGAATACTTTTTAGACCTGCATTTGCTGTTCAAGCTAGAGAATTAACACAAGTTCAAACTCAACTACAAAATCAAATAGAAAGAGTATCAGATCACCTTTTTGACAAAGGTGCAATGATTATACCTGGTGAAATTGGGTATGATTTAAAATACTATGCTGTAAAACTTACTTCTAAATCAGCTTCAAGTTTATCTACATACGTTGGTACAAAATTAACTGGCGGGACTTCAGGCGTAACTGCAAAAGTTATAAACGCTGTCGCAACTGACGGTACTGATCCAGATACATTATTTGTAAAATATTTTAACACAAACAGTACTGACAATACAACAATAGCCTTTTCAGATGGTGAAACTTTAACATCGGACGGTTCAGGTAATCCAACTGTTGTTGTTGATACAACTGCTACAGGTTCAGCTGCACAAATACAAGAAGGTGTTTATTATATTAATGGTTTTCACGTTCAAGTGTCAGCACAAACTTTAATCTTAGACAAATATTCAAACACACCTAGTTATAGAGTTGGTTTAACAGTTACAGAATCTTTTGTAACTCCAGGAGATGATTCAAGTTTAAATGACAATGCACAAGGTGTTTCAAATACAAACGCTCCAGGTGCTCACAGATTTAAAATTCTTCTTACATTAGCTAAAAAAGGATTATCAAGTACCGAAGATACAAACTTTTATGAATTGTTAAGACTATCAAGTGGTACGTTGCAAAATCAAGTTAGATCAACTGAATATGCTGTTTTAGAAGATACATTAGCAAGAAGAACATATGACGAGTCTGGTGACTATGTTGTTAGACCTTTTGATATTGATGTTAGAGAACATTTAGCATCAGGTAATAATAGAGGTATCTATACATCAGCAAACGGTGGTGATACTACTAAACTTGCTGTAGGATTTTCTCCAGGAAAAGCATATGTAAAAGGTTATGAAATAGATACTATAGCTACTACTTACATTGATGTAGATAAGGCTAGAGATTTCGATACACAAAATAATTTTAGTACAAGATTTGATATTGGTAACTATGTTAACGTAACAAACGTTTATGGTACACCAGATATTGCTTCTGCGTCAGGTATTGAACCATTTAAAGGATTAACTCTCCATAACGTGGCTACAAGTTCACGTGGTACTGTAAATACAGGAACAGAATCTTCCGTAACACAAATAGGAAGAGCAAAAAGTAGAGGTTTTGAATATTCATCTGGTACTGCTTCGGCAAATATTTTTTCAAGTTCAAGTTTAACAAGTGCAATTTACAAACATTATCTTTTTGATATTGTTTTGTTTACTCATTTAAATATTAGAACAGCTCAATCATTTAATGATGGAGAAATTGTAACAGGTGGCACATCAGGTGCAACAGGTGTTGTACAAACACACTCTACAACTGAAAGTGCTACAATTACAGGTATTACTCAAGCTGATCCTGCTGTAGTTACAGCAAACAACAATTTTAAAGAAGGTCAACAAGTTACAATTTCAAGTGTATCTGGTATGACTGAAGTTAATGGTAATGTTTATACGGTTAGAAATCCATCAGGTACAACATTTGAATTATATGGCACAGACGGAACAACATCTATAGATTCATCAGCGTTCACTGCTTATAGTTCAGGTGGAACAGCTGCACATGGAGTTGTTGTAATTTCAAATGTACAAGGTGACTTTGTTGCTGGAGAAACTATTACAGGCGGCACATCAAGTAACACAGCAGTTATTCAATCAGACGCTGTTGGTTTAAAAGGTGTTACATCATTTGATTTACCATCGGTTAAACAAATTGCAATGGCTGGTAGTCCAACATTTACTGCTGATACAGCATTAGATGCTACAAATGGAGATAACTTTGTTTTAACTGGATCAATTGACGTTGGTTCAGGTTCTGCTGATGTACAAGGTATTAATACAAGATTTACTGAAGAATTAAAAGTTGGTGACTCAATTTCATTTACAAATGATAGTGGAAATACAGAAACAAAAATAGTAGAAGCTATTATTTCAAATTCAAGTTTGACATTATCAAGTGTAACTGCAGCTGCTTCTACAAAAACAATTGTAACAAGAAGACGTGCAAAATCACAATCACCTGAAAAAAATGTTTCTATATTTAAACTACCTTACACTAATATAAAAACATTAAAAACAACTGCTAACAGTAATGCTTCAGATACAACATATACTTTTAGAAAACACGAAATTAAATCTTTAACTGGAGATGGTATTGGAACATTTAATGCAGGTGTAGATGAAACGTTTGCTGATTTATCAGAAAGTGATTTTTCAATTTCAATAACATCATTAGGTTCTGGTGGTTCAGGTGCCGTTGGAGATGTTTTAAGTTTAACAGGAAACAACCACGAAGGTACTTCAATTTTTACCTTAAATGTTGCAAAAACACAATTAACAATTGACTTTGGTGCTAATTATGCTTCACACGATATAAAGGCTTTACTAACTATAAACAAATCAGTAGGTACATCAAAAACAAAATCTTTAACAACAGGTTCACAGGTTGCAATAACAGATCAAACTACAATTGAAAGTGGTACAATAGGTCTTGCAAAAGCAGACGTTTATCAAATAAATGCAGTTTATATGGCTGCTGATTTTTCAACAGCTGCAACTACAAGTGATACAAATATTACAAGTAGATTTGATTTAGACAATGGTCAAAGAGATAATTTTTATGACATTGGTAGAATAAAATTAAAAGATGGTGAAGTAACACCAACAGGCCGACTATTAATTGATTTTGATTATTTTACTCATAGTTCAGGTGATTACTTTGATGTTGATTCATATTCAGCAATTAATTATGAGGATATACCAGCATATACTTCATCTACAACAGGTGTGAGATATGAGTTAAGAGATAGTTTAGATTTTAGACCAAGAGTTGATGACGCTTCTACAATTAATTCAGGAGTACAAGACAGATCGTTTGATGGCACAGGTGCCTCAACAGTACAACCTATTAAATTTAATTCTGATATAAGATCAGATTTTGAATATTATTTAGGAAGAGTAGATAAAATATTTTTAGACAAAGATGGTAATTTTAAAGTTGTAAAAGGTGCTAGTTCAATAGCACCAAGAGTTCCAGGTACTTTAGATAATGCTATGCACCTATACACATTATTTTTACCAGCATACACATTAGATACTTCCGATGTAGGTATTGAACACGTTGATAATAAACGATACACAATGAGAGATATTGGTCGTATTGAAAGTAGAATTGACACAGTTGAATACTATACTCAATTATCTCTTTTAGAAACAGCTGCACAAAATTTACAAATACAAGACGCAAATGGTTTTGATAGATTTAAAAATGGATTTGTCGTAGATAATTTTACAGGTCATAATATAGGCGATGTTGGAAATAAAGATTATAAAGTTTCAATAGATTATGCAAAAGGTGAATTGCGTCCTACATTCCACGAAGATGCTGTCAAATTAATTGAAAGAGATGATGATGGTACAGAAATTGTTAATAGTGATAGAACAACTGCAAACTATCAAAAAACAGGTGATCTTATTACCTTACCTTACACAGAAGCTACTTTAATTGATCAACCATATGCAAGTAAAGCTATTAATGTAAACCCATTTGGAGTATTTACTTGGATAGGGTCAATAGAATTAACACCTCCAGGTGATGAATGGAAAGAAACAGAAAGAGCTCCAGAATTAGTTATCAACAACCCTAATGGTAGTTGGGATAACTTAACAAAACAATCTGGTAATAGTGGTCAGTTATCTGAATTTCCTATGAGTACAGTTTGGAATTCTTGGCAAGATACTTGGACAGGAAGACCTATAGAAACAGAAAGACGTGATATTGGAACTTATGAGGTAAGAGGTGGCCATGGTTGGAGAGTTATTGCTAGACAAGAAGTCACTACTGCACAACAAGTTTCACAAACAAGAACAGGTATTAGAGCTGTTGCTGTACCAGAAACAATTAGAACATCTATTGGTGATAGAGTTGTTTCAGTTGCCTTTGTTCCGTTTATAAGAAGTAGAACAATTACATTTAATGCAACAAGATTAAAACCAAATACAAGAGTATATCCATTCTTTGATAATATTAATATTGCCTCATACGTAACACCTGACGGTGGTTCTTTAGGAGGTAATTTAGTTACAGACGCTAATGGTTCAGTAACAGGTACTTTTGCAATACCTGATCCAAAAGTTGACGCAAATCCTAGATGGAGAACAGGTCAACGACTATTCAGATTAACAAGTTCTTCTTCAAACAGTTTAACAAATGCAAATGTAGAAACAGCGGCAAACGTTGAGTACGTTGCAAGAGGATTATTAGAAACTGTAAGGGAAACTATTTTATCAAGTAGAGAAGCTCGTGTTGAAATGAGAAGTGTTACTGAAACACAATCTATCACAAGAACATCTACAAGAACGGAAGAAAGACAAGTTGGTTACCACGATCCTTTAGCACAAACATTCTTAATTGATGATGAAGGTGGTGTATTCTTAACTTCAATTGACATATTCTTTAGTACAAAAGATAGTGCTATACCAGTTACAGTACAAATTAGAGATGTTGTTAACGGTTATCCAGGACAAAAAATATTACCATTCTCAGAAGTTACTTTAAATCCTGGTTCAGTAAATACAAGTACAGATGGTACAGTCGCAACTAAATTTACATTCCCAAGTCCAGTTTATATACAAAACAATATAGAATACTGTTTTGTTGTAATGGCTAACTCACAAGATTACAATGCTTATGTAGCAAGAATAGGCGAAACATCATTAGACTCAAATAGAACCATATCTGCTCAACCTTATGCTGGTGTATTATTTAAATCTCAAAACGGTATGACTTGGTCTGCTGAACAAAATGAAGATATGAAGTTTAAACTAAGAAGAGCAGAATTTAGTCAAGTTACAGGTACAGTTACTTTAACA
>Ga0208899_1002621_pt1 | contig 11893 bp, 10 predicted proteins | sample VirMetDEL_Nov_24_FD_184518 | JGI IMG/M metagenome (GOLD analysis project Ga0208899, IMG submission 184518) | Aqueous microbial communities from the Delaware River and Bay under freshwater to marine salinity gradient to study organic matter... | ecosystem: Environmental > Aquatic > Marine >...
CAGCAATCAAATGATATTTATAATCAAAAAATGCTGCTTCTAATCGGTTATCTTTTAACTGATTTTTTAAACTATCTTTATTTATTGCGCTAGAAAAATTATTTGTTGTTAAGTTATCAAAACTTGTTGCTAAGTTGGTGGCAATATTACCGCTAAAAATACGAACATCGTATAAATTAGAAACAAACATAATTCCACCTTGTAATATGTCATTTTCTGGTATTCTAGCAATACTAAATCCGTCAATGCATCCAACGTTTGACGTTGTTTGTTTTACACTTGTTGTTAACCCTGACGTGTCCGCTAAATATATATGGTTTTCTGAAAAAACAACGATCTGATTATAATCTTCTATTAATCCAGTTAATGGGGAATTATCGTTCCCTACCCCCGACACGTCATAAACGCCTGACGTATTAAAAAAAACTTCTACCTCAAATTCTGTTACATACAAGTAATTAGGTCTATTTGCATTTACTGCACCTATTATTTTTTCATCTTTTACCGTTATAAACTGTGGTGTTGGACATGAACTGTTCGTACTCGGTATATTTGCACCAAGTGATCCATCGGCTGTATTGTCTTGATAACTTGTAGTGGTGTTATCGTTAATTGTTGTTAGTAGCTTTAATGTGCTACCCCCTGCCTCTGTACGGTATATTTTACGTGCTGTGCATGTTGCAATCCCTACCGGTAAATCAAGCTCAATGCTTTTACTTGATACGGTAATTGTATTTGACTTAGTTCCAAGTATAATTTCGACACCATCAATAACATATGTCATCGCATAATAGTAAGCTCCTGTTAATCCACCTGCGACAAGCAAGTCTTTGGCTGTTGGTGCGCCCATTTCCTTAACATAAGTACCATCATAAACCAATGGATAATCAAAGCCATTTGAGATAAATAATTTATCGTTTAGTATTCCGAACGTGCATTTTTTACCTGCTGTTAAACCTGTATAAATCGTAGTAGGGCTAGTTAAAAAGTCTTTAATGATTGAACCGCCTTGAACAATTATTTTTTCACTTTGAAATTGTCCTACTGAATCAATGTATCTAAAATCATAACCACCATCAATTTGATTGCTTCCTACGTTATATTCAACACTAGGGGCTTTTATTCTTTGACATCCTATGATGTTGTCATAGTTCATATTTTCAATATTGTAAAAATAATCCGGTGATACGAACTTTCGTCCTTTATCATCCCGTAGCCCTTTAGATTGATACGATTCTACAACAAAGCTCAAATTGTACTCCCTATATTATTAACTTCCCAATCATACGGTTGTCCAATCATACCGGCTTTCATTACATCGCCATAACCGGCTTCAATGTCATTTTTAGCTTGTCTATAAAAAGCTGATGCATCAATTTTGTATCTATCTGCTCTATTATAGTCATCAATTAATATTAAAAGCCTGTAAGCCACTAAATCAATTATAGGCTCAATATGTTCGTCTGGAATTTCCATTTCTTTAGCTAAATCAGTAGGTGATATGGTGTCATTAGCATCAACACTAATCTCAAAATGCTTTTTTCTGTAATGTAAAACAAAGTTATTATGAGTTACTGTATCGGCATCACTATGCTCTGTCGCTGTTGTTCCTTCAATGCCTCTAGTACATCCGGTAAATGTTGTTGACGTCTTAGCTGTATAGCGTATTTTTTCATTATTTATTGTTATGCGCCCATTTAAATCAGGAAAACTACTTGTTGAGGCCACTGTAATTGTTGTATCACTGTCACTAATTGCACCGTTAAGCGTGGTTGTCTGTGCTGAATTGTTGTTATCTGGGTAAATAGTTATTTCATTATTCCAAACATTAAAAAATCGTGGAATCCCTGGGTAAGTGTTATAGGGGAATTCAGTTGTTACGTAATTCAAATCTTTAAAGCTCATTGCATTTTTACGCCCATCACGCCATATATACGCTAACCTGTACGCCTCTGATCTTATGGCATCTGTTGGGCCTGTAACTACTCGGCTTGACGTATTAACAGGCGTACTGAATATATCCTCTATTCCTTTTGTGGTACTTGCGTATACATCCAAGGCATTTTTAAGTTGGCTAACTTTTCTTTTATTGCTGAATAAGCTACTGGTCGCTTTTGTGCTGTCTTCGTCGCTTATTGCTGTATTTATTCTATCTATAACGTCACTAACTAACATTAATTTTATGAAATTGAAGATTGATACCAAGCATCTATTTTTGCTTTTTCTTCATCGGTTGATTGTGATTCGTATTGATTATTTTTCTTTAAGGTTTCAATTTTATTTTTTAACTTTAATTTTGTTGCTGCAGTTATCTTGCTATAAGTGTCGGGTAGATTATCATAATCATTCCCAGCCTCGAGTACATTGGCATACAATTCTTTCAATTCCACGTTGCTTTTATTTTCTTCTAAACTCATTTTTTTTTATACTCCTTTTTTTTTAAATACTACCTAAATACTCAATAACAATTGAACTGTTTCTGTGATATTGAACGCCGTTGAAATTGTCATCGAAAGTACTATCATTTTTAGAAACTGTAGTTTTACATTTTATGTATTCATTAGCCGAAACATCAATTACGGTTACACATGTTGTTGTTGCGTATTTAGCAAAATTGTCATCTCTTGCGTAACCAAAGCTTCTTGTGCCGGGAAATTCTGTTTCAGTTGGCGTAATTGCGCTTGAGTGTTTTACCAATCTGCTGAAAAAATTCAACCTGTTATTATAGCTAATGTTAGCCCAATTGAGCGTGTATGAAACTTTATATTTTCCTGCCTTCAATAATCGAATACCTGTATTAGTCGAAGAGGACGGGGTGCTATAACTATATATATCTGTATTACTTACGGGTCTAGATCCAAAAACTGCAAAATAAGAAGTTGCTGTAGTGCCTGGTGTTTGATCGTCTGTGTTAAGACCATGAAAAAGATTTGCATTATTTCTCATATAGTAGCGATTACCAGATTCAAACTCTATACCGTCATCGATCACACTTGCGATAGTGTTTCCCCCAGCTTGCAACCTGACATATAATGCGCCATTTAAAAACAAAGTATTTAAATTTCCACTAAATTGATATTGTGATGTACTTGGCAAGTCGTAATGGCTCAAGTTCCATGTATCAGAAAATCTTGAATCTATTCTTAGCCTACCCAAGACAATTGACATGTCTTGATCTTCCTTTACCGTAATATCGCCATTTGTAGTAAGCTCATTTAAAGTAATATCTGTAGTTCCAGTTATCGTGTCTTGCTTTGTGTTTATTTCATTAGTGACAGCTTGATTTTCTACTGGGTTAGTTGAGGTTGTACTTAGCGTTGTATCAACTGTAAGACTAGAGCCACTAGCATTTAAGTCTATATTATTAGCATTTACCCAAATAGAGCCACTAGTTGAGCTAGTCAAAACTGTAGCAGTAGCTATAGCTACATTTGAGCCTGTTGGCTGTGTAGTTGTAAACCCACCATAACTGCTAGCACTTAAATATAAAGTATCATTTACAGAATAACTACTAGTATCAAAATTATCTAACCTCCCAAATCTTATAACTTTTCCGTCTCCTGATTTACCAATAGATTCAGTTGTAATACCTAAATAATCTTTAGCTGCTATAGTGCCATTGGCTAACATGTAACCTATTGATATTTTACCACTTACTATTCCAGATTTATAAACTGCGATCCCATTAGATAAAGCCCCTCCTGTTTGATTAGTTACATGTATTTCAGTGGTCTGACCTATTAGTATTTCACCAATATCATTTTTAAGCTCTAAAGTATCGTAAGAAGTATTATAATTAATATCACCTATATTTGTTAAACTATTAGAAGGCGCGCTTCTTAAATTTAATAAATCTACTGCTTCTATTTTTTTGTCGTTCGCATCTAAGTTACCGCCTAAAACTGGTGTTGTGTCTGCTTCTACACTTGTTATACCACCACTACTCACGTTATTTATTTGGGTTTGAATGTTACTAGTGACTCCATCTAAATATTGAAACTCTGTATTTGATATTGTACCATCCGCAATTTTTGTTGCGTCAATATTACTTGGCAATCTTGCTTCGGCAAGTGTACCACTTGATATGTTACTTGCGTTTGTTGTATCTATATTACTTACATTTCCCAAACCAACATCTGTTTTGCTTAAATTTAATGCGGTTTTAAATGTTGTATCAATGTCCAAGTCTTCTACATCACCAGACAATGCACTTGTTCGACCTTTAACAGTTCCAGTAGCAACGTGTGCCATTTTAGCATTAGTAACAGCCTCATTTGCTATTGTTAGTGCTTCTGATCCTGTAACATCACCCGTGTGAGTTGCATTAGTGACTTTTGCATTGTTAGTCGTAATGTCAGATTCCATCGTGTCTAGGTCTACTGCCTGACTGACTGTTATATGGCCAAGCTTAGTTTGTTCTGCACTCGTTATAGTTGTAGGCTTATTTTGTATATAAGCATCTGATCCTGAGTCAGTTTCAGTCCAATTTGCCTGCACATTGACTTCTGCGCCTGTTGCTATGCCAGTAAGCTTTGTTTTTTCTGAATCTGTAAATGCATTTGTATTAGTATTAGACTCATAAGCTGTTTTTATTTCACTTGCTGTTTGGTCTGCTGTAGCATTGTCCTCAATGCCTGATAACTTTGTTTGTTCCGTAGCTGTAAATATTTTTTTGTCAACTGTCTCAGCTACATCATCAAGGGTTAAAGCCCTAGTCTGTGATTGATTACTCGAATTCCCAATAAATACATTTCCGTCGTTCAAATTAGGAACATCATTGGTACGTCCAGCACCACCGACTTTAATACTTCCTACACTGGCATGACTTCTCATAACCTTGCCAATATTTTGTATAAGTGATGATTCCCCAGTAGGTTTAGTTGCTGTTAATGTACCAGTTGTTGATATATATAAAATATCTCCTTGGCTATACGATGACGTATCTAGCCCACTAAGTGTTCCAAACGTGACCACATTAACATTTGCATTTGCATTAACTGTTTCTGCAGCCAATCCAAAACAAGGCATTTTATTTACGTCGTCAGAATCGGCAATGGATACAACGGGCTGATTCCCTGTAAGATCATCACCTGATATATACACTGGGTCACCCTTGGTTAAGGCTTCCCCTGCCTTGGCTTTAAATATTGTTGCCCCACGCATATTGCCTATAAGTGTAGTAGCTGTAATTTCGCCCGTTATATCAATATCGCCTGTACCTGTAATATTATTCGAGTTTAAATCTAAATCTGCACCTAATTGTGGCGCAGTGTCTTCAACGATATTTTGCAAAAATCGCCCGTCTAAATCGACTGTGACGGTTGACGCATCATTTAATGTTAGTGTTAATACCCCATCACTTGTATTAAAACTAGCACTTGTTACATAAGTATTAGTATCGGGGATAACTGTATTATCTACATAGTCTTTAACCGCTGCACTTGTTGGAATTGTTGTATCGTTATCGTTATTAGAAATGCCCTCAGATTCAGTAACAATAGCACTCGATTTAAAATTATCAATTTCCAAATTAGAAACGGTTACAACATCTGCATCTATTGACGTGATAGTCGTTAAATATCGACCATCTAGGTCAACAATAATATTTCCATCTGTTTTAGTGAGCGTTAAAACTCCATTAGTAGTATTAAAACTTGCTGCTGTAATTTCTTGATTATCAATAGTTTCTTTTACAAGTTTTTCACTTGGTACATTCGCGTCTGATAATGGCGTACTCCAACCTGTGACGCTGGTTACATCAGGGTCAACTTTAACACTCATGACTGGTATATATGGATCATCATTTGTTCCACTCCCATTAACCTTGAATCTTTTAAAACCTTCATTTCCATCTAAAACGTTATAACTTGGCATAACTTTATGTATGGGAGGTGGCACTTGGCCACCACCCTAAAACCCATTAAGAAGCTGCGACAGCTACTACGTTTCCTGACAATACGAATGATGCTGAACCACCGCTTGTAGCAGTAGTTGCGATTCCAACGGAACCTGCACCTTCGGCAGTTGAACCAGAAACCCCACCATCTAATTTAAGACCAGTTCCTGCGTTCAATACTTCGGCATAGTCACCGGCTGCAAATGTATCAGTAGTCAATACAGTTACGATACCTTTGTAAGCAACCCATGCATAATAACCAGAAGTAACAGCAACTTGAGGCGCAACAACAGTAGCACCACTTGCAGTAGTTGCAGGGGCTTTTGTTGATACCTCAGCTCCAGCAGTGTTAACCGCTGATAACTGGTATGGCTGGTACTGAGTCAATGCACCATGTGCTTTAACGTACACATACTCTTTTTTAATTGCGTTAGTGTCTGAATTATCAACATATCGTGCGCCTAGCTCATATTTACGTGTGCTAGAGGGATTTGTTAAGTCATCAGTGTCAATTGAATTTACATAAGACATTTAGTTTTCTCCTTTCAAAAATTATTAAGCTGTTAAGTTTTTAAATACGCCGTTGTAACGTCGCGCTCTACATACTAGATTGTAAGCCATGAAATGCTGTGAAGTGATGATTGCTTGGTTAGGAATACGTCCGTTAAAATCAACAGGAGCTTTCTTTCCTTCAAAACCATACTTATATTTCAAAGCAAATGTTGGGCTAGACAGTACATATAAGAAATTGTCAGCTGTTGAACCATCTTGTGAACCAGGGCTGTATTCATCTACGTACCAATCTATATTTCTAAACTTGCATCCAGCAAATCCAGCTTTCAAGTCGTCTTCACGTGCGAAACGTTGCTGAGACTGTTGGGAAGCCAAAAACTTATCTTGTACGAATGAGTTAGAAATCATTACATCTGGCGCGTATGAACCAGTTGCATCACCTGCACCTTGCCCACGAGCAATTAATTTACCAACTAAATTATTTAAATTAGCGTAATTAATTGTGTTAGTGTCTGAATCAATTTCGGTCAACCAAGTTGTTGAATCGTTTAAATCAGTGTTAGTAATACCACCATAAGCAGTTCCAGAGGCAGCCATTACATCCGCAAGTCCGTTGATTGCTTTACCGTTAGAATCTGAACCATTTCCATGCAATGCTTGTGCATAGGTACGCTTCGCAGTTCCAGCAGCTAAATTAACCTTTTCCACTAAAAGTGATTTGATTGCATTAGCTGTGTCACCAGTTCTAGTAATGTCATCAAGAGTGATAGACACGTTGTAGTTTTGGTATTTGAAATCAAATTCTGCAAAACTTAATTGTTGAGAAGCTGATAAATCCAATACATCGAACTTTCCGTCGATGAAACCATCAGCTGCGTTTTCTGCAATTTGTACAGGTTGCTGGATTTTAGATCCACCAGATACATATTCCAAATTTGGTTTTTTAGACATCATGCTACCAAAGGCACTTGATGTTAAAAATTGATCGGGCATAATCTTATCAAAAGCATTATGTGCGACCGCTTGTACTTCGTCTAGCTGTGCTGCTGTTAAAGCCATTTTTTATTCTCCTTTTTTAATCCGGTAAAATAAAATCAAGTTGCGCCTTAAAATCATCGATGCTTTTTGGAGGATTTGCCCCCACTGGAACTTTATTGCTACCAGTAACAACACTCGGCGTTGCTTGTGCTTTGCTTAGTGCTTGTTCTGCTGCTTGTGTTCCATGCTTTGCCATTACTTGCTCAAATGCTTGGGCTTTAAATGCATCAAACCATAAATGCTTAGGGATTTGTGCTTCATTCATAAAATTAGCAAACTGCTCTTTGTCGTAATTAATGACATATTGCTCAGCTAACTTATCAATTTTGTTAAAAGCCTCATTTTGCTGTTGAGTTTCGTAATGTGACAACGCTTGATTTTCAATCTGTTCTTTCCAGGACAAGATTTCATTTAATCTGTCATCTTGAACATTAGTTTGTGGCTGTACTTGTTCTTGTTCACCGTTACTGTATTTATTTAAGACGTTTTCTATATCTGGACCAATTTGAGGATGATTGAGCAATTCTTCAATTTGCGTATAGTCGTCTTTATATCTTTGAAGTTCTTCAACTTGCCTTTTATAATCATTAACTTGATTATTAAATTCATCTCGCCGTTTTTCTTCGTACCGTAAAGACTCATACATTTTGTTTGGGTCTTTTCCCCAGTGCGATTCAAACCGCTTATCCCCTTCCCATGAATTTATAGACTCGCTTTCAACTTGTCCATTCGCATCGCCTAGAGTGTCCGTATTTTCGCCTTGTCCAAATGTTACTTGGGTGGCTTCTGGTTGGACTTGTTCCGTTGCGACTTCGCCTTGGGTGTCGTCTGCCATTGTTTCCTCCTAAAATATTTTTAAGATAGTATTTTATCGAGTTCGTAAAATGGGTCTGTCTTCATAGCACTATCCGGGTCGTTTTCTGGTAATTGCTTACCCGTTATCCGAACAATACAAGAATCAAGAGCCATAATTGCCTCTTTAGTACTACCTTTAGCTATAGAGTCCTTGGCTTCCTCTAATTTTGAAACCAATTCCATGGGCGTGTAACCGCCAAAATCTTCAAGAGTATATTGTAATTTTGACTCTTTTTCAGTCTTTTCGTTTTTGTTTTCTTTATACTCTTTTTTATCTTCTTTATATTCGTCTTTTTCTGGTTTGGAATTACCAAAAACAATCATAATGCCTTCTTTTTTATCTTTATGCATCTGTTGGCCCTTCCAGAATCTCAATTAATTCATCTTTTTTTAATCCGCTGTAGTCACGATCAGGGAAAGCTGTCTTAACCAATTGAATTAATTCATCTTTTTTCAATTTAGTTAAATCAACAATAGAATCATTTTGAACTTCAACGTGTTCTACATATTCCTTAACTTCTTCAATTAATTCTTCAACTTGCTCAACAACTTGCTCACCTTCGCTGCTTGTAATTTCATATTCTTCGAAAAGCTCAGAAACTAAACTTTGTGGTAAAATAATTGTTGCTTGATCGAATTTAATTTTGTAATGGGTTTCTTGATATCCCATTTGGCCAGCTGGTAATATGCCGTCACAATAGAAACTTAAATCAATATCTTTTCTGAGTTGTATGGCTTGCCCATATCTTAATTCCATACTGAAATCATATATTCCGAATTTACAAAATGCATTTACTTTTTTTTAACAAAATGTGAAATAAAATTAACAGAATGTTTAAAAAAAGATAATGAACATATAAAATTCTGATTGTATTATATGTTCATGGATAACCCCTTTATTAAATACCTGAATAATTTATTGTCTCAGGCAAAATCGGGGCATAACACCAAGCAGCTTAAAAAATATAAGCGTTATTATGATGGTTCGTTTGAGCCTATTACTGGCGTTGATAGAGATGGAAATACAACGCTTGGAAGTGCTGGGCAAGGCAACGCATACTATAATGTTATAAAGCCAATCGTTGAAACTAAGGCTACAACCGCTTTGGATGCAATGATTACGACGAACGTCAAACCTGCTAATCTATCACACCAGACTTTTGATAATCTAAAGCAATTAGAATCAATCGCTGATATTTTGAATGATTGTTGGGAAAACATTAAAAGAAGTTCGGAATTATCGAACATCTCACAAAAAGTTATGCGTGATGGTTCAATCTATGGCGTAGGTATTGCCAAAGTTATATGGAATCAGTCAATTAATAATGGGTTAGGTGATATAAGGATAGAGCGTGTTAGTCCATTAGATTTTTACCCTGAACCAACTGCAACAAACATTGAAAACTGTAACTATATATTTGTTAAACGTGTTATTAGTCGTTTTGATTTAATTAACCAATACAAAAATAAACCTGACATTCTAAAAAAGATTGATAAATTAAGCTCACCATCGGCAACTATCGACATGGGAGAGCCTACAAACAAGGTTGTTGCTGGTAAAGTAACTGCTAACGGTGTAACTACCGGTAGTGAAATGTATTTAAATGAAGGTAGTTTAAAGCCTTCTGGAACTGAACATAATATCGAACTTTGGGAATGTTACTTAAAAGATGATACGGTGCTTGTTCCTTTGGATGACGAATCAGAGCAAGATCAGGAAATGAAAACCGAAGAAAGGTTTAAATACCCAAATGGACGTTTAATCATTTTTAGTGGTGAGGAAATATTGGAAGATCGGCCAATCGATTACCCTTTTGGTTTCCCATTTGCTACTTACTCACCAACACAAAGTGATTCTCTAATGGGGCAAGGTGACGTTGAGGATTTAATGCAAATACAAGCACGTTTAACCAATGCATATGCTAAACTTCAAGAGTTAATTGTTAAATACAAATCAATGTTAATTGTTCCCGAAAACTACCGAAGACATTTCCAGGGCAATTTTGATATTATTGGTAGCCAACCTGGTGACCCAATGACACAACCGATGTTGGTTACCAACAAGTTGACTAATGATATACAAATTATGAGACAGCATATACAAGATTTGAAACAAGATGCATACAAGATTGCACGTATCAATGAGATTATGCTATCAGGTGAACGCCCAACCGGTGTTAACAGTGGTCAAATGGTACGTGATTTGATTGAATCGCCAATGTCATCTATTCGTGAGATGCAACGTAATTTCAAAAACTTCTTAACCGATATAAGCAATAAAGCTGTTGTATTGATACAATTATATTACAATCAACCAAGAATCATTCGCATGGCCAGTGGAACACAATTTGCGTCAATGGAGCCTAATGAAATGGGTGAAATGGAAATAAACATATATGATCGTGACATGATGACAAACGAATTAATGGCCATTGATACCATTAAATCTGATTTAACACTGGGTGAGTACGAAGTTGAAATAACTGCTGGAAGTTCATTGCCACAATCACAATCGGCAATCGCTGCAACGACCATGCAATTAGCGCAACAAGGTATATTTGGGGATATCAATAACCCGGATGTTAAAGAGTTAATACTAAAAACTTTGGACTATCCCAATTACCGAGCAATTATTAACAAAATAAAAGAAGAGCAAGACCAACAATCACAAGTGCCATTACCTGAGCCAGATTTTAACGCATACATAAAAAACGTAAACATGAGTTTAAAAGATATCATTGAATTAATTGGTGTATTACCTATTGAGCAACAAGTATCTGCAATCAGTACCATAACGGATAGTTTAGGGCTAACAATGCCACAACCACCAATGCCTGAAATGCCACAAGTACCTAATTTTATAAATAGTATAGGATAATGTTAAGTGCAAAAGAGAAGTATAAACGCTATGACAAGCGTACAAATAAGAAAATGGCTGAGTATAATCGGTCCGGTGGTAGTGTTGCTAAGCCTGTTAGGGATGTTAGTAAAGCTAGTCCGACACGTAAGCTAACACGTGGTAAATTTCTTCTACGTAAAGCAACACAAATTTTAAAACAAAACCAACCATTAAAAGATAAGCAGGGACGACCAACACCGGCAGCAATGCAATTTAAAAGATGGGATGCTCCCATACCAAGCAATTACAATTCAGTTCGAAGGCTAAAACAAATCGGACAAAACATCGTAAAACGCTATAAAAAAGATTAGTTAGGGATTGGCCTACTAATTTAAAAGATATACAAAAAAACAAAGGGCGTAGGCCAAAATATGATTACTCATCTACATTATACTACGCATTAACATATAGTATCAATTTTTTTTTACTTTTTAATAAATTACTAATTGCATTATAGACTTCAACATCATTTTCTTTTTTTGATATTCCAATGCAACCCCTTGTTCCCTCTTTATTTCCGTCTGGGTGTATTAATAAGCCTGTGCGATCCGTTTCAAATTGTGGTGTTAGTCTAGCTACCCAAGGAAACTCTTTACCTGTATACGCCTCTGTTTTACCTTTAATCGGATCCAATTTGTAGCAATCTTCAATTTTGTACATACCCTTTGGCAATGCTCCATTTCCATATTTAC
>Ga0208899_1002622_pt1 | contig 11891 bp, 16 predicted proteins | sample VirMetDEL_Nov_24_FD_184518 | JGI IMG/M metagenome (GOLD analysis project Ga0208899, IMG submission 184518) | Aqueous microbial communities from the Delaware River and Bay under freshwater to marine salinity gradient to study organic matter... | ecosystem: Environmental > Aquatic > Marine >...
TTAATTAATTAATATGATTGAGAGGATTGTGTGCTTGGTTCGCAAGAATACCATATTGTGCGAATGCTTGAGGAGCAACTTGTGGGGGAGAAGGACCAGGTTTCACATCCTTTTCGTCCTGTTGTTTTTCTGCCTTGTCTTGTTCTACACCAGCGATAGTAGAATCAACAGCAGCGAAAAGATTAACGGCAGCAGCAACAGGTGCTAATGCTCCCCCTGTGAAAGCAGCAGCAACATCTAACGCTCCACCAACAAGAGTCGCAACATTTCCAACATCTACACCGATGTTCTGTTTTACTACATTTCCAGCAGCATCCCTCGTATTAAAGATATTTCCAGTTTCCACCATATTATCTATATCCTGATAAGCAGCAATACCAGTCCCGACTGCTGATAAACCTTTCGCACCAACCTTGGCGAATGCTTCACCTCCTCCCGACTTCAATATTCCCGCAGCAACAATCCCTTCCACACCAGTAAGATCTTTTGCAGCAGTGACGCCTTCGGCACCGAACCTTTCAGTAGCAAATAATTTACTCCCCTGACCTGCTTCTGTTAAAGTAGCAAGAGCACCTCTTCCGCCCCGAGCAATTGAAGTTCCAACATCGGCAGCAGAAAGATTACTTATTACTCTTCCTGAACCAAGAGTCGCTTCACCTGCTTCAAGACCCCCCCTTGCTGCTGCTGCCTGTTGAAGACCCCTTGCCGTCCCACGACTGAATGCTCCCGCTGCCCCTGAGAGTGCCATGCCCGTTCCATAAACTTTATCAACTTTCGTGACATCAGATTCAACATCCTTATAAACATCAGCATCTACTTTATCTTGTTCCTGGTGATCTAATGTCTTAAATGCTAATGATTGGGTTTTCCATCCATTCGACATAAGTTCATTAACATCTGCTGCGTGTTGTCCCATCTGATTAGAAAGAGCAAATGCTTGTGCGTGTCCGCCATAATAATCCGCCATTATTTTATAAGAAGATATATATATTATTTTAATCGGGTGAATTTAAAATATTTTCTCTAAATTCTATCGCTTCTTCTATCGTATTAAAACATTTTGAGGGATAATTCTTTTTTCTAAATCTATATTTCCCTTGGTGAATACTTATATATTTTTCACCAAGTTTATTATGTTTCTTGGGACCTATGTCCTCCATATGTGAATTACAATTATGACAGAGAATATTTCTAAAATAACCTGTAGAATGGTCGTGATCCATAGTTCTATGATTTCCGCCTTTCATTCCAGAACATAATTCTACATTACATTTTTCACAATTGGTCGCTGATTCCCATTTTTCATAAATATCAAAATAAGTTTCACCTTCTTTTAATTTTAATCCTTTACGCCTCCAACGACATATAACTTGTGATCTTTTATATTCCCAAGGGTCAGCGTAAGGCATATTGTCTATATTATTAATTGTGGGGTTTTTTTTAAATCCATTATCAAATTTAATCGGGACTATTTACGAATTCTTGACCTTTTGCGATAAGGGTCTCAAAGTTTCTATATGCTTCAGGTGGGTTGGATTGGAAATTCATGTGAAGAAAATCATAACGCTCTGGAGTAGCAGCAGCATATATTTTTAACCAGTTTTCTGCTCCACCGAAAACATCCCCATACTCTTCTGCCATTTTACCAAGTTCTTTCTGGTTAGGGAAAGGAGATCCTACAATTACATTTGTAGCATTCTGCCGAATGATTGGACTACAAGCACGGAAGTTCTGTGAAGAAATAATTAATAACTTTATATTAAAGTGTCTGAACCGAGAGCAAAGGTGATTGATCTTCGCTTCCCTACGGATTGACCCGAGGCAATCGTCCAGAACGACTGCAATTTCTGGTTGTTCTTCTTTATCATAGGATTTCTGTGTCTGAACAAGACCTTCTATAATACTATCGTCATATGCTTCGTGAGTGTCAAATGCTTTACGGAGGAAACGACTAGTGATATCATTCGCAATCGTATTGCTGATAATTGTTGTATTATCAAATCGATCTTGTGCGTCATAGAACTGGTCGTTTAATAACATATTACTGATAAGAGTGCTCTTGCCTGTGCGAACAGGAGAGACTAATAAAACTAATGCTCCACCACCGAACCCATCCACTTGTGGTAAATTCGGGTGAAGAGGAGGATTTTTACTTGGTGTTGGATCTGGATCTTTAACAGGGATTACTCTGGGACCTTTTGCTTCCATAATTTTATATTCTATTTATATAATATTTTATATTTAATAATTTTATATTATAAGAAACAATTCGCCCAGACATCATTCTTTAATGCTCTATTAACTTCTTGGAAGACTTTCTCGTCGTGTTTCTTTTTTGCTAATGCTTCTGCTTTTGCTTGTTTCCTTTTTTTGCGAAGTGTTTCTACACGATTAACAGATTGTTCTACTGCTCTTGCTACAGCGTCGTCAAGATCTTCTTGTGAGTATCCTTTCTCTACAACCTTTTCTGTTTCTACAACTTTCACTCCAGCATAATCTTCTAATGGTTCTTCTAATTTTTTTCTTAATTTTTGACGCTCCTTTTCCCTGACTGCTTCTACAAGTTCTTTATCTGCTTTTTCTTTTGCTTTTGCTTCTTCCTTTTCTTTCTTTTTTCTTGCTCTTGTTTCTGCTGCCTTTGCCCTACCTTTCGCAAGTCTTTGTAATTGTTCTGGTGTTGCAGGACCTCTTTTCTTTCGTGTTCCCACACCTTCTTTAGTTCTTCCTTTTGGTTTTTCCACCACGGGAGTGGGAGGTTCTTTCTCTAAAATAGTTTTCACTTTGGGAGGAGAGAATATTTCTTCTTGTGGGATCTTCGGTCTGCGTTTGGGTTCAGGAATAACTTCTTCTTCTTCTTCCTGCTCTACTTCATACTCTACTTCTGTTTCTTCGATGTCTAACTGCTCTTGTATCACCTCGTCTGTAAGAGGTTCGGGTTCAGGTTCTGGTGGGGGAGGCATAACCATTTCAGGAAAACAATCAGTCATTTATTATTATTGATAAAATAATTTTATGACTAAATTTTAAAAAATAATGACTATTTTATGACTTACATTTTAGATTGGCGAACATGGAAAACAATTTGAGTGTCCCCAGTTAAACTTGACATTTCCCTTTCCTGTGCATCTACAATCTGAACGGTCAGTTCATTGAGAAGAATTTTAGCAGGATTGTGTAATTTAATATAGGTCTTTTCTCCTGGTTCAAAATATAATGAACCATATTGATTTCCGCCATTAGCGAACTGAGGCAACTGATAGACAATCTTGGAAAGTCCCGATTGTGCTCCATTAAAAGATTTATGTGTCAGGTTAGGAAGTCTTATAAAACTTGCAAGAGAAGTTTTATGTAAATCACTCGTAGAAGTGAAAGTAATTGTTAATGTATCGTCTCCCGAAACATAACCTTCAGTAGAATTACTGATAATAAATGCTCTGTCTAAAAATCCAAGTCTTCCAGACATATTTGGGAACTCTTGTGATCTAATTAATGTATCGTTTATGTTTCCCGAGGTAAATCTATTCATTGTGAATAAATGGACGAAATTAACACCATTCGCTGCATTTAGATTAGAATAAACATAACCATCTGTATTTTCCTCGTGGATTGCCTTCTGCCCGCTACTATCTGCAGTATAGACAACTTGCTGAATAGAATTACTCGCAATATTAGGTTTCAGTTTCACCCAAGGTAAATCGTCTAAGTGAAAAAATCCTTCATTAGAAAACATATCGTCTCCTGAAGTATAAGTTCCCGTTGCTCCAGTTGTTAGAGTAGGATACTTGTAAGTTGTAAGTCCTGCCCCTTCATATTTGGTAATCTTTAGAGAACCTTTACACACATTCATTTGAGGATAAAGAGCATATGAAGTAGAACCAATTGGACTAAAAGAGTTTCCTACACCTTCATTCAGGGTTGAGGAAACAACTTTATCAAAGACTTCTGCTCCATTCTGTTTAAAATAAAGTTCCATTTCGTCTCCCTTGCCTTTAAATTGCACTCCGTCCCAAGAAGCGTGGAATTCTGCTTTCGTTAATTTAGAACCTGTTGATCCTGTGAAACCATTCTCCCAATATGAAATTTCTTGTAGTTGAGAACAATCTTCTGCTGAGTTAAATACTCTTTCAGCAATTGTAATATTGTCTGAATCGTCAAGCATAAATACATAATCATACATTTCATAGGGACCCTCAATAGTTTCATTTCCGTCTTTATCCAGAACATAAGGAGTATTATTTGCGAGACCAATTATTCTACTATCAAGATCGTATATTCCAGTATGTCGCCGGTTTGCGTCTGTAATTTGTGAATTTTCATAACTTTCTATTTGGATTTGGGGTCGTGATAAACCAACAGCATAAGGTTGTTCTGAAGCATTTATAACTTCTATATTAAATTCACCATCATTTAATCCAAAAGGAATTCCTGCTAAAATTCCAACTGCTAATCCGTCTGATAATGTATCGGCATCGGAAGCAGATCTTGTGAAGGTTGCTGAACCATTTGATGCGTTAAAAGTGAAACCGTCTGACGCTTCTATCGTATCGTTATACCAATAAGAATTAGGATTTGCGATACTCCAAGTTGCTCTGGCAGATATATTTGCGTTGTCGATCACATTAGTAGTTGCCTCTCCTCTATCTACACACTTAATATCTAAACCAAGTTCTTCACCAGAAGAATTCGTGTGTGCAGATACTAAATATCCACCGAAAGTTCTTGGGTCGTCATATTGTTCGTTAAGTGCTCTCTGGATTTCTGTTTCATATCCAGATAAAGAGTATGCTCCCGACTTGGGTTTTATGGTTCGTGATAAACAAGTAAGTGAATCATAATCGTTTATAGTTTCAGGGAGTGTTCCAAAGTAATGACAGAAAAAATCATCTTGTCCTATTACAACATTACCAGACCTCTGGATTTTAACACTCTGAACTGCGATTTCACTATTAGGTTCTATTTCTATTGGTGAGCGAAAGAAGTTTTTAAAGTTAGAAGGTTTCTCTGACGCTTGGGGAAGCGTGTTCTCGTCAATACGATTTGTTGCGACTATCAGCGACATTATTTATAATTAATCAATATATTTTATTTTATATGATAAAATTAAAAAATGTATGGTCGTAAGAAAAAAGATAAACCTGTTAAGAAAATGAAAGGGGAGGAATGCAATACTTGCGGAGATACACAACATAAAGTTCCCAAAGTGGTTGAGGAACATAAAAAGATTAAACCAAAAGAAGTCTTTGGATCAAATTACAAGCAGAGCGATAGTAAAACCAAGGAAGTAAAACAGAAAAAGAAGAAGTAGTTGTTTAGAGAATTAGAATAGTTAGTATTTAATAACTCTAAGTTATAAACAGAGGTAATTGGGAAAATAAGTATATGGGAAAAGATTATTATGAAATAGAATATATTGTAATTACCTCCATTCGTCAATTAGAGTTATTAAAATCTAAAAAACACTTAAAAAATAAAACACTACATATATATGGTAGAGAATACTATGCTTCACGATATTATGGATCAATTTGACATAGAAGAAAACTTTGAGTATTGTTTCAGTATGTATTGTAATTTTCTGGAAAGAGAAGGTAAATGGAATTTATCTGAAAACAATAGATCGAAGAATAATTTTCGTTGCAGAATGCGAAAAGTTCATAAGGGAGATATAGATAAAACAAAAGAATATAAGAAGTTTGAGTTATGGATCGAGAAAAGAAAAGTTAGAGAACAAAAAGAAGTAGAATTAAGAGCAATTAAAATTAATAAACAAAACCAAGATCGTAGTAAAGAAGAAGTCCTTAAGACTTCACATAAGTGTATTAAATTAGAAGAAGAAAATGCTTCTCTAAAAAAACAATTAGAAGAAAAAGATAAATTAATAAAAATATTACAAGAAAAACACGAAACATTATTAAATAAATATCTTGACGAATGTGATTCAGAGAGCGATTAAGCGAAGCAATACTTTAACTTATTAAACATTCATATGCCTCTCTGACTTTTCTAAATTCTTCTCCGTCGCCACCAATCTTATCTGGGTGTGTTTCCCTTGCCTTTTCCCTGAATGCTTGTTTTATTTCCTCTTGTGAAGCAGATCTTTTAAGTCCCAACACAGAATAGTTTGTTTCTTCTTCCTCCATATATTCTCTCTTGGATTTAAAATCGTCCTCAAATGGATTGCCGAAATAATTACTATCGTCATAGAAATATTCTTCCCTCTCAAAGTTGGAATACTTATAACGATAAGCAAAAGGATCTCCTTTGTAATGTTCTGGTAGTTCTGTGGAGAAAGGTTTTTCTCCTTTCAGTAAAACATGCGACCACATCATCGGATACGCAAATGAAGACATAATAATTAATAAACTATAAAAAGATTTAAATGTTTCATTTATCAAATTTTTTATTTGATAAAGTAAAGGATGTATTATTATCTTGCAATAGTGAAAGAATATTTAAATTGCGATAAATATAAAAAACTATATCACGAAGAGAAGGATAAAAATGAAGAATTAATTAAAAAAATACAAGAAATATTCTGTAGAATAAATCCAGATTTAATAAAAGAAATTACTGATTGAGAAACCAATAATTATATTGTTTCATAAACATTTGCTTCATATCACCTATAACATAATTAAAATGAATACAATAAGGTCTTTCAGGCATTTTAGTATAAAAATATTTACCATTAGGATATTTTTTTAAAGGTAATTTATCGTAGGAAAGACTTTCTTTAATTTTGTTAAAATGTATTTGGTCGCACTTAAAATCATTCATAACAATATTTTCTGGATTAAATACTTCTTTATTTTTATCATTACATTTTGCATAAATTATTCCCGAACATAATTCACTATCATCACTATCGTCTTGTTTATCATTCTGGAATAATATATCATAATCATCTATTCTATTCTTAATATCTCTATGAAACCTATTATCTAACCATACAATATCGCCGTCAGTAAAAAGAACATCTTCACCTTTCATTAATTCTTTATGAATAATATTAAACTTCTGAACGACTACTTTATTCCAATCACCTTCCCTAAACCTTTGGAATTCTGTTGGAGCATCTGCTTCGCTTACATTTAATAATACTTTATTATCATATTCTAATTTATCATAACATTCTTTTCCAATACAATAAACCTTTAATGGTTCATATACACAACCTGCTTCTCCACATTCAGAAGGTTGCCGAATATCGATCCTACGGAGACTTTCTATTAAATTTCTTGTGTAATCCAAATAACCATTATTCGTGAGAGTAATAAACTTCATTTGTTTAATATCAAGAAAATAATTTTAAATTAATTCTTTTAATTTTTTATCAACTTCTTTTTCCTGTTCTATTTCGCGGTTCAGTTGCCCTTTATTAGAAGTCTTCGGCACAAGTCTGGGTGTGCGAACCTCTTCCAAGATTTCCTCTTCTTCATTAAGGATTTTACCTTCTTTTTTCATCATTTTATCTGTTTTCTTTTTCATATTTTTTGCTTCGTCTGCTAATGTTTTTAATTCTTCTTCATTTGGAGGACGCCTTTCACACTGAAATATATAACATAAATTTACTCTGCAATGACACTTGCTCTGCCACACAACCAGTAGGAGACTTCCTACTGCTCCAAGGAACAATACAACTGCTCCAGCAAGTTGATCGATGGACATAGGTTCTACCTCTATCATTTTATTAAGAAACATATAAAAATAAAATCTTTCTAATAATAAATGTCTTTACTTTTACACGGGGATTGTTTAGAACTATTAAGTGAAGTAGAAGATAATTCAGTTGATTTTATCTTCTGTGATTTACCATACGGACAGACTTCATTAGAAACTAATCCTTGGGATATACCAATAGATTTACATTTATTATGGAAACAATTACTAAGAGTGAAAAAAGAAAGAACACCAATCTTTTTCACAACAACAACGAAATATGGATTTGAGTTGCTGAAATACCAACCCTATAAATGTCCTTTCAGGTATGATATTGTTTGGGAGAAAACAACTGCTTCAGGTTTCCTAACAAGTAAGAAGATCCCCTTACGCTCTCACGAAATGATATATGTATTTTATGAAAAGACCCCTATGTATGATTTATCCTCACACCTTCCTAAATTTAAAGAAGAAGATTATGACGGCGAAATAACAAATGAATGTAATTATGGAACAATAAAAACTAAATACAGAAGCAAGGGAGACAACTCGGGACCACGATATGATCCTCCATTACCTCGGTCAGTTGTAAAAATAAAATCAACCAAGAGGTCTCACAACACAGAAAAACCAGTAGAACTAATAGAATACTTATTAAAATATTTCTCAAAGGAAGGAGACACAATCCTCGATCCCACGATGGGAGCAGGATCAACGGGAGTTGCTTGTAGGAATATGAAACGGAATTTTATTGGAATAGAAAAAAATCCTACATTCTTTAACACAGCAGAAAATAGAATTAATTGATTTTTAAAATTTTTCTGTCAAGAAAATTATATTTAAATTAGTATAAATTATGTCGTTCTGGACTGCCGAGGATAAAATACCTATTTCGCAAACCAAAGTTTCTATTCCTGCCGAACATGGTTTGGAATACTCTCCTGGACAGAAGTGTGAATTCCACCTCCCTGCTGGAATTAACTTCTTCCAACCAAGTGAATCATACCTTAACCTGACGGTTAAACTAAAGAAGGATGCAAGTAATGATCCCACTCGTCTTCAGTTAGACGCAGAGACGGGAATGCATGTTTTGCTTCGTGATATTCGCATCTATTCTGGCGGAGCGGGCAGAATTTTGTTAGAGGAATATCAAAATTACAATACAATTACTGCTCTTAAGTATGATTACGAGACAAATGATACTATTAAGGCAAAGCGTGCTCTCACCGAAGGAGCAACTACATACTCTGAAAAGCAGAGAAACGATCACGGGATTGAGAACTCTATGCAGAATAACCTTGAGGAAAATCCTTACTTTAAACCTATGGACGCTTCTGCTTCTTACTCTACCGCCTTCGGTGACGACGAGTATCTGGAAGTCAAGGGTCTCCTTCAGTTAAATACAGGAATTTTCTCTAACCAGAAGATCTTCCCAATTGGTATGACTGAGGGATTAGTTGTAGAAATAATCTATGAGGACGCCCGTAGGGTTTTCCGCACATTAGACCAGACTGCCCGATACAGACACCTTGCTATGAATCCATTCTTTATGTCGTCTAACGGCACAGATGATACTGCTGCTCCTGCTGCTCCTAACTCTACTCCTCAATTACCAGTAGCAGCGAATGCTTCAGCATTCACAAGTTTCTTTGTCAGGCGTGATAATTCACAGGGTTGGGGAGCAAATGTAAATAGTTTCCCATTCTGTATTGGAGAAGAAATTACCTTTGTAAATGCTTCTACGGGTGAAGAAAATCCTGATACTACTCGGGACGCTACTGCTCCAAAGGTTAGTAGAATAGAATATGTTGCTGGAACTACGAATGCTCTAAAGATTACATTATCGGGTTCGTATCGTCCAACCGCAGACTTCACACAAGAGTTAGTCGTCTGCTCTCGTGCGATAGAAAAGGCATCAACTTACAATCCTACCTATCAAATTAAGAATGCAGAATTTGTTTTACAGAAGGTAGAAATGCCTCAGGGATACACTTCTAAACTTGCTTCTATGATGAAGAGTGGCGGTGCTATGAATTATGATTTCCTTTCGGGAACTAATTACAAGATCTCCCAACTTGCTTCAGAGCGTGTTGCGAACTTACGCCTCCCACTTTCCCAGTCTCGTGCGAAGTCTGTGCTATGTATTCCTACGGACGCTTCCTCTTCGGGAACCAAGGATCTCCTTGAGGCAAAGAACACTTACATTACTCACTACGATTTAGAGAGTGATAGTGCTGGAAGAGAATGGAATGCGAATCATTCTTCACGAACTGGACTAGTCGGTTGTATCGATCAATTAACTTCCTACCAATTATACTATGCTGGGAAGTTGAACCCGAATAGGAAGGTCTTCTGTAATAAATTAGCAACCAAGAACTCGATCGATTCACAACCGCTGATTGAGTTAGAGAAGGGATTAAAAATGGGTGGAATTATGCCTTTCAGTTTTAAGAAGTTTAGGGAGAACTTTGCAATTGGTCGTGCTCTGTCTCTACAGAATGGTGTTTATGATACTCGTGGAACCGACTTTAATCTGCAGGTAGAGTATCAGGAAACAGACGCTCCTGTGATTGACAAGTTGTGGCATTGTTGGTGTCTCCACCTCCGTCGTATTGTGATTTCGGGTAATGGAATTATGCTCCAAGTTTAATTTCTATATGCTGAATAGATAAAACACTACAATACTTAAAGATATAGCAACTATCTATATCACATGGGTGGTATGAATAGTTTCGCAACAATTTATTTATTGGAGGATATTAATGATAATCGTTATGTTGGTTCTACAAGTGAAAAAGATTACAGACAGCGATTACACACACACCGAAGAGATAAAAAAGAATATGATTTCGGTATTCGTAAAGGAGTATGTTCGTCAATGAAATTAGATCTTTATCATTGCAATATTACTCCTTTAATGAAAGTAGAAAATGATACAGAAGTAAGGAAGAAGTGGGAAAAACATTTTATTAATAATGTTTATCCTGAATGTGTGAATACAATTAGATTTAATTTTGATCCTAAAGTAGCAAGTAAAAATTATTATGAAAAAAATAAGAAAAAGATTATCAAGAAAAATTTAGAATGGAGAGAAAAAAATCGTGAAGCATACAATAAGAAGCGTAGAGAATATTATCACAAGAATAGGGAAAAGATTAGTAAGCAAAGAAAAGAAAAAACAGAACTGAAAAGATTAGCAAATCTTTAAGGTTCGTTTAAAATTAAAGAATAAAATAATAGTTAATATAAATGAAGATCCATAATTCACATTCTCGTAAAGAACTCTTTGATATTATTAGTGTCTTTGAGTTGCCTATTTCTAATCGTAATGAATTTAATAAAGCACAAATACAAATGAAAATTATAGAATGTCTGGAATATTTTGATAAGATTAATCCTGATATGGATTACTTTTTTTGTGAAACAAAAGAAGATCTTGTAAGGTATTTAGAAAATCCAAATCCTATGAAAACCTTAACAATTAAAGAAAAAGATGAAGTAATGACACGATCCAAAAAGATAATTAACTATTGCAGAAATAATTATTATCTAATGCCTTCGTCATATATTTCATTTGATGATGTTTATAATGACGCTGTTTATATAGCGAAACATGGAGGAATCCCTTCTGTAAGGAAAGCAATAGAAAGTCTTAATAAAGACCCTAAATTAGCATATCCTATAGAGTTAAAAATTCCCAAGAGGGTGCAAAACCAAATCAAGAAGAAAACTAAAATCAAGCAGTCCCAGATTCCGCTTTATGTGAAACATGGGAAGTTTGTGATTTCTTTTGATTAAGAATCATTTTTAAGCACTCCAAATGAGGAAGTCCTTCCATTGTTCCGTCCATATCACAGTCTTTAAATCTTTCTTTACTAATTGTATTACCTTCATCAACATTATGAACGACACAGACCATTAACATTCTAATATCTAAATTTACCATTTGTTTTTCATTATAAGCAATCATTTTGACACCTTCACCTTGATTGCCCTTTGCTCCCCTACTGATAAATCCTCCCATAGAACCCCAATGTCTTTTTGTAAAGACACAACACGCTTCGTGTCCTTGGTGTTTATAACCACAGCGAATTCCTGTAATTTTATAATCATATTCAGGATACATAAAAAGCATAGAAGCAGAAGAAGTTATACCAACTTTATGTTCTTTTAATGCAGAAACACTATATCTCAAATAGGTTGGTAAATAAATATCGTCTGAATCCATACAA
>Ga0208899_1002624_pt1 | contig 11876 bp, 16 predicted proteins | sample VirMetDEL_Nov_24_FD_184518 | JGI IMG/M metagenome (GOLD analysis project Ga0208899, IMG submission 184518) | Aqueous microbial communities from the Delaware River and Bay under freshwater to marine salinity gradient to study organic matter... | ecosystem: Environmental > Aquatic > Marine >...
AGCTACAGCAGATGGTTAGCCAAGCGACGGGCGCAGCGGAAGCTAACGCTGGTATGGTGCAGAATGACGTCACTGCTGCTGGCATGTCCATGACGCAAGGCGCTATTGTCAAGCGTCAGAAGCGTACGCTAGTTAACTTCCAAGAAAACTTCTTGATTCCGTTTGTGCGCAAAGCAGCGCACCGCTACATGCAGTTTGATCCTGAGAACTATCCTGTTCGGGATTACAAGTTTGTGCCCTTCAGCTCCCTTGGCGCTATGGCCCGTGAGTATGAAGTGTCTCAGCTTTCACAAATCCTGCAAGTGGTTCCGCCTGAGTCGCCCGCACACGGCGCCATCATCAAAGGCATCATCGACCACCTTAACGTCACCAACCGTGACGAGCTTATTGCTGCCATTGAGGCTGGCAATCAACCTAACCCAGAAGCTCAGCAAATGGCCATGGCGCAGCAGCAGGCGCAGATGGCTGTGCTACAGGGACAAGTACAGCTCCTGCAAGCACAGGCCGCAGAGTCGCAGTCGCGTGCTAACAAGTACAACACGGAAACGGAGCTTGCACCCACGGAGCTTACGCTTAAGTACAGCGACCAGAACAACGACGGCGTAGCAGACAAAGACTTTGAGCGTCGCGTTAAGATGGCGGAGCTGCTACTTAAAGAGCAAGAGCTTCGTGTTAAGCAAACCAATGAAACAGAAATGGCCAAAGCGCGAGCAGAGGCTGAACTGGTTCGACAACTGTCTGCCGCTGGCGGACCACAACAACCTCAAGGAGTTGAACAATGAAACCCTGTGCATCCTGTCCGTCCCCCGCTAAGTGCAAGAAGGCTGGTAAGTGCCTGAAGCGTGCTGGTGCAGCGTCTAGCACGAAAGCTAAGCGTACGTCGCGGAGCATGAAGCGTAATGCCTATTAATAAAGTGCAAGGCGGCTATCGCTGGGGCAAGTCAGGGAAGGTGTACAAGACGCGCAAGGAAGCGGAAAAGCAAGCCGCTGCTGCGTATGCGTCTGGATACAAACCAAAGAGGAAGCGTAATGCCAAATAAACGTACGCCCGCCAAGGGCAAGGCGAAAGTTAAAGTAACCGCTAGCGGCAAGAAAGTGTCGTATGGGCAGGCGGGACAGGCTAAAGGTGGCGGACCGCGTGTACGCCCAGGTACGTCCAAAGGCGACGCCTACTGTGCCCGTAGCGCTGGGCAGATGAAAAGCCACCCTAAAGCAGCCAAAGACCCGAACAGTCCGCTACGTCTTAGCCGCAAGCGCTGGAAGTGCAGCGGTACGAAGAGTAAGAAATAGGGCTTGACTTTTGCGTCAAAATGTGATAAAATATATACACCATTAAGCAATACACTCATGGCCTCACGGAGACAACCATGTCGCTAGTAACACAACAAAAGTTTGATGAATTAGTTAAGAACACTACGTCCTATCTTCAAGACATCTTTAAGCGCCTTGACGTCATTGAGGAAAAAGTAGATAAGCTTATGTCTACTCCTCAGCCTACGCGACGCACCGCTAAGGAGAAGGTAGATGAATAGTGAAGATCAGCGGTTTTTTGATGATTGTCGTAGCTTGTTCCTTACGGACGGCTGGAAGCATTTCCAGAACGAGATTAACGTAGCACTACAATCCTTAAACCTTGGCGCCATTAATTCTTCTGAAGAGTTTTGGAAAGCTAAAGGTAAGTTTGAAACGCTGTTGCAAGTCGCCGGTTGGGAAAACGCTGTGCTAGCCGCAGAGCAACAATCGGAAGATTCGGAATAAACATGCGTAAAATTTGGGATGTGCAGTGTGAAAGCTGCTCAACAGTAACGGAAGTGTTTGGTAGGGATAGCGACTCGTTCCGGTGCGGAGCCTGCGGTAAACCTGCCAAGCGCATCATCAGCCCCGTTCGTTGCAAACTTGAAGGTTATTCGGGGAGTTTCCCCGGTGCTCACATGAAGTGGGTGAGGGAGCACGAAAAGGCTGGTAAGAAGAACGGACAAGCATAGCCATACGCCCCGTTTAGTTTAATCTGATAACCCACAAGGACCGCTACGCATTCCGCATAGCGGCTACCTTAAAGGGCCGGAGATCAATAATGGCACGATTAGTAGACGCCCCCGAAGAACAGCTTGATGAGGCAACCGAAGTCGGTACGCTTGAGGAGTTAGAGCCAGAAGCCGTTGACGTGGAAGCGGAAGCAGAAGCGGAAGAGGCAGAACAGCCACAAGCATCCGAAGACGATCTCCCCGAAAAGTACAGGGGCAAAAGTGCATCAGAGATTGCAACGATGCACAGAGAGCTTGAGCAACGCTTAGGGCAGCAAAGCCAAGAAGTCGGAGAGCTACGGAAAGCCTTTGACGAAATGGTTAAGCAGTCCATTGCGGCGCAACAAGCTCCGTCTGCACCGGAACCAGAAGTGGACGAGGTGGACTTCTTCACCGATCCGCAAGCAGCAGTTAGGAAAGCTATTGAGAACCATCCAATGCTTAAGCAGTCTCAGGCTGTGGCGGCAGAGATGGCAAAGTCTCAAGCGCTAGCACAACTACAAGCTGCACACCCTGACATGAAAGATGTCCTTACGGACGCTGGTTTTCAGGAGTGGGTTGGTAAGTCGCAGGTTCGTAAAGAGCTGTTTGAGCGCGCAGATAAAGGTTATGACTTTGCTGCCGCAGACGAGCTACTCTCTTTGTACAAGGAGCGCCGTAGCATCGTTGAGCAAACCGCTAAGGTAGAGCAAGCGGCACAGAAGAACGAAATCAAGAAAGCTTCTACAGGTTCGGCACGGTCCAATCCTGACAGCACTAAGTCACGAAAGGTTTACCGTCGTCGAGACATTATTGAACTTATGAACCGAGACCCGAAACGATACGAAGCCCTCATGCCTGAAATCATGAAAGCGTATCAAGAAGGTCGAGTTAAATGATTAAACTAACGGAGTAATTACTATGCCTTTGGGTTCTAACCACGTAACGAAAACCACCGCAGCTACCTTCATCCCCGAGATTTGGTCCGATGAAATCATTGCTGCATACGAGAAGTCCCTGGTTGTTAAGCCTCTCGTCCGCTCCATGAGCATGACCGGCAAGAAAGGCGACACGATTCACATTCCGAAGCCGACGCGTGGCAACGCTAGCGTCAAGGCTGCTCAAGCGGAAGTGACGCTGATTGCTGCCACCGAGTCTGAGCTGACGATTGCTATCGACCAGCATTACGAGTACAGCCGACTAATTGAGGATATTGTTGACGTACAGGCTCTGAACAGCCTCCGTCAGTTCTACACCTCCGATGCTGGCTACGCTCTTGCTACCCGCGTTGACACGGCGCTTGTTGCTGAAGCTGCTAACTTCACCTCTCAGCTTGAGTTCCTGTCCGCTGGCGGCACGCAAACCGCTGCTGGTACGGCAACGGCTACGTTCCGCGATCAAGGCTTCCGCGAAGCCATTCAGGTGCTTGACGACAACGATGTCCCGATGGACAACCGTGTGTTTGTCATTCCGCCCGCAATGAAGAAGGAACTGCTTGGCGTGACCAACTACGTCAGCACCGACTTCGTGACCGGCAAGCCTGTTGAAACGGGCCGTATTGGTTCGCTCTACGGCGTTGACGTGTACGTGTCTACCAACCTGCCCACCGAGAACACTGACGAGAAAGGCGCTCTGCTTATGCACAAAGACGCCATTGTGTTTGCGGAGCAGCTCGGCGTTCGCGTCCAGACCCAGTACAAGCAAGAGTACCTTGCTGACCTCATGACGGCCGATACCCTCTATGGTGTCGAGACCTACCGTCCTGAAGCTGGTGTGAAGCTCTTCGGCACCGTCTAAGCAGTTAACTACAGGGGGAAAGGCGCCGCCACGCTGAGTACCCCTGCTTCTCTTGGCGGAGAGTAACATGAAAGAATGTAAAACTTGTGGAAAACTAAAAGCATATACAGAATTTAGTAAGGCTTCTACTTGTAAAGATGGATATCGTGGCTCTTGTAAACCATGCCGAAATCCAGCACTAAAAGAATACAATTCCAAATATAGAGAAAAAAATAAAGAATCATGGAATGCTATGCGTAGAAAATACTACGTTAAAAACAGAGAAAAGATTCTTTCAGATCGTTATCGCTATTATCACGAAGACGGTTGGCTAAAAGAGTATCAAGCCAAAGTTAATAAGCATTATAAGCGCAGATTAAAAAATGCTATACCGCTGTGGTTAACAGACGATCACCGTTTTATGATTGAAGAAACGTATGAGTTGCGTGACCTTAGAACAAAAATGACAGGCATACCGCACGAGGTAGACCATATAGTTCCCATACGTGGAAAAAATGTTAGCGGACTTCATGTTCCGTGGAACTTACAAGTCATTCCGGCTAGCGAAAATCGCTCAAAAGGAAACAAACACTAGGGCAGCGCCCGGTTAGGAGACTATCATCGCAATTACGTACACGCCCACCACTAACTTTGGTTTGAAAGATTCGCTGCCTACGAACGACCCCGCTAAAGTTATCAAAGGCGCTGAGTTTAGCACGGAGTTTACGGCTATTCAAACGGCATTTGGCCAAGCCGCTCCGCTTGCTTCTCCGACCTTTACTGGCACCGTTACGACCGCTGCGCTAAACGCTAGCGGAAACGTTGGGATTGGGACCGCAAGCCCCGCCTCAAAGTTATCCATTGCGTCAGGTGACATTCTTCTGGACAACACGCGCTCTATCATTTTCAAAGATAGCGGCGGGGTTGCGCGAGGGATATTGCAGTATTTTTCCGACAACTCTACCTACCTTGACGCGCCGAACGGAAATACCATTTTTAGGAACGGGGCAAGCAATACGGAAAAGATGCGCATCACCTTGGCGGGTAACGTTGGAATCGGGACGACTTCGCCGCAAGGTATTCTTGAGGTTGTAGACACCAACCCGATTTTGCAGGTTAGGGACTCCACGACCTCTGCGGGGTCGGCAGCCGTAACGCTCCGCATGGGTGAGTCGGATGGCTCAGGCAACATTGAAAACTACTGGGACATAAAGGCAAATGGCTCTGACGGCGCCTTGCAGTTTATTGATAACTGGGACGGCGGTAGCGGTACGGGCACCCGCATGGTTATTGATGACAGCGGTAACTTGTTAATTGGGAAGACGAGTGCTGGGGCTGCTGATGGGGTTGAGATACTTCCATCTGGTCAAGTTGCTGCGACGAGAGATAGTAACCCGCCCTTGTTTCTGCGTAGAGACACATCGGATGGCAGCCTGGTAGATTTTAACAAAGACGGTACCACGGTGGGGAGTATTGGTACATCTGGTGGCGATATATACATTGATGCGGTCTCTGGCGCCGTTGGGCTTTTAGCAAATTCAGGAAGCGGTAGTTACGGGTGGACAAGTTCTTTTATCTACCCAACAGCAGACAATACTCGGGATTTAGGAACGTCCAGCTTTCGCTTCAAAGACCTCCACCTCGGCGGCAACGCGCTAATTGGCACCACTGCTGTTACTGGGTCTTTAAGCAACACTACGCGCGTAACTGGCGGCATCTTCTCCACCAACAACGGCACCACTAGCGTCCCTAACGCTACGTGGACGACTCTGGCAACGATTCCTACCGGTGACGGAATTTACTTGGTTACGGCTTATTTGCCCTCAAGCGGCGATCCGGCAAGCTATAACGCTGTCTCTATTGTTACCACGTCGCTAACCGGAACTAACCTTGTAGACATTAAAAATGCCAACCAAGTAGCGCTTCGCATGAGTGGCTCTAACCTTCAAGTTAATCACGGACAAGGAACTACCCAGCCTATCAACTGGTCCATTCTTCGTCTAGCTTAAGTTTATACGTAGGAGTTTATAATGGCTAATCCGTTTGATTTTGCCGGTAATGTTATTGAAGAAACCGGTCTTGTGTACGATATGGTTTCAGTTACGCCTAACGACAGCACGGACAACGTGGGCACTGGAAACGTAGCGCTTGGCTTGTACGTTGAAGCTGGCGGCACTATTGTCTTCTTGAACAAAGACGGCAACGAGCGCACTGTCAACGTACCGGATTACTTTACGCTTACTTGCTCTGTGAAGCGAGTTAAAGCAACCGGCACGACCGCTACGGGCATTCACGCACTAGTCGTTTAAGGAAGCGTTATGTCTATCGGATTGGGCATAAACATTCAAAAGAAGCGCGAGCAGCTTGCTGGTCCGCTACGTGAAGCTATTGTCGATGGTAAGCATCCTGGCTTGCTGCTTGACTTTGACGACGAATACTATCTTGCTAATGGCGGCAAGAAGTCTTTGGACGAAGTTCTAACCCACTCTCGCGCTGGCAACGCCACGATGGTGGACAGCGATGGGCTGATCAAGTGGGCTCCGCATAACTTGCTGCTGCGCAGTGAAGAGTTTGATAATTCTTTTTGGGCTGCATATGCTGCAAGAACTGTTGTAGCCAATGCAACGATCGCGCCTGACGGAACAACTACAGCAGATGAAGTGATTGCAAATACACCAAATACTAGTAACGGCGCTTTTGAAAATACCGTAACTGTTCCTGTAGGCTCAACAATTAGCTTTTATGCAAAAGCATCTACGGTTGACTTTGTTGCTGTTGGTGCGGCTATTCCGGTATTCAATGCATGGTTTGACTTATCTACTGGAGCGGTTGAGTCTTCGGCTAATTGCACAGCGTCAATTATTAATGTTGGAAATGGATGGTATAGATGTGTTTTAGCTGATGTAACTATCAGCTCAGGGCGGCTCTTAATAGCCCCTAAACCAACTACCGGAACAGGCGACCCGTGGAGCAATGTATCAAACGCAGTTGGCGATTCGGTATATCTTTGGGGCGCCCACCTCTACCGCTCCGACCTCGGTGGCATGGTCGACGTACCGGCTGGTGAGCGCGTAATCCCCAGTGCTTCCACCTACGTTCCCACGACCTCCTCCGCTCGCTACCTCCCCCGCGTGGGGCATCACGTTTACAACGGCAGCGCGTGGGTGAACGAGGGTGTGCTGGCGGAGAGTGAGGCGAGGACGAATCTGCTGACGTACAGCAGTGAGTTTGACAATGCGGATTGGGATAAATACGAAGCAACAGTAACGGCAAATGACACAGCAGCGCCAGATGGAACGACTACTGCTGATAAGTTGGTTGAAGATTCAAGCAACGACTTTCACTTTATTAAGCAGAATATTTCAAACTCAACAGATTATGTTGTTTCTGTATATGCAAAAGATGCAGGCGACTCTCGTTATTTAGCTTTTACCGGGTCTGGCATTGGCAGTGCTGACGAAGCGCCTATTTTTGATCTTGTAAACGGCACGGTAGATGTTGGAAACACAACTACAATCATTAAATCCGCTAGCATTGAACCTGTCGGAAACGGTTGGTATAGGTGCATTGCGTCTTTCACATCACCTGTTAGCGCAAATAGCATAAACATTTCGATAGTTACTTCCAGCACAGATAACACAACCCCGGCATATACCGGCGACGGCACTTCGGGTATCTACCTCTGGGGCGCCCAACTAGAAGCCGCCCCCACCCCCTCCAGCTACATCCCCACGGCTGGCTCAACGGTGACGCGAGCAGCGGAGACCTTCACGATCCCCGCAGCGAATCTGCCGTGGCCTACGGAGACCTACGGCAGTGAGCTGGTCACCAACGGGACGTTTGATTCGGATACGGATTGGTCGAAAGGAACTGGTTGGACAATCGGGTCTGGAGTGGCAACCGCTGTCGGTGCTGGCGGTTATCTTGTTCAAACGAACATTCTAGGGAACGGTGTTACAAAAATTATAAAAGTCTCGTGGGATCAAACGATCACGTCGGGAACTCGGTTCAGGTTCTTTGCAAGGAATGGCGCAGACTCGGCTTCCAATGCGACTGTTCTTTCTGCATCAGCAACGGGTGGTGCAACTTATGGTGCTGGTAACTGCAATGGCAGCGGGACATTCACAGTTTATGTGCAAACGACAGATGGTTTTTCCTTTAAGCTGCTTGCCGAGAGCGGAAATGACGGGACTGTTGACAACATCTCCGTCCGCGAGCTGACGCGCTATCCCGTTTCGATCCAGATGAATGGTCGGTTGAGCTACGCCGACGAAGGGTCGGCGGGCCAAGTGACGTATGCGCAGTGGGAAGACGACACCAACAACCGCATCACTTTAAGCCTTGACACGGACTCCACAGCAACGGGAGAGGTTAACTTCACCCAGGTTGAGGGCGGTACGGCAGACACGGTGGCCAGTTCTGCTACGGAATACGCCCCCGGCATCCTTGTCCCCTTCAACATCGCCTCTCGCCACGGCATGACCTTTGTGAACGGGGCGGTGGATGGAGTGGCACTTACGGCGAACACCACGCCCACGAATCTGCCAGACCTCAGCGCTACCGATCTGGACCTCGCCTACGACTACATGGGTACGGTGGAGCGCTTCCGCGTGTGGGGTGTGGACTTGGGCGACACGGGCCTAGAAACGGCCACAGCGCCTTCTTTGGAGCCTTCCCTGAGCCTAACCTTTGACAGCTCGGAGTCGAGCTTTGTCGTTGATGATTGGAGCGCGTAATGGGCACTAAACAATTCGACAACTACGCCGACCTCATCACCTTCACGCGGGCTAGTGGGGCTACCTACCTTGATAGCGATGGCGTCCTCAAGACGGCAAGCACCAACATCCCCCGCATTGAATACGACGCGGACGGCAATCGGCTGGGGCTGCTGGTGGAGGAGCAGCGGACGAATCTTGTGAGCTATTCGGAGCAGTTTGATAATGCGTATTGGTCTACAAGCGGGTCGTTTACATCTACGGAAGTCGCCAATGCCGCTATTGCTCCCGACAACACGCTAACCGCTGAAGAATACACAAATCTTGCGACCGGAACAAACAACCTCCAAGTAAACCTTGCTGTTTCGGCAACAGACTACACATTCTCAGTTTGGCTGAAGGCAAAGTCCGCCGGTGACGTTGGCAAGTATGTAACGGTTGGAGGGCATATTTCAGGGGCAACGCACAACAGGGTTCTAGCGCAACTTACCGCCGATTGGACTAAGTTTTCTGTGAGCGGGACCACGACAGCCGCGTCTTGGTTTTGGGGCGTTGACGGCAGGACTGATGGTGTTTTTACCGGCCTAAACCAAACGCAGGAGGAAGCGTCTTTTTATGCCTGGGGCGCTCAGCTAGAAGAGGGAGCCTTCCCCACCTCCTACATCCCCACATCGGGCTCCACCGCTACCCGTGCGGCGGACGTTGCGAGCATTCCCACCAGTGCGTTTGGGTACAACGCGAGCGAGGGGACGGTGGTGGTGGAATGTACAACTTTATATCCATCAAATGCAAGTAATGGTTTTATGTGGTATGCGACGGATGGCACTCCAAGTAATAGAATTGAGTTTGGACAAGGAGGAAGCGGAGCCGCTTATCCAAGAATTAATGGCCGCTTGTATAAAGATACCACAACGACTCAAACCTTTTTATGCCAAACAACTTGGGAAACCGATGGAAATACTTTTGAAAAAGTAGGCTTAGCATACAAAGACGGTAGTTCTATTTTGGATACCACAACTGCTGCCCTTCCATCACTAGGGACTGGTAATATTCCCCAAAACATTAGCAATGTGCAGTTTATGCATCGCGGCCACATCAAATCCATCAAATACTACCCTCGGCGCCTATCGGATGCCCAGCTTCAGGAGCTTACCCAATGAGCGAAATGACCGACGACTTTGACCCCGCTCTGTCCGGGGACATGTTCCTAAAGTTTTCTGACGAGGCGGAAATGCTTTCCGTCCTGTTCCATGACGTAGCCGTGGAATGGGAGACCGTCACGGACGAGGAGACCGGGGAGGTCACCAAGACCCCCATCGCCTTTGAGAGCCGTCCGCGCTTCGCTAACACAGACATTATCGGAGCCATCTACCGGCCCACTGGGAATACCCTCACGGACGACGAGGGCAATGAGTATCCCGAGCAGGCAGCTCTTGACGGCTTCCACGTTAACATCCGGGCAGAGGCTCCCATCGAAGAGCTTGAGGGCTATCGGGTCTATCCTAATGCGCCAGTGCGCGTGTGGCTTTAAGCAGCTTAACAGGAGTTTAACATGGAAAACTTTTTTGCTTTCTTCGACGCATTCCCTGCATGGCTTACGGCAATTACGGCGTTAATTTCCGCAGCGACGGCCATCACGGCACTGACCCCTACGAAGGTTGACGACAAGTATGTGGCCATTGCGCTGCGTGTCCTTAACGTCGTTGCCGGTAACGTAGGCAAGAACCGCAACGCTGACGGCTAGTCCGCATGGACGGGCCTGATCAGCTAGAGTTATTGCTGTCGCTATGGCCCGTCTTCGCTGGTTTTATTAGCTTGGTCATAGTGTTAGCCAAAATGCACAGCGAACTGGAAACCGTAAAGGAGAAGGTTCGCGTACTATTTGAACTTTGGAATGGGCGGGACAAGTAATGCTACAGCAGCTAATTGGTCCTGTCACAGGACTGCTAGATAAGTTTATTGAAGACAAAGACCAGAAAGCAGCGCTTGCTCATGAGATTGCTACGATGGCTGAAAGGCACGCTCAAGAGCGCGCCATGGCCCAAACCGAAATCAACAAGCAAGAAGCTTCGCATCGTAACATGTGGGTTGCTGGTTGGCGTCCTTTCGTAGGCTGGGTGTGTGGCGTAGCGCTAGCGTGGCACTTTGTTCTAGCTCCGGTTGTTTTATTTGTTGCATCGTGGCTTGACGTATTCCTTCCGCCTCTTCCCGCATTTGACATGGACAGCTTAATGACTGTGTTGTTAGGCATGTTGGGCCTAGGTGGCTTGCGTAGCTACGAGAAAGCTAAAGGACTTACACGTTAATGCAACAGCTACAAGACAACGCGCACAAAGTTGCAGATGCCTTAACGGCTACGTCTGTGGTTAGCGCCATCACTGCCAACCTTCCGCTAATTACTGAATGGATGCAGATGATTGCTGCGCTTATTGGTATTTGCTCTGGTTTGGCAGCGCTGCGTTTCTACCTTAAGCGTACGTCACGCTTGGATGAGGAAGACTAATGGGTGGTTTTACTATTCCGAGAGGTTACAGACTTAGCGCTGACTTTAATGCCCCCGGTGTTTCTGTTGTTGATTCCTATGGCGGTCAGCGCGTAGAAGTAGCGCCAGGAACCACAACGGCAGACTTAGCGCCCATTAACTTAGCTGTTTCGCAAGCAGTTAACGCAAACAATCCGGCCCTTGCGCAACGCAACTATCGCGACTTTATTGACCGCTCCGCTTTAGACTACGCAGAAATTGAGCGACGTAAAGCAGATAGCAACTTAAACACGGCTATTGGTTTGCTTGCTGCGGCTGCTATGCCGGTTGCTGCGCCTGCGCTTGGTAGTTTAATTGGAGGCGTTACTGGTATTGGTGCATTAGGCACTGCCGCTGCACCTACCGTTCTTGGCTCTGCTGTAGGCGGAGGCTTACTTGGCGGCGCTACAGCAGCCGCTACGGGTGACAGTATTGTAGAAGGCGTGCTGACTGGCGGGCTGTCTGGAGGCTTAGCGGGCCTTCCTGCTAATCCAAACATACAAAACGTATTGAACGTTCCACAACAAGCAGCGTTAAAAGCAAGCACTACTGCTTTGTCGTCACTTGGCACAGCCGGTCCGTCAGTTATTGAACAAGTGTTTAGTGACAAAGACTATCGTGCTGGTGGTGTAATTCCTGAGCAGCCATTTGAAACGCAAGAGCCTATTGTTCCGCCTACAGAAGCTGGTGGTGGCGGCGCTACGCCAGCCCCCGCGCCAGCCCCTGCGCCTGCTCCAGCGCCAGCCCCTGCGCCCGCACCGGCCCCTACCGTAGACCCTGAGCAGCCGTATCGCTACGAAGGTAATGGACGTTTTGTTAACGTACTGACCGGCGAAATCATTAATCGTATTGTCCCAGACA
>Ga0208899_1002625_pt1 | contig 11874 bp, 31 predicted proteins | sample VirMetDEL_Nov_24_FD_184518 | JGI IMG/M metagenome (GOLD analysis project Ga0208899, IMG submission 184518) | Aqueous microbial communities from the Delaware River and Bay under freshwater to marine salinity gradient to study organic matter... | ecosystem: Environmental > Aquatic > Marine >...
GAATGTGAGGTCTGTGTAGAGGGTGACGGTTCGGTGTGGTGTAACGGTGACTTGAACGAACTCATCAAAGAAGAAACTGATTACCTATTCGGTAACTCGACTAGGGCAATACAAAGAAGGGCGGCTGAACATCCCGACCAAACCAATCTGTTCACAACACAGGAGGAATAAATATGAAACCAGAACAAGAAGAAAAGAAACTTAAAGATATGTTTGCGAGATTTAGAAAGATATGCGTGGAGAACGCAGACGACCCAATAGTAAAAGCAACCGTTCAAACTTTGAACGACACCAAAGTTGTAGTAAATAAGGAGGAATAAATATGAATAGCACAATAGCAATGATGAAGAAACAAGCAAAAGAAATAACAGGCGAAGAGATAGAATGGACATACCAGCGTAAGGTTCAGTGGGAGAAAGTCCCAGACAATGTGAACACTTACTTGAACGCAGTTCGTAGGTCAGTCAGATACTATGGTGACGGAGAAAACAATGCAGATGAAATGGCCGAAGCACTGACCAAGACCAGCCTCACCCAAGATGACTTGATTGGTATATTCGGTTGGCTGACATCCAAGAAAGACCATGTGATTACTTACAGGGAAAAGGATTGGTATTCCCATGACTATGACTACCGAGTCACCAAGAAACCAAAGGTGGACTATGAGCGAGCGCACTGGTCTAATCCTTATCGTGGTGCAGCATCTAACTACTACTACCGTAAACATTCAGTCCAAGAAATGCTATCCAAGCAAACTGCTGGGTTGATTAAATACATGGCTGAATACAATCAGCACAACGATGCACATACTATCTGGCTTGACCAAAGGAACTTAGACAACATGGAAATTAGGATTAACGAATTGGAGAAAAATAACAAATCCCTCTACAACAATGGTCGCCAAATCTACGAACACATCATGGATACACTTTCTGAGTATCGTAATGGTAACTCAAGTTCTACTCATGGCAAGTTCTCGTTTGCTCTGTCATACAACACCAAATACATTGACGGAGAAACAGGTGAACTCATACCACTTGACCTCGCAGAAGTCACTACTAAATTCATGGACTATCAATCCAATGTCATGCGTAACTACAAGGCTACTCTACCAAACAAACTGCGTAACATACATGAGTCACTCATTGAACAAAGAGATGCTCTACTCACACGCTGGCTGAATGTTCACACAACTGCTTACGATGCATCTGTCATGTGGAAGAACACATGGGATGAGTTCTGGGGCTACCTACCAAACGGAGAGGAATGAACAATGATTGACACAGACAAATACGGAATGACGAATGAAGAATTACTTGAGAGATACAGTAGCCTTTCGGTTGATGAATACAAAGAACTCCTCGCAGAAGTCAAGCGATTGCGTAAGGACATAATTTCTATCCTCCGAGCGATTGACCTACCTGACTATGATGAGTTCCCACTTACACAGGAGGAATTGAGAAACATGATGACCAAATACGGACAAGAACATTTGATAGGAGAGGGATATTGATGAAAACACTCAACGAAATGATAGCACACATACTTGGTATAGAAAACTACCAAGACCCAAACAAAAAGAAACAAAACAAGGAGGAATGAATAATGAAAACAGCAAGACAAAAGCAAGCACAGAACAGCAGATACAGAGCGAAGTTTAAGAAGCGATTACTCGACGCTCTAAGAATGAAACACAAAGAAGAGGAGGAATAAATATGAAAATTAACATAAAGATAGAAGCAACACATGAGATAGACATAGCGGATTTGATGGACACAACGCTCAGAGATTACATCGAAGAGAACATCAGTGACATCATCTACAACGGAGACATTGATGTAGAGGAGGACTAAGTATGGTAGTAGTACAAGAAATAATATGCACCAACGGTGACGACAAACTATACACTACAAGAGTAGAAGTAGACCACGCTTTCATTGCAGACTCAATCTACGAAGAGGACTTGAGACTGTTCACCAAAGAAGATGCAAGGAGTTTGATTGACTATTTGACAGCAGTATTTTTCAGCGAGGAGGAATAGATATGACAAAGTATTACATTGACAAAGAACTAATTTACCAATCAGTCTTAGAGGACATCCAACATGACATAGAACATTGCTGTGTCAAGGATGACCTTGACTATTTCCTCAAGTGTTGGAAGGATGCAATCGAACATGCGTTGGAAAGAAACGAATATGAAATAGAGGTGAAACAATGAAGATAAAAGTGAACTGGTATGACGAAAGAGCATTTGACGATGATGACAACGATGGTTATGTCTATGGCATCTATTGGATGGATGGTGAAGAAGTAACGCATGTTGAATGGTATGCAAGTGAAGCACAAAGAAACGATATATTTGAGGTGAAAGAATGAAGGGAAAGAGGTCTATAAGAAAAGGGGAAGTAACAGATTTAGAATACATACTAAATGACGAAGGGAATTTCAACAAGGGAATCGCTGTGTCTCCTAATTGGATGGAGAAAGGAACACAAGAAGACGAAGACAAGTGGACACTGTATACAGTTGATGGTGCAGTTAAGAGGTTGAAACAATTACAGCGAGCCAAGGGTAGGAAGCGTCTCAGTATATTGTTGAAGTACGGTGAACACTTAAGTGATTGGCATACAGTCACTTGGCCTGTGTTGTTTGATATGATTAGACATCGTGATTCAAGGTTTAGAAACTGTACAGTCAAACAGTTGTACTACATCAAAGGAGACTTAGAGAGATACAGAAGTATCAGTGTTTGGCCAGCCGTAGTACAGAATGAAAACGAGAACAGAGATAACAACTGGGGCGAGGAAGAATGAAGAACACGCACTTGGTAATCAAGATAGAGACTGAGGAGTATATCTATTGGGAATGTTCAGAACCGGACTACACGGAGTGACTATCATCTTTTGTGAGGGAAACAAATGACAATGAGTGACCACCAAGATAGTGAACATTTCACATACAACAAGACATGGGAACAGATTGAATCACTACTAGATGAAGCAGAAAAAGAGCAGAACAAAAGATGGACAGCGTTTCAGCGTTGTCCTAAGTCGTTGCGTATGCAACACTGGAATAACTACAAGGGACTTGAAGGAGTCATCAATACCCTACGATGGGTGCTTGGTGACCTGAAAATGCCAAAAGAAAAAGTACTAGGGAGAGATAATAATGAGTAAAGGATTAGGAATACAATTAGCAAAAACAAGAAAAGAATTAGCAAGAATGAAGAAAAGAGAGGCAGGGTTACTGAAATCCATCATGGTCATTTCGGACAGCGTTGGCCTCTTCGAGAATGAAAATTTGTTTGACTGGATAACCAGTAACGCAAGGACTTTCATCGAAGAAGATTACACGGAAGAAATGAAGGAGTGGATGATATGAATGAAAAAATACAAACAAGACATGGAGAGGCAGTACCTTTCTGTATGGTAGAATACAGTAACGGAACACTAGAATTGATACTGGAGTTGATTAACCAATGATTGACATAGACAAAAGATGTGAATGTTGTGGGACTACAAAGAATGTGGTGAACAAAGGAATGTGGACTCCCGCTTGGTATTGTGGGCCTTACAACACTTGCGCTGAAAATAAGGAGGCGATGAAGAATGAATGACACAGACGAATATGAAGAATTAGATTGTGGCTGTTGCCCGAAAATAGGATGCGGTATTGATTGCGAGGTTGAGAAGAATGATTGACACAGACAAATACGAAGGACACACACCTGCGCCATGGATGATGGGTGAATACAAAGGTCGCCCTTCCATTCATGCGGGCGATGAAACATTTGTGAGAAGCATAGCGAGAGGACTCAACCCAAGTCAAACAGTAGACCACAGACTATTGTTAGACGCACCACTTCTCCTTGAGGAAGTCAAGCGGTTGCGTGAAAGGATAGATGAGTTTGGTTTAGCAGTAACTGATATGCTACCAATGTGGGAACCCGGTGACTATGATGAGATGGAAATTAACGGGAAGCGAAAAATTGTGGTAGATGAAGATTGGTGGAGATGGATGGCTACTCACATTGAAACGCTACTATACCCTATTAGGTATCATGTTGAAGGAAAGAGATACAATCACGACACTTGTAAATGGGAAGGCGAAGAAGAATGATTGACACAGACAAATACGAGTTTGATAAAGCGTTGGATTTTATACTGTCGGAAGTTAAACGAATGCGTGAACTCGCAATACATCAAGGATATACTAATGCAGAATCACAACCTAAACTTATGAGGTTGAGGCATGAATGGTTAAATGAATTGAAGGAGTTGATTGAATGATTGACACAGACAAATACGAAGGACATAACGACGCACCGTGGACTCTTAGCGAGGAATACGCTTACGAATTGTTCGTCTATGCAGGTGATGTAAGGCTTGCTAAAATTGATGGAAATATGATGAACGAAGCCAATGCACAACTGATGGCAGACGCACCACTTCTCTTAGCAGAAGTCAAGCGGTTGCGTGAATGGATAGAGCAAGCAGTTGATGTGTGGGAAAATTGTAATCACGAAGATAGAACTGATTGGTTCAATAACTTCTGCGAGGTGATGATTGAATGAAAGACTTAGAATGCAAACGATGTAAAAGAAGAACCAGTGTAAACATTCACCCTGTCTACAAGATATGTGACGAGTGCTGGAGGTCTACTACAAAGAACCCATTTAGTAGAGGTGATTGAATGAAGAAAGAAGATTACGAAAAACAAATACAAGAATTAAACGAGCAAGCAATTAGACTTGAAAAGACCATGCAAACATACCGTGACTTAGAAATAGCAAAGAAACATTATCATGAGTTTAAGACGCATGTCTACAGTGATAAGTTCGGTGAAATACATTGTATAGAAGTTATTTGTACCGTCACTGGTGCTAACTATCTCATCGAACCTGAGACTCCTATGCAGTTAGAGATGCCAAACGACCCAAGATTGTTTGGTGATTTAGCAGGTAAGAAACTCAAAGACATTGAGATAGATGTCGAGCAACCTTCTCAGGAAACCACAGAAACGGATGAGAAACCCCCACTTCCACTGGAAAGTAGTCTCGACCCAGATGGAACATACAAAGTAGATGTGTCGAGCATAATGAACAAAAGAAAACAAGAGGAATAAATATGGACAAGATAGATGAAATAAAGGATGAACTAGTAGACTTAGAGCAAGCACTCGAACATCTTGAGAGAGCGATATACGAATTTGAATGCATAGATTGGCCAGACGGTGTACCAATACCTCATCATGTGATGATGGAAATGGAAGAAGCCCACAGTCAAATGGATGACAGGAAACAAGAAATAGAAGACAAACTGGAGAGGATATAAATGAAGATAACAATGAATATAGGGGCAAGATGCCCAACAGGTTCGACAAGAGATTGGACAGACTGGATAGACATAGAGATTGATGACAGCCTTGCACAAGACTTTGTGGGCAACATCATACAATATGCACTTGACGAATCAAGAGCAGACCACTGGCAAACACCAGACAGTTACACTGTAAGAGTGACCTACGAAACCACAGTGCATGGTCGCAACGCTGAAGAGATTGAAGAAGCCATTTGGGTGGGCTCACATGAGATTGGCAAGTTTGAAGATGGCGAAGAGATAAGAGCAGATGCAGTAGATGTAGAAGTAGAGGAGGCTTGAGAATGAGAATACTGATTGTAAAATATGAGATTGTCGGGATGAGGCATAATGGAAAAGATGGACAGTATTGGATTAATGAAAGTCCCGGTTTGAAATATATTTCAGCAGAGGAGTATGTTTCAGTGGAAGAGGAGGCTTGAGAATGAGAGGAACGCATAAGAAACTAAGACAATTGATAAAGGCATACACAGGATATATGGATGACGAGGAAACATTTTCCTTTGAGGCATTCGGCAAACCAAGAGAGGCTATGGTAACTATTGCTGACGACGGACTGATTGAAACGGTACAGACTTGGGATGGCGAAACGCAACTCTTTACAGCGTCGGGAGCCAATAACTTCACACCGGAATACGCAGCACTGAGATTAATCAAGATGATTGTTGACAACGAAGAAGAACATCCCGACCATGCAGAGATATCAGAAGACTTCTACTCTTTCCTTGACACAGAGGAAGGGATGAGAATATGGCCAAAGGAGGAATGAATATGGATATAGAAAGATACAGAGAACAACACGCAATACAAGCAAGAAGAAGATGCACACTGAAAGACGGAACAATGGTTAGCGTTCAAGCCAGCGAGTTTCATTACTGCTGGCCAAGGAAAGACAACGCTGATAAATACTCAACAGTCGAAGCATGGTTCTGGAGACCGGACAAACGATTCAAAGAAGGTAGGCGTATGCTAACAGAAGAACCGTTGGCATTCTTACCAGCAGACGAACTGATGAATATGATTGATACACATGGTGGTATTGTATCAGGAGAACTACCACCACTTGATTTAGGAGAGGAATAAATATGGCAAGATATATACTAAGAGATTATGCAAGCGTGGAATACGAAGATGAAGAACCAAGGGTTTACACTTTCAAAAACAAAGACGAAGTGATTGCACAACTGTTGTCCTTCCTCGGTGAAGACATGCACTATGAGGTGAAGAAATGACATACAACGATAAGATAATGGAAGACTTGAAGCATGCAATCAGAGTTTGGAGTATGGTGTATTTGGTTGAGAAAGGGATTGACCCTAGACCTAACATCTCAAGTTTGGTTGGTAAGATTGAAGTCACCCTTGACCCAGTAGAGACAAGACGATTTGATAGAGGCGAAGAAGAATGAATAACATGTTAGGAGAATCAATTGGAGTAGAGGTCTACAAAGACCAATACGGAGAGCGATTGGCTCTCAAGTACAAATACAACCCAGACACCAACCAGATGCTCAAGGACTCACTAGGCTTCCCTAAGTTCAAGTGGGACAGAGACATCAAGGCTTGGAGTATACAGAACAAGAAATCAGTTGTCGACGAAGCAGTAGCAGTACTGAGAGTCATCGGCTCTTACGACATACAAACTCTACTCTCTCATGGCAACGGGCTACCGAAAGACGAAGGTCGTTCTGGTGACTGTTGGACAAAAGTCAAGCGTAGTCGTCTGTACTTACATTGGCCTTACATCAATGACCAAGCACTGAGAGAAAGAGTCCTCATGGCAGTAAGAAGTATCAGTAGTCGCAAGTTCCATGCTGAGGAAAAGTGCTGGAGTATACCAGTAGCACAAGCAAGAACGCTTCACGGTATCCTTGAGGATGTCTACGAACCACTAGCCAAAGCAATACTTGACAACAAAGATGTTGAGAAGGATGTTGCTGAAAGCATCAATCGTGTAGAAATCAGCAGTGCATCCGAATTGACTTCTGAGAAACTGAAAGAAATAGATGACAAACTAGCAGGGAAGTTCCCCGAAGGCCTTGACCTCTACCCATTCCAAAAGGTAGCAGTAGCATTCGCAGATATGAGTAAGGGTCGTTGTTTGATTGGTGATGAAATGGGTATTGGAAAAACGATTTCAGCAATTGGTTATGCCGCTATCAATCCACAAGCGAGACCTGCTGTTGTAGTCTGTCCGTCAAATGTAAAGTTCAATTGGAAAAAGGAACTGAACAAGTGGTTACCCAACGAAACTGTACAGGTCATGACATCTGGTAAAGACAAACCAGAGATGGGTGACTTTATCATTGTCAACTATGACTTGATGGACAAGTTACAAGAGAAACTAATCGGACTAGTTCCACGCATGGTCATCCTTGACGAATGTCACTACATCAAGAACTCTGGTAGTAAGAACAAGCCAGTCAAGCGTACAGTAGCAACGCTCAACTTGTGTAAGTTCGCACCCAAGATTATCGCACTGTCTGGTACAGCAATTGCCAGCCGACCAAAGGAGTTCTTCAACACACTCAACTTGATGAGACCCGAACAGTTCTCATCCTTCTGGGACTTCGCTCAACGATACTGTGACCCATGGTACGATGGATGGGGCTGGAACTTCGACGGTGCCAGTTACACTCAAGAACTCAATGAGCGCACAAGAGACCTGTGTATCCGTAGACTCAAGAGTGAGGTACTTCCCGACCTACCACCAAAGACAAGGACATTCATCCCAGTACATCTGTCTAAGAAAGACAGGAGTCCCTATGACATCGCTCAAGAAGAGTGGGATAGAAGAATCGAAGAAGCCTATGTCAACGGTGAGAAGTTACCACCGGGTACCATGCTCAACATGCTGAACGACCTCAGACACATTTGTGGTCAAGTCAAGGTCAACTACGCAGTTGATTGGATAAAGCAATACCGTGAACAGACAGGAAAGCCAATCGTAGTCTTCACTCACCATAGAGATGTTCTCAAGCGAATCGCTGACAAATTTACCAATGTACAAATCATCAGTGGTGATGTATCATCTAAGAGGAGACAGGAGATAGTTGATGACTTCCAAGAAGGGCAAGTCGATGTACTGGTCTGTAATACCATTGCTGCGAAAGAAGGTATCACTCTTACTAGAGCAGACACAGTTCTGTTCATCGAGAGAGAATGGGTGCCGACAGATGAAGAGCAAGCCGAAGACCGTGTCTATCGTATTGGTCAAGAGAGTCAACATGTACACGCTGTCTACCTCAGTGTAGCAGCAAGCATCGACGAACACTTTGACAGAGTGGTTGAACAGAAGCGAGCCGTTGTCAAGGCTGTCCTTGACGGTGGAGACGCAGAACAACGACAAGGACTAGTGTCCGAACTTGTTAAGAAACTCAGACAAGAAAGAGGCTGGAGGTTCAAGTAATGATAGACTTTAGTGATGTAGGAACTATACAACTACACCAAATAAAAGAGACTCAGTGCGTACAGTTCTTTCCTCATCAAGGTAAGACTATCGAGGATATGTTACAGGTACTGGATGCCGGGCTCACCAGAATGAATGATGATAGTGATGTTCAAAAGCGCAGGGGCATCTTACTTAATCAAATAAAATACAAGGCAAAACAATTGCCGATACCCTGCGTATTTATATTCGAGGAGGAACAAGAATGAGTTACGGAAAAATGAGTGAGAGAGAGGCAAAGGAATACAGGTCAAGAAAAAGGAGAGAGAACAAAGAAAGGACAGAGCACATAGCAAGATACCTTAAGCACAAAGGTATAGAGCAGTTGCCTAAACTTAACAAGAAGTTCGATTACATTTCTTTCTGTAAGAAGCATGGCTTAGTTGCACATGGTTTTCATGTACCTTACTCTGAGATAACTTGTGAATGTAAAGAAATGTCAGCACCTTCTAAGAATGTCAAGAAAAGCGCTGTCATTCATTTTTCGATAAAGTCCAGTAAGGTAGGACAGGTAGTGGCTTGCTCTTACCCTTCTGAACTAGGATTGTTTACGAGTGACATAAGTAAGGTTGGATGCGGCCTTTGTAGAAAGAAATTAGAAGCGGCAATAAAATTAAACAGGGGGAATGAAGAATGAGAATCGACATAGAAGATATACAAGACCACGAAGACCCATACTGGTATCAGAATCTCAGAGGAATGCTTGGCATGACCGACCAGATTATGCGACTCTATGGGCACGACGAAGAAGCATTCAAGAAGCGTATTGCTGAGTTCATGTGGCGGGTTGTCCAAAGCAATCTATCCGCTAACACCAAACCAAGACATGACAATGAGGTTGAGCACTGTGGGACATTTCCTAAAGACAGTGGTTCACCGGGTATCAGCCATTTGATTGCCGATGCTTATCCACGCTCAACATCACGGACAAAGTGGTTCGCTAAACAACGCCAATCTGACCAAGAGTAGATTTAACATTATCTTCTTGGTCTAAAAGCGAGTCAAATAGTAAATCTTCTTGTGCTCTACTCATCGGCATTTCTGATTCTAAAATTGGTTCAATGAATTGCTCAAACGGTAACTCATCTATTCTTCTAGCGAAGGACTCTCTTTGTTCCTCTGGTAATTGATAATCAATACCGAATCTACGAGGGACCTTTCTGCCTCCCATGGCCAAGAGGAACCCTGCCAAGTCTTTTTCTGGTGATGGGTTCGCAGGTCCGTAAAACATTGGGTCCATCATTACAGCCCTTCCTTGTTGTGAAGGGTCATCCATTATTTCACTCACTGGCACTCCTCTCTGAGGAGTTGTTTGCATCCAATTAGCAGGTTTAATATCCGAAAGACCGAGTGCTTCTAACAGTTCACCTCCCGGTGAATCATAAAGTGCTTGGGCTAGTTGTTTGCCTCTCGTTGCCCCGGCTCTTTTGGTGCCCTCATATTGTAAGGGTTGACCTCGAACTTGTTGTGAGAGGACAGGTATTCTTTGGTTGAACCTTGCTTGGGTATCCATGGGTAATTCCATGGTCTGTGCGATTGGATTTTGTGATACAAACAAATCCGGTCTTTCCGCAGCCAAACGGTTGAGATAATACATATCGGGGAGAGTAAATACTCCCCCGACTTTGGTGACATCCGGGTCACCTTCTCTGCCAAACACTTGCTGATTCATCCCTTCATCAAGAAGGTAACCCTCCGAGGGTTGAAAGACGGCTTTGAGCAACAACCATGCTTGCTCAAAGGCACCCGTCATAATATTCCGACTGAGCCGTTTGGCTTAGTATTTGTGCTTTGGTTTCGGCCACCAAAGTACTTCTTTTATAAAGGCCCTAAGAAGATATATGGCACCTTTCGGAAAAAACCAGCCGAATAAATAAGAAAAATAATAAACAGAAAACAAGAGGAATGAATATGAACGAAATAGTATTGATAGGAAAAATAACAGGAAGCACACCGAACATAATTGAAATGGAGTACCCCTCAGTAGCGGGTATTAATTCAATTAGACTACCCAGAACAATGGTCGCTCGCTTTGAGCGCATTGAAGGTGGTAGAGTTGCGGTGTTAGTAAGACCAGACGATAGTAGCAAGGGACAAGAACTCAACCGTGAGTTGATTTCACAGAACTCCCCACTACATGTAACCAGTGAACACATGGACATTGTCATGGCCTTTGAGAACAATGAAAGCATCAGCGTAGATGCTGACTTCGATGACGAAGTACCAGTCTGGGCTAACCAAGATACACCTAGTGTAGAAGTTGGTGGAGAAGCAGTGGGTCCGTTTGACAACATGCTGTTCTCCGGTGGAAGAAAAGAGAAGGCGACTATGGATTGGGACTTTGACCCAGTTCGCAAGCCAGCCTTTGTAATGGTAGATGACGGTAGCCAAAGCACAGTTGCTAGAGTCAACGGTGCGAATGGTGAGCCATCAGCCTACCACATCTTCAACCCAAACTACGCTAGTGACAGTAGACCAATGGGTGCTCACTTGGGTACATTCAGTGCGTCTTACTACCCAATGCCTTACCGAGTTGGCTATGGTCCTGTATTGGACATGGCTGCTGAGAAAGGTTGGCCAGCACAAGTAATGGCATGGAACGAAGGGAAGCAATCGGCTCTCTTCCTTGATGTGTCTACTAATGTTGACTGGGAGAAAGCAAGTCACAGACTTGGAACTAACTGGCAAACCAGAGGCTTTGCTAACAACGGTGACTACAGAGTTGGTATCGCAATCTACAACAGCCTAGATGGTAGCAGTGCTTACAAAGTACAGGCTATCGCTGAGCGACTAGTATGTACCAACGGTATGGTCATGGGTGACAGAGCGAATCTAATCAGTCTCAAGCACACCAATGGTGTGTTGGGCAACTTCGATTTCAGCAAACTGGCTGACAGAATACACGAAGTCATTGAGACAGCGGCTGAGGAGATAATTGTAGCGGAATCGATGAGAGACATTCAAGTCGATAGGAACATGTTTGAGAAACTCATGACCATTTGTGAGCGTAAGGGATTGATTACCAAGCCACAAATCAAGCGTGACGA
>Ga0208899_1002626_pt1 | contig 11874 bp, 10 predicted proteins | sample VirMetDEL_Nov_24_FD_184518 | JGI IMG/M metagenome (GOLD analysis project Ga0208899, IMG submission 184518) | Aqueous microbial communities from the Delaware River and Bay under freshwater to marine salinity gradient to study organic matter... | ecosystem: Environmental > Aquatic > Marine >...
TCAGACAAACGCTACCGATGGTATGTCCAAGGCATATATAGTTGTCCTAAGTACGTAAGGTATAACGATGATTGATCCAGTAACAGCTATAGCCGCAGCATCTAAAGCCTTTGCGATGACTAAGGCATTTGTTGAAGCTGGACGTTCTGCAGAGGACACACTAGGACAAGTAGCTAAATGGTACGGTGCAGCTAGTGACGTACTGTTTGACGAGTCGAAGAAGAGCAACCCAAATCCTTTTAAGAAGCTGGTGTTTGCTAAGTCTGCCGAAGCTGAAGCACTAGAGGCTTTTGCAAGAAAGAAGAAGATAGAAGCTCAACGCAAAGAACTACACAGCATCATAGGCATGGCTTATGGTAACCAAGGTTTGCAAGAGCTACGGGACATTAAGAAGCAGGTAATAAAACAACGACAGGACGCTGTTTACCGACAGCAGGAACTAAAGGAACAAATACTAGGCACATTGTTAGCGTTTGTTAGTTTAGGCATTTTAGCAGTTTTAGTGATATTCATTGCAGGTGGTTTTAAATGACAAAAACAGAAGAACTTATTGCGAGACTTGAAGGACATGAAAAAGAGTGTCTAGTGCGGTACGACATGATCCAACGTCAGCTTGATGCAGCAGCTAAGGACATATCTGTTAATCGTCAGGCTGTCTTTGCCCTGTATCCTTTTATTCTTGGTGCCATTGTCTTTGCTGAGTACATACGATGATACAAGCATTGATTGGTCCTATAACGTCCCTTGTTGGTGGTTACTTTGAACGCAAGGCAGAAGAGAAGAAGGCTGTCCATGAAGCTAAGATGGTAGCTATTCAGCAGGACGGTAATTGGGAAAACATCCATGCTAACAACGCAAGTAGTTCATGGAAAGATGAATGGTTTACAATCTTGTTTTCAATCCCATGTATTCTTGCTTTCTTTCCTAGCATGGTGCCTGTAGTAATGAACGGGTTTGCTGCTCTGGACGCTATGCCTGAGTGGTACAAAGGATTCTTAGGTGCTGCTGTGGCAGCGTCATTCGGCCTGCGTGGTCTGGCTAACTGGAAGAAGTAATTATGTTACGACCTAAAAAAGGAATGTTTACTGAAGGCGACAGAATGTTTGCTGGCGGTACTCCTAACTTTGATGAGCGTACTGGTCAACCAACAGGAACTACTAAGGGCGGCCCTACTAAGCAAGCTCCTATTGTTCTTAATCCACCTGCGCCTACTAAACAACAACCAGTTAGAACAACAGGTGGTATAAAGCCGCCTATGCCCGCTCCAACGCCAACAACACCAGAATTAATTTTACCACCAGAAGTACAAAATCAACTACCTAGAGAAGAAATTTATCAATCTCCTCCCATTATAGCACAACCCGGTGGTATGCTTCCTATTCCTCCTTCTGCTCCTGCTTCTGCACCACAACCTGCTCCTGTAGTAGTCCCAGAACCTGCGCCTGAACCTGTTGAAATTGTAGAAGAGCCTTCGGTTGTAAAAAACATTTTCCCTGAGTATTTCCCAGAGCCTGCTCCTACACAACCAAGAGAGCCTTATATAGACTCTGGTCCTATTATTGCACAGCCGGGACAACCTCCAGTTAGGCAGACTACACCTACAGGGCCGTTAGACCCGTCTCCTGAACCTACTGGTATTCCTATTAATATTATTACGGGCAGAACAGAACCAGTGCCTGAACCAGTGCCTGAACCAGTGCCTGAACCAGTACCAGAAACCGAAGCCCAAACTGAAACTGTTGTAGAAGATACACCTCAGTATTACATTACTGACCCAAACTACGGAGGATCTCGTGGTTCTGAACATGGATATGAAAGCGGTGGCTTAGGTGGGTCTTCAGGGAATTCTTTAGTTGATGTACAAGAAACTAGCGAAGAAGGACTTAGGAATTACTACGATTCTCAGCCTCTTTTAGAAAGTCAGTTTGGTTCTTTTGAAAACTTTAAAAATTATTCGGCAGAATACGCTGCATTACTAAATCAGAACCTTAACGAAGCAAACCCTTGGTGGGATATACCAGAAGAAGATTCAGAACGATTCCAAGCGGAAGCTACTTTAGATCAAGAAGCTTTAGGTTATAGTGATACTGAAATGGCGGCTTTAGCTGTAAACCAAGCTTTAGGCAGTGTTGCTGGTTATCTTAACTTAGGTAATATACCGCTTCCAGATGGAACTACTGTAGACGCTACTGCAGGTTATCAGCTGTTTTCTGATGAAGCAGAAGAAGGTAATCCAATGAGTTTGTATAACTCATTTGCTTTATCAGAGGATGTTCAAGCATTAAATGAAAAGTACGGCATTGATCCTCAAAGAAGTATTGAATTCATGGGCGAAGACGGAGATGTTTGGTCTGCCCAATGGAACGGCTCTGGTTTTATTACCCGTAAAATACGAGAAATAGACGATAGCTTTGGTTTAGGTGATTTAGTTAAAGTTGCAGTTATTGGTGGACTAACGGCAGGAGCAGGCGCAGCTTTAGGCGCTGCTTTTGGTACTGCTGGAGCAGCAGGAGGAGCAGCAGGAGGAGCAGCAGGAGGAGCAGCAGGAGGAGCTTCTCTTAGTGGCCTTGCTGGTGCCGCAGGAACTAACGCTTTAGCTAGTGCTATTGTTCAAGGAGCCGTAACAGGAAGCGTTGATGCTAGTTCTTTGGCTACTGCTGCTATCACAGGCGGTTTAGAATATATAGGAGATGCCTTTAGAGCCGGGGAAATTGCTGCTGGATCAGACATAGGCGCTGCTGTAGACAATGCTATTTGGGACATGGCAGATACATTAGGTACTGACTATGACACAGTTTTTAATATCGCAAGCGGCGTAGCATCAGGCGCTCTTACAGGAGAAAATTTAGAAGAAATTGCACTTGGGGCTGTTTCTACTTATGCTACAAGTGAATTACAAAATTACGTAAGAGAAACTTACGCCGATTCTATGGGCAATGTTGATGTTGATAATTGGTTTAGAGAAGGAGAGACAACAGTTCCTATTGCGGCGTTTAACCCGTTTATAGAATCAGCTGTTAGCGCAGCAACTGGCGAAGACGTAGACGCTACTGATATTGTTAACAACATTATTGATTTTGCTACTTATGAATCAAGTGGATTAGACGCAGAAGGTACATTAGCTTTTGCAGACCCCGGTATAGATTTACCGGGCTTTGATATCGACGTTGATTTATTAAGTGAGTTTGAAACTCCAGCAGCAATAAGAGAAATTGAAGATGTTGTTAGAGCCGCTGGAAGAGAAACTGAAGATATAACAAGGGCTGTCGGAAGTTACATTGACGATGAAATTATACAGCCTATTAGAGAAATGTTGCCTGAAGTAAACTTACCAGAAGTTAATGTAAATTTACCTGAAGTAGCTATAGATTTGCCGCCAGTAAGTATAGAAACACCAGACTTACCTAGTGTAGACTTACCAAGCACAGGAATGCCTCAGTTAGCTGGTGGTGGTATGTTTAGTCCGTACACAACTAACATTGATTATGCTCCGGTCCAACTACAGCAGTTAATTACTTCTCCGTATGGCGCACAACCAGTTAATCAAGCTTCTAATCTAACACTAGATGACTTTTTTGCAAGAAATTCCATAGGATAAAACTATGACCTATTTAAACCTAGTAAACAATGTCTTGCGAAGGATGCGAGAAGAAGAAGTTACTTCTGTTGCTTCTAGTACGTACAGTAAAATGGTAGGTGACTTTGTTAATGACGCAAAGCGAATGGTAGAGGACGCATGGGACTGGTCAGCACTTCGGACTACCCTAACGATTACTACTACTGCTGACGTCTTTAATTACGTACTGACGGGTAGCCAGAATAGAATCAAGGCGCTTAACGTAATCAACGACACAGCTAACTTGTTCATGGAGTACAAGACAGCTACGTTCTTTGACGAGGCTTACTTAATCTCAGACCCACGCACAGGTGCGCCTACGTACTACACGTACAACGGTGTTGACAGCAGCGGTGACACGCAGATTGATATTTACCCAACACCAGACAAAGCGTACACTATTCGTTTTAACTGTGTTAAACGTGCTGCTGACTTGTCTGCTGATGACGACACAATGGACATCCCTGCAATGCCTGTAATTCATTTGGCTATTGCTCTGTTGGCCCGTGAACGTGGAGAAACCGGAGGCACTTCTGCTCCTGAATACTTTGCTATTGCTGATAAGTACCTGTCTGACGCTATTGCACTAGACGCTCAAAAGCACCCAGAAGAAGTAATCTTCTATACGCCGTGAGGTAGCTATGGCTCAACAACTACAAAGCATTAATCTTGTTGCACCAGCTTTCAAAGGAATCAACACAGAAGATTCTCCGTTGGCACAGGACCCTTCGTTTGCTGACATTGCTGACAACGCAGTGATTGACAAGCGTGGTCGTATTGCGTCACGTAAAGGATACAGTGTTATTACAACTGACAAGACTGAACTAGGCAGCGCCAAAATCAGAGCAATCAAAGAGTTTGAAGACAACGCTGGTAACACCAAGGTCTTCTCTGTAGGTAACAACAAAATACTCAGTGGTACTACAACACTTGTTGACGAAACGCCTGTGTCAGTTACGATTACTTCTGACAACTGGAAGATGGTTAACTTTAATGACAAGATTTATTTCTTTCAACGCAGCAACGAACCATTGGTCTATGACGCTACAGGAGGCTCTGTAGTCAAGTTGAGTAGCGTTTCTGGTGCTGCTGGTGTTACCAGTGCTATGTACGGTAATGAGGTTCTAGCGGCTTATGGACGGCTCTGGACAGCAGATGTTAACAACGACAAGTCCACAGTGTACTGGTCTGACCTGTTGATAGGCCATGACTGGTCTGGCGGTACTAGCGGGTCTATTGACATATCTAAAGTTTGGCCTGACGGGTACGACGAGATTGTAGCATTAGCAGCACACAACGGCCTGTTGATTATATTTGGTAAGCACAGTATTGTTGTGTACCAAGGCGCAGAAGCACCAGCTACGATGTCTCTTGCAGACACTGTAGCAGGCGTTGGTTGTGTTGACAGAGACACTGTACAGCACACAGGTTCGGACGTTTTGTTCTTGTCACACACAGGCTTAAAAAGTTTTGGCAGGACTATTCAAGAAAAGTCAATGCCTATTACTAGTTTGTCAAGCACTATTTCAAAAGACATTATTAGTTTGCTGCAGAATGAAACAGAGTTTTTTCGTTCAGTGTACAGCCCAGAAGAAGGCTTTTACTTGTTGACTTTTACGGCTCAAGACACAACCTTCTGCTTCGACGTTCGAGGAACACTAGAAAACGGAGCTTACCGTGTAACACGCTGGCCCGGTACAGGCTTTACAGCTTACGGTAGAAAGGACGACGGTACGTTACTTATTGGCAACACGGAAGGCATTGGTCAGTACAGCGGCTACAGAGACAACGGTGAGAAGTACCGCTTTAAGTACTACAGCCCCGGTTTGACCTTTGGTGACCCTTCAAGGCTAAAGATACTGAAGAAGCTGCGGCCTACCATTGTTGGTGCTAACAGTGCCATTATGTTTCTTAAGTGGGCGTATGACTTTGGTACATTCTTTCAAACTGCAGAGTTTACAGTAGGTAATCAGGTTACTGGTTACTTCAACGAAAGTGAGTTTAACAGTACAGCAGAGTTTACAGGTGGTGATCTTACGTCACGCCGTGGCATAAACACTACCGGAGGCGGTGGAGTTATAACAATAGGTTTGGAAGCAGACATAGACGGTTCAGGTTTGTCTCTCCAAGAGATTAACGTATTAGCACTAATGGGTAAAGTACTATGAGTAACTATACAAAGACCACTGACTTTGCCGCTAAAGACAGTCTACCTTCTGGGGACAGCGGTAAAATCATTAAAGGCGCTGAATTTGAAACAGAGTTTGACGCCATATCTACAGCTATCGCTACAAAGGCAGACATTGCTTCACCAACCTTTACAGGCACAGTGACAATACCTGCGTTGACGTTTACGGGTACGCTGTCAACAGGAACTATTGACGGAGGTACATACTAATGCCAAGCATACGTCAGATTATTGAAGGTCTTGGTGGTTTTTTAGAGGGTCAAGGAGGAACTGCTTTAGCTGGTGCAGCGGGCACAGGTCTTCTTTATGATGCTTATCAAGACCTTGGCGACATTGGTAGTCAAGGACTAAGACTAGGTCAAGAACTAGCTGAAACTCAAATAGGCCAAGCGGCCTTCAGACCTTACACTGTAACTACGGCTACTGGTGGACAATTTAGGGCTGGACCTAAAGGTTCTACACTAGGCTTGTCGCCTCAGGAACAAGCGATCCAACAACAACTAGCGGGCCAAGCAGGTCAAATGTTTGGACAGCCTGTTGCAGGACAGCCTCAGATAACTCAGGCAGGTCTTGGAGCCATAGGCGCAGGGCAGCAACTCATGGGTCAGCCTACGTTTGGCATGGCTCCTACTCAAGCTGCATCACAGCAAGCCTTTGGCCTTGGTGGTCAATTCATGGGTGCTGCTGGAATGCAGCCAGCCGACTTAAACCTTCTTCGTGGACAGTTTGCAGGAGCAGTAGGCGGCATGTTGGGCCAACAACCTAGTGCTGCTGTAGGACAACTAGGCCAACAAGCGTTGGGTCTAGGAGGCGCTGGTTTAGTCGGAGGCGCTCCTGACGTAACTCAAACCTTTGCTGGTATACAGGCTCCCGGAGTAAGGACCGCAGCAGGAGGACTGGCAGGACAGCTTATGGGTGCTGGTGCTGCTGAAAGAGGTATGATGGTTCCTGACGTAAGCCAGACGTTTGCTGGAGTCGCTGCTCCCGGTGTTCGCACTGGCGCAGGGGACCTTGCTGCTAGAGGGCTAGGTTTAGGTATGGCTGGTCTTGAAACTGCTGCTCCTGCTGACGTAGAAGCCTTACGTCAACAGTACGGTGGACTTGCGGGTCAAGCGGCACAGCAGGTGTTGCAACCAACGGCTGCACGAGAAGCAGAAGTCTTTGAGCGCATACGTGCTACACAACGTCCTGAAGAAGAACGTCAGCGTCTTGCTTTAGAAGAGCGTTTGGCGGCACAAGGACGTCTTGGTGTACGTTCAGCAGCCTTTGGTGGTGCTACTCCTGAACAGCTTGCGTTAGCTAAAGCCCAAGAAGAGGCGCAAGACAGAGCGTCTTTAGCAGCACTTCAGCAGGCTGGTGTAGAACGTCAGAGGGCTTTGGGTGAAGCTCAGGCCCTTGGTGGTATGTTTACACAGCAGGCTGGTTTGTCAAGTCAGTTGCAATCTCAAGCACAACAAAGGGCTTCACAGTTGTCACAACTTGGGTTGTCCGCAGAACGTGTACAGGCACAACTTGAGGCAGAAGGCTTCGGTAGACAGTTACAGTTGGGTCAAGCAGATATCCAAGCTGCACAGGCTCAATCAGCGTTGCGATCCCAAGCACAACAAAGAGCAAATCAATTGTCACAACTTGGGTTGTCTGCAGAACAAGTACAGTCTCGTATGGAAGCTGAAGGCTTTGGACGTGAAATGCAGTTGGCAGGAGCAGGGCTACAGGCGCAACAAGCGCAGTCTGCTTTGGAGTCTCAGGCACAGCAGAGAGCTACACAGCTTGCACAGCTTGGGTTGTCTGCGGAGCAAATTCAGTCACGTTTGCAAACAGAAGGCCTTGGAAGAGCTACTACTGCTGCTGGCCAAGCTGCTCAGTTGGCACAGGTTGCAGGTGGACTTCAGGCTCAACAAGCAGGCCTTGGCGCACAGTTTGCTGGCTTAGGCGCGAACCTAGCACAACAACAGCAAGCTTTGGACGCTGCAAGACAACAACAGGCTCTACAGGCGTTGACTGCAGGTCAAGGACTCTTAAGTGGTGGCTTAGGACTACAACAGTTGCAACAACAGCTGGGCATGGGTGCTCTTACTGGTTCTTACCTGCCACAGCAGCAACTTTTGGCAGCATTGGCTCCCGGACAAACTGCTGCAGCACAACAGCAGCAAGCACAGTTGTACGGTACAGGACTCTTTGGTGAGGCTACTGCTTCAGGCATTGATGCTCTGTTGGGTGCTAACTTGGGTAGAGCTAACTTAATAGGAGCCGCTGGTTCAGGGCTTCTAGGCGGCATCTTCGATAGACGTGAAGACACTTAAAGGAAAAGATCATGGCTAGATTTGGTAGAGAATTTGTACGAGCAGCAACACAGCCTTCCTACTTAGGTGGGCTGTTAACGGCTGCACAAGGCATAGGCGCAGCACCTGCTAGAGCACAAAGACGACAAGAGTTGTCTCAGTTTGATCCTAATACTGTTGAAGGTCTTACTGGGTTGGCTCAGTATTATCAATCACTAGGTGACATGGCAAACGCAGCTAAATTAGCTACTGCTGCTAGGGAAATGGCAGAAAACGAAGCAAATGCAGAAGCTTTATCCAACCGCAAAGTACAGATCAAAACTCAGGCTGAAAACCTTGGTCTTGACGACTTAGCGTCTCAGATTGAAAACGTGACTGACAATAAGGAACTTGGTGACCTTGTAGGCACTATGATTGACTATCGCCTCAAGAACATGCCAACGCAAACACCAGCCCAGCGTAAGCAGTTGGCTAGACAGCGTGGTATCAGTGACAAACTGTTTAATGAACTAGGACTAGGCCAAGCGCCTGACCAAGTGTTTAATGACGTACTCACAGGCCAACGTGGTGGTGACATTGAGTTCTTCTTGAAGGACGGTGAGGTAATGCCTTTCCGTACCGAAGGAGGACAGGTGTACGACAGAGAGAATAACACATGGGTTTCTGCTCAACAACTGGGTTTACGCAGAGCGCCGCCTGAAATACAAAAAATTGAAAACTTAAGTGGTAGTGTAGCAGAAAAACTAATTGGTCCGGGAATTGACCGACTTTCAACTGGAGTTGATAAAGCACAAAAAGCTGTAGGAACTATTGAAAGTATTGATCGTCAACTTGATATTCTTGAAGAGGGTGATATTATAACAGGCTATGGTGCTGAGTTTAGAAAAGACTTAGCTAGAATTGGTCTATTAATAGGAGCAGACTTTACTGACGCAAATAAAGTAATAGACTCTGAAGAATATATAGGCCTTGGCGGTAGAGCTATTGCTGACTATATTACCAACTTAGGTGCTGGTACAGGTTTATCAGATAAAGATTTAGAGTTTTCTAAAACAGTTACTGCAGCTAACCTAAATAACAACCCAGAAGCTATGCGACGTTTGTTAAGCATTGTTAGAAAATCAAATGTGTTAAACATAAAAAACTACAATAAATTAAGGAATGGTGTTAACGACGCTTTACAAACAGAAACAGAAAAAGCAATTCTTAGAGGTTTCTACCCTCTGGTTGACATGCCCCCAGAAAGGGTTGAACCTGAAGTCACGCCTACAGGTCCTTTTGAGCCTGTTCCGGGTTTGTCTGACGAAGCTAACTTGTACTTACAGCAAGCAATGCAATAGTAAGAGGCGTTTATGCAGATTACACAACAGCAGTATCAACAGGCTATTAAGTCTGCTTTAGCGGCAGGGGACCGAGCAGCAGCACAAGAGTTGGCTCAAGCTGCTGCAGACCTTTATGGTGCGCCTACTACTACTCCTCCTGCTCTTCGTGGGTTTGAACCTGAGATGGCTGCACGAGAAACGCTTAGGGGAGAACTAGAAAGGTTTGGTCCTGAGGTGTCTCGTAGGGCACAAAACGTTATGGGAGACGACCCAAGCCTTCTACGTCAGCTTTATCAGGCACCAGAGTTAGCCCTCATTGGAGGCTCTCAGGCAGCTAGAGCAGGCGGTGCAACACTGTCTACCTATCTTAGTTCTTGGATTCCTAATTCAGTTAAGGAAGGAGCAGAAGCAGCCTACGACAAAATTAAAGACACTGATGCTTTCCGACTAGCAGCCCAAGCAGCTTCTTTGGGTGAAGAAGGCTACCAGTGGTTTAGAAATGCTAACCCCCAATACCAAGCCGCCGCAGAACGTCTTGAGTCCGTTGTAGACATAGGACTTTTGTTTAGCCCTAGACCAGACATACCTAGACTAGACGTAGCCAAAAGAGGCGCACAAAAAGAAGCCACAAAGCTCGTAAGAGAAAACAAAAGAAACGGTGTTAAGGTTTTGTTGGAACCAGTGACGCCAGAGATGCGAGACGTGTTTGAAGAAAAAGGCGTCTTACGTACAGCAACGTGGGAACCTCAGGAGTTTGATAACTTAGTTATTGACACAATTACCAACATGAAGGGCGTAAAGCCAAACCGTTCGTATTGGTACAACTACAACCAAATACAAAAGGAAGTAGGCGCGGCTAAACAAACAACTGATAAGATCATAACAGCTCAAAACAAGGCCATTGATTCTGACAAATTTTTGGAGGACATGCAAGGGGCTGTTGATGAAGTCCTAAAAGACCCTATCGTTCGTATAGCAAGCGGGGACATACAAAAACAACTTGCTGAATTGTCAGAAATTGTCCTTGAGTCCGTACAGACCAGCGGTTCAGATCTTGTGGGTGTACTAGAGGTTCGACGTAGATTTGATAATCTAATGAACAACTTTGACGGAACACCTAGCGCTAGGTCTATTGCAGGTAAAAAGATTCGTAGTGTAATTAACGACACACTGAAGGACAACACCCGTGGAGACCAACTACACAACCTGTTAACCAAGCAGTTCCACGGTATTACAGCCATGGAGGACATACTACCTAAACGTAACGCATCAGGCAGAGACGCTATTAGTCGAACTGTACGTGCTTTAAAAGCTGTTGACTTATTGCCAAACACTGTTTTAGCCTTAGGAGCTACGGGAACTGTAGGTTTAGGGGCTATAGGGGGCGCTGTGCCTGCAACAGCTGCAGGAGTGCTTGGCACTGCAGTGTACACGGGCGTACAAGCCATGAAGCCTAGAAACAGGGCTAGAATATACTCAAGTATGCTTTCTGCTATTGACAAAGCAATTCCTCTAACCAAAGGCACTGCTCTGAAAGAACTAGAGATGGACAGAATGCTTATAGTTGACCTTATTGACCAGACTCGTGAAGAGATTAAGGAAGAAGAGAGTGAGTGACTTTCAGAAGAAACGAGAAGAGTACCTAGCATTACGCAGAGGAGCTTCTAGGGTAGGTTCTAAAGCACGACAGTACAGTGAACAAGCTACTGAAGAGTTCCTCAATCCTATCATAGAAAAACCCTTTGATGCAGATTCCGTTAGAATCCCTCGTTTTAACGGCGGGGGTCCTAACGCTATTGATTTAGGCACAAGCGAGATATCGACAGCGCCTATGCAGTTTGCTGCTCGTGAGGGACTAACTCCAGCAACCTATACGCCTTTAGCTGGCCTAAATATGATTCGTAGAGGTTCTCAGATTACACGAGAAGCTCTGCCTGATCTAAACAGACTGCAGGAAGGCTCTGGTTTGTTTTTAAGTTCTGCACCAAACTTCATTAAAAACTTTTATAAAGTAACTGACATACCAGAGGGCGCTACGCCAAGTATGTTGGACAGGTACATAGCAAAAGACCCTGAAGCGTTCGTAAGGAGGGTAGGAAGAGTCCCGAAAGTTGGTCCTATGCTTGCTGGCGCCTATAAAAACGCAGACACTCCTGAAAAAGCCATGGCAGAAACAACAAGAATAAAAGACTTCTTAAGCTGGGCAGGGGATAGTACAAAGAAAGGTTTATTTAACCTAGTGGACCCAGATAGTCGTGCCTTGTATTACAGCACAGGCGTTAACCCGACAACTAGGGACGTAGCACAAGCAATGTCTGGAGGAACGCAGAGAGACATTTCAAAGGCTATTGCTCAAGGTCAACAAAATATTATCACTAATACCCGATTAGGCAGACAAGGGCCTGTTGATCCTACACTCGATACAGTAGACAGAATAAGTTACATGTCTGACACTGTTCCTTTCCG
>Ga0208899_1002627_pt1 | contig 11866 bp, 23 predicted proteins | sample VirMetDEL_Nov_24_FD_184518 | JGI IMG/M metagenome (GOLD analysis project Ga0208899, IMG submission 184518) | Aqueous microbial communities from the Delaware River and Bay under freshwater to marine salinity gradient to study organic matter... | ecosystem: Environmental > Aquatic > Marine >...
GCATAGAAACGCATCTGGCGGAGCAGAGGGTGGAAAAAGAGCACAGGGCTAATCACAGCCACTTAGAGGGGCTCCAGAAGCAAAGATTGGACTTACAGGAAAGTTATGATAGGTTTGGCCGCAAGACTAATGCGGATAGACCGCAGGGAACGAAGTTAAACATAGAGGTTTGACATGGAAAAATTACTGGCTTGGAAAATTATGCCCCGGCTTATGATGGCCGTTATGACGGTAATGTACATTCGCGTTTTGGAGTGGGGGATGAGTCTTGACGACTTGTCAACGCAACAATCTGCAATGATTAGCATCTGCTCGGGGGCCATGACGGGCGCGTTTGCCGTATGGTTAGGATCTGAGAAATGAGCATTTTTACAGCCGCATTAGGACCAATAGCCAATCTTGCTGGATCATGGCTGCAAGGTAAAGCCGCTAATAATGCCGCCGCTGCGGAGTTGAAGCTCACAGAGGCCAAGGCGAAAGCGCAGATACTGTTGTCAAAAGAGACAAGCGTTGCCGACTGGGAGCGCATTATGGCAGAGGGTGCTAAGTCAAGCTGGAAAGACGAATGGTTCGTAATTGTCCTGTCTATTCCTTTGATTTTAGCGTTTATTCCAGGCGCTGAAGGCTGGGTTGACCGTGGGTTCGAGCAGCTTTCCAAAGCGCCGGACTGGTATTTTTACAGCCTTGGAATTGCAATTTCAGCCAGTTTCGGTGTGCGCGGAGCACAGGCATTCTTTAAGAGGAAGTAACATGAGCGAGTTTAAGTTAAGTAGACGTAGCCTTGACAGGCTTGAGGGTATTGATGACGGATTACAGGCTGTGATCAAGATGGCTATAACTTTGACTAAGACTGATTTCGGTGTGGTTCAGGGTATGAGAACCATCGAGCAGCAGAAAGAGCTTGTTGCCAAGGGTGCCAGTCAGACGATGAAGTCTAAGCACCTTGAGGGTAAGGCTTTTGATATTATGGCCTTCATAAATGGGAGGGCGAGTTGGGAACTGTCTGTTTATGATGATCTTGCTGATGCGATCAAAGAAGCGGCAACTCAGCTAAATGTTCCTATATGCTGGGGTGCGGCATGGGGCACACCTGAGATGCCGTATCCAATGGATATTCGCAAGTGGGAAGGTACGATGGAAGAAGCAATGAATGCGTATATAGACTTACGCAGGTCACAGGGTCGTCGTCCGTTTATCGATGGTCCACACTTTGAACTTATAGATTAGGACAGCCAATGCCACAGAAAAGAAAACCAAGTTTTACCCGAGAGCAGCTAGATCGGTTTATGTCTGGTGCGACAGGCGCGGAAGCCATGGGTCACACGAAGAGCCCTGGGGCTGGAAAACAGGGATTTATGGCGCAAGAGGTGGAGAAGTTGTTGCGTAAAAACCCAGAGATTTTTGAGGATATGCTCGACGACAAAACTCAAAAGTTTTCTATGGGTGGGGATGTCCGTAGCAACTCCAAACGAGGGAAGACGTACTAATGCCTACAATTATGATCAGCATTTTACCGGATGGTATACCTGTCGATACGATGACAGAGAATGAGGAGGGCAGTTCTTGCCCTCTTCCTACTCAGGACGAAGACATGAACATGGAAAACCGTGACATGGCGAGGTACGAGTATAACTACCGTGAGCCTAATACCTCTGTGGCATTTCGCAATGACGAAAGCTGTGGAACTTGCGGGATGTATAACCAGACAGAGGACATGCAAGAGTGCATTGGGGATGAGTCTGGAGACACTGGGTATTGCCAATTGCTCAAATTCGTGTGTAGTAGTCAGAACACATGTGACGAGTGGGCAGAGGGTGGTCCGATTACATCCGACCTACAAGGAGAATACAAGGATAACTTATAATGGATGTTGTCGACTGGGCAAAGTACATGTATAAGAAACTTGAAGAGCAGGAGAAAGCGATTTCCGATGCTCTTGCAAGTGGCGCTGTCAAAGACTGGGAGCAGTACAAAATGTCTGTAGGAGAGATACGGGGCCTCTCTTTTGCGCGAGAAGAAATTAAGGCCCTGCTGGAGAGAAACGTAGACGATGTCGAAGACCTTATATCTTCCTGAACACGTTGCGCAGAAAATTAACAAGGAGAAGGGGGAGGCGAAAGCCGAACCGGAGTCTTTGAAAAGCGCATATGTTGACGCTAATGAACGGGTGCTAGACCCGTCCCTTTTAGACAAGCCTCTACTCGAACGTCTCCCGCAGCCTACTGGTTGGCGGGTTTTAGTTATGCCTTATCAAGGTAAAGCTAAGACAACGAGTGGTTTATACATTCCTGATGAGATCCGAGAGCGCGAATCTGTGGCTACTGTTGTGGCTTATGTGATGAAGCTCGGTCCCTTAGCATACAAAGACACTGATAAGTTTGGTCCAGAGGGAGAACCCTGGTGCGAAGAAGGTCAGTGGGTGTGTATTGGTAGGTACTCTGGATCTCGATTTAAGATCGATGGCGGTGAGGTTCGCATTATTAATGATGACGAAGTTATCGCAACGCTCTTAGAGCCGGACGATATCAAGCATGTATAGGAGGTAGGTTATGTCTGAAGAACAAGAACCGGAAGTTATTGTAGAGACTGAAGAGGAGACTCAGGCCGAGGCGCAAGAATCTCCTGAAAAGGTAGAAGAACCAGCGCAGGAGTCTGGGGAGTCGGAACTGGACTCGTATAGTAAGGGTGTCCAGAGTAGGATAAAGAAGCTCACGGAGAAGTATCGCCAAGAAGAGCGAGACAAAGCAGAGGCCGTTCGTCTTTCTCAGCAGCTGATTGAGGAAAACAAAAAGCTGAAGACCCGTGTTCAGTCCCTAGACTCAGGTTATCTGAACGAGTACGGAAACCGTTTAGAGTCCCAAACTGTATCTGCAAAGCAGTTATACAAAGAGGCTCATGAGTCCGGCGATACGGATAAGATGCTGGAAGCTCAAGAGTTAATTTCAAAAATCGCTGTAGAAAAGCAGAGATACGCATCGGCTAAAACGAAGGCGGAACAACAGGCTAAGTTGCAGGTTCAACGTCAACAGCAACAACCGCAGCCTCAAGCGCAGCCTCAAGCGCAGCCTCAACAGGCTCCTCCAGACCCTAAAGCGCAGGCTTGGGCGGAAAAGAATGCGTGGTTTGGAGATGATCGCGTCATGACGATGGCGGCGTTTGCAATCAACCAACAGCTTATCGAAGAAGAGGGGTTTGACCCGCAGACCGATGAGTATTATACTGCAATCGATAGTCGTATTCGTAGTGAGTTCCCTCACAAGTTCGAAACGCCTAAGAAATCGGGTGGAGGAAGTCAGGTCGCTTCCGCTGGTAACTCCGCATCCCGCAGCACTAAACAGGGGCGCAGGTCGGTCAAGCTGACGCATTCACAAGTAGCGATTGCTAAGAAGCTCGGCGTACCTCTTGAAGAATACGCTAAGTATGTGAAGGATTGAAAACATGGCTGATAGAAAACCTCGCGCAAGCGAAACCCGCGATACAGAAACGCGCAGAAAACCATGGGCACCGCCCAGTCACCTTTCCGCACCGCCCGCACCTGATGGGTTTGTGCATCGATGGATTCGAGTCGCAATGCGCGGCGAAGAAGACAAGATGAATGTTAATGCGAAACTTCGCGAAGGATGGGAACCCGTTCGTAAGGACGAGTATCCAGACTACGAAGCTCCAACTATCGACGATGGTCGTTACGAGGGCATTATCGGACAAGGTGGTCTAATGTTGTGCCGTATACCTGAAGAAACAGTAGCAGAACGAACTGCATATTACGGGGGCAGAACCCGCGAACAGATGACTGCTGTAGATCAGGACCTTATGAAGGAACAACATCCTTCAATGCCGATTCAGAATAATCGGCAAAGTCGTGTAACTTTCGGAGGCCGCGGACGCGACTCTGATTAAAATAGAGGATTGCTACAATGGCAAACACTAACGGTGCATTCGGACTTCGTCCGGTTGGCGTAGTCGGTCAGGCTGCGAACACCACTGGTGCGACCGAGTATCGTATCGCCTCTGGAAACACTAACGCGATCTATCAAGGTTCTCCTGTTATTCCGCTTTCAACTGGTTTTATTGACATAGTTGGCGCGGCAGCAGGGGGTACTGTAGGTCTGGTTGGTGTGTTCTGGGGATGCGAATACGTTTCGTCGACCAATGGTGAGAAGATTTTCTCAAACTACTGGCCCGGTTCTGGCGCGGATTCTAATCATCCTGTCAAAGCCTTCGTGTATGACAACCCAATGCAAACATTCGTCATCACGTCTGATGGTACATTGACAAGCGAAGCAACTGCTCGTGGTCATGTATTTGCAAACGCTAACTTTGCGACAGGTGCAAGTGGTTCAACAACCACAGGTATTTCGTCTGCTAAACTAGCCGTGGGCACAATCGCCGCCACCGCTGCGCTACATTTGCGTATCATGGGGATTCAGGACGATCCTGAGAACCAAGACTTTACAGCGGCTGGTATTCCATTAATTGTTCGACTGAATAACAGTTTCAATTCCGCCAACGGCGCGATTGTGGCTGGTACTCCTTCGACTACTGGCGTTTAAGGAGGTCTAACAAATGGCTATTTCACGCGCACAATTAGCGAAAGAGCTAGAACCGGGCCTCAACGCGCTGTTTGGTATGGAGTACTCTCGGTACGAAAACCAACACGCAGAGATCTTTACAACAGAGTCTTCTGATCGAGCATTCGAAGAGGAAGTGATGTTGTCTGGTTTCGGCGCAGCACCGACCAAAGGGGAAGGTTCTGCAATTAACTTTGACGACGCTAACGAAGCATACACTGCTCGTTACAACCACGAAACAGTGGCGCTGGCATTCTCAATAACTGAGGAAGCTATCGAAGACAATCTTTATGATCGTCTTGGTTCGCGTTACACTCGTGCGTTGGCTCGTTCAATGGCACACTCAAAGCAAGTTAAGGCTGCTGCAGTTCTTAACAACGCCTTCACCGCTGGCGCATCTGCTGGTGGCGACGGAGTTGCTTTGTGTGCAACTAACCACCCACTTACTTCCGGTGGTACGTTTGCCAACGAACCAGCAGTAGCTGCAGATTTGAACGAAACATCTCTTGAAGATGCTTTGATCAACATCGCGGGTTTTGTTGACGAGCGTGGTCTTAAAGTCGCGTTACGCGGCATGAAGTTGGTCCTTCCACGTCAGTTGCAATTCGTTGCAGAGCGTTTGATGGTTTCCAACTTGCGTGTTGGTACAGCGGACAATGATACGAACGCAATCCGTTCTATGGGAATGTTGCCTGAAGGTTATGCCGTCAACGACTTCCTTACAGATCCAGATGCGTTCTTTATCAAGACTGACGCACCTCGTGGTTTCGTCCATTTTGAGCGGACTCCAATGTCCACCAATATGGAAGCTGACTTCGACACAGGTAACATGCGCTTTAAAGCGCGTGAGCGTTACAGCTTCGGCTTTAGCGATCCTCGTGCGGTGTTTGGTTCACCAGGCGCAGCCTAAGAATAGATACAGTTTGTGTCTTTGGGGGCAACTTCGGTTGCCCCTTTCTTTTTGTTTTATTCTTCTGTATTGTTTAGTCATCCCTGACAGTCGCAAGGTGCGGCTGACATTTACCTAGACAGGAGATCGACATGGGTACGACAACTTTTTCAGGTCCTATTAAAGCAGGGACCATTAAAGAAACCACGGGTACAACCCTTGGATCAAATATTAAGAACACTGGTCAAGTCGTTATGGCTCAGACATTTTCAGTGGATCTATCTGGCGGAGCAGTAGCTGCACAAGTTACTGACGTTGTAATTCCTGCAAATTCTCAAATTATTGACTGCGTTATTGATATTATCACGGCGGCTAATACCTCAACAAACTTGAGTGTTGGTGATACCGTAGGTGGTGCAGCAACTATTTTGAATACATTTGCAAGTGGAACAGACGCGGGACGTAAATATCCAACTACGCAAGCAGGTGCTGCATTAGCATGGCAAGACACAGGCACAGCGGATATTCGTTTAACTGTTACTGGCTCTGCTGCAACAAATGCGGGTTTAGTTCGTTTTACAATTTTGTACCAGCAAAACAATAACCTCGCTTAATAGGAGGCTTTTATGGCAGGTCCAGTAACCGCATATAATTGGGTTCAAGGCACAACAGCTGCGATTGTTGGTCCGACTCGTTCTCGTCTCCGTCAGGTTGTAATTTTCGCTGCTGCAGCAGGCGCATTCACAATTAAGAACGGCGATACTAACGGAACTGTTCTTCTTACCCAGACGTTTCCCACAGGGCATCATGTTATGAACATTCCTGACGACGGCATCATTGCCACTGCAGGCGTTTATATTGATGCGTTTACGGGTTCGGCAAATCAGCTTACGATTATCTTGTCGTAGGTGCTGAGATGGTCGGCAGTGAGGTAACGTCCTTTTACTCTCAGACTTCGGCAGCGTTGGTTCAACGGCGCTGTCGGCTTCAAGGTGTGCTTTTGACATATGAATCAGGAGCCACAGGGCATGTCGTACTTTACGACAACGCTTCAGAAGCGTCAGGAAAGGTATTACTTAGAGTCGATGAAACTTCTCAAGGTATGGATGAAATATTTCTTCCTGGGGATGGTATACTAGCTAAAAAAGGTGTGTACGCTTCGATTCCCGATAACACTACCATATCAGTGATTGTGGAGTAGTTATGGCTAAGATCGACAAGTCCAAGATGAAGTGCAACAAGCCCAAGCGCCAGATTTCTGGCGGGAAGAAGTCTGTTGTGAAGGCGTGTAAGGACGGAAAAGAAAAAATCATTCGCTTCGGGGATGCCAAGATGTCCATCAAGAAGTCGGATCCCAAACGTCGTAAGTCTTTCCGTGCGCGTCATGGGTGTGATACGAAGAAGCTAGACAAGTTAACGGCCCGTTACTGGTCGTGTAAAATGTGGTAGGGCTATGAGGATCAACTCTCAGGATGTTTTCGCAACGATAATCACTTTGCTTTTAGGCTGGGGTGCTTTTCAGTTATACGGCATGAACGCCAATATGGCTGTCGTCAGCTATAAGGTTGATGAAAACTACAATATGATAAAGCCAATGTGGCAAGACTTTCTAGTACGGAGTGCAAAGCATCATGAGTATAAGTCGGATGTCTATGGCCCAACAAGTATCCAAGCCTCCACAGGAGCGGACTAATGGCAGAAAAAAAGACAAAGAAAGACGCTTGCTACCACAAAGTAAAAAGTCGGTACAAGGTGTGGCCCAGCGCCTACGCTTCGGGAGCCCTGTCGAAGTGCCGAAAGGTGGGCGCAAAAAACTGGGGAAAATCTACTAACAAAAAGGCTGAAGGCGGTCTTATTGCTGCGGTGGACAATCCTAAACGTGTAGCGCGTAATCGTTACAAAGACGGCGGGATGATCGCTTCTGGTTGCGGTTGCGTTGAAGAAAATAGACGTAAGAGTACGAGGACGTATTAGTGGCGAAGAAAAAGAACTCATTGCGTGAATGGTTCTCCCAGAATGACGGGAAGGGTTGGGTCGATTGTAAGACTGGCAAGCCCTGTGGGCGTCAAAAGGGAGAAAAGCGTAAGGGTTATCCGGCCTGTCGCCCTACTATGGCGCAGTGTACGTCAGCGGCAAAGAAGAAGAAATCTTCGAAACGGATTAATTGGAAAGCTAACGGCGGCTTGGTAAGAGTGTTTTGAGAACCTAAAGGAGTATGTTATGAAGGATCTAAGTGGAGACGGCAAAGTGACCAAGAAGGATGTCTTGATAGGTCGCGGTGTTATTGAGAAGAAAAATGGCGGGATGCTCAACGGCTATATGGGCGGCGGCATGATCAAAAAAGGTTACAAGTACGGCGGCAAAGTCAAAGGTTACAATGCTGGGGGCTGCGTCATGGCTGGCCGTGGTGGGTCGTTTAAAGGAAGCAGCTAATGGCAACTTCAGGTTCAAGAGATTTTAACCTCGATGTAGGAGAGGTTATTGAAGAAGCGTATGAGCGGTGTGGATTAGAGGTCCGCACGGGCTACGATGCTCGCACGGCTCGCAGATCTTTGAACCTGATGTTTGCAGACTGGGCAAACCGTGGGTTGAACTTGTGGACGGTCAAGCAGGGCACGATCACTCTTACCCAAGGTCAAGCACAGGAGACGTTGACGGATGATGTGGTTGATCTCCTTGATGTGGTGGTTCGTCGAAATGGCACAGACTTTGAGGTTGAGCGCATTAGCCGTGGCGAATATGCAACTCTTCCAAACAAAACGACTCAAGGCCGTACCAGCCAGTATTGGTTGAACAGGCAGATTGATCCTGTAATTAATCTTTGGGCTGTACCAGAGAACTCAACGGATCAGTTGATTTACTATTATGTGCGTCGGATTCAGGATGCAGATGCTTTGGTTAATACTACGGATATGCCCTTCCGGTTCTTTCCCTGCATGGTGGCGGGATTAGCCTATTATATGGCGATGAAACGTGCGCCGGAGCGTGTGCAGTTGTTGAAGACGGTATACGAAGAAGAGTTTCAACGCGCAGCGGACGAGGACCAAGGTCGGACTCCTTTGAAGTTGCAGCCTAGTCTGAGTTATTTGAGGGTATAATGGCATACGCTAGTGGCAAAAATGCTTGGGGTATATCTGATCGGTCTGGTCGCCGTTACCGTCTTCGTGAAATGAAGGTGGAGTGGACGGGGTCTAAAGTTGGCCCAGACGAGTTCGAGCCTAAACATCCGCAGTTGTACCCGCCGAAAGCATATCCAGACCCGCAAGCATTAAGGAATCCTCGCCCAGAGACACAGCTTGCCGAGCAACGTGCGGTGCAGTGGGGCTGGAACCCTGTGGGCTTTGCATATATTCCAGGGCTTAGTCCTTCTAATAACTTGGTTGCCCAAGGCTCAGTCGGAACAGTAACGGTGGTGACAACATGAGTTTTACATACGCGCAGCTTAAACAAGCGATTCAAGATTATACAGAGAATGATGAGACTTCCTTCGTCACAAACCTTCCTTTGTTTATTAGGCAGTCGGAAGAGCGGATCTTAAAGAACGTACAGCTTAGTTTGTTTAGAAAGAACTCTACCGCTTCAACTACCGCGGGCAATCCTTATTTAGCGGTGCCTTCGGACTTTCTTGCTCCGTTCTCATTGAGCTTGCGGGGTCCAGACGCGGACAGGTTTTTCATTGAGTTTAAGGATCCTAGCTTTTTGCAGACCTATACTCCGGACGACACGACAACTGGTGCGCCCCGTTATTATGGGGTATTTGACGTAGAAAACTTTCTATTGGCTCCAACGCCAAATGCTCCTGCAGTTGGTGCGAACTACACTGCGGAACTTCACTATTTTTATAGGCCCGTTAGTCTGACTGCGGGTGCTGATGGCGCAACGACTTGGCTCAGTATAAATGCTGAAATGGCGCTGTTGTATGGATCTTTGATCGAGGCTTACATTTATATGAAGGGCGAGCAGGACATAATGTCGTTGTACAATTCTCGTTTTAAAGAAGCCTTGGTGGGAATCAAACAGCTTGGTGAGGCGAAAGAAACTACGGATGAGTACCGTACAGGTAAAGTCTTACGGGAGAAAACGTAATGTTTGAGTTTAAGGTAGATATCAACAAGGACGCTCCTGTCATCGGGGTAAACACTACCGACAACCGGGGATTTACTCCTGACGAGTTAGCGGAGCAGTGTGTTGAGAAGATTATTTCGGTTTCCGATACTGCCCATCCAGGGATACGGGACCAAGCTCGTGCTTTCTCGAAGCACGTCGAAACGCTTGTTGCATATTATATGCGGCAGGCTATTCGCAGTGACCGCACAACTGTGTATAATGCACTCAAGGACGCGGGAAACCCCGAACTGGCTGAACTTATAAGGAGACTATAATCATGGCTTTCAGCGGAAACTATATGTGTACTTCTTTTAAGCAGGAACTGCTTACTGGTAGTCACAATTTTACAAACTCGTCAGGCGATACGTTTAAGTTGGCTCTGTACACAAACAGTGCTTCTTTCAATGCAGCGACTACCGCTTACACGGCAACTAACGAAGTATCGAACTCAGGTTCGTATGCCGCGGGTGGCGGCACACTTACAAATGTGACACCGACAACTTCTGGTACAACAGCGTTCACAGACTTTGCGGATCTGACGTTTACGTCTGCCACGATTACTGCTCGTGGGGCGTTGATTTACAATACCACCACGGGTGCGGGGTCTGGTACTACGGACACTGTTGTTGTTTTAGACTTTGGCTCGGACAAGTCTTCTACAGCGGGTGACTTCCAGATTGTATTCCCAACTGCTGACGCGACTAACGCTCTTATTCGTATCGCGTAAGGGGCAACCCTATGGCGAACATCACTGGTTGGAGTCGTGGCGAATGGGGGGAGGCTGCTTGGAATGAAGCAGTTCCTGTCCGTGTGGGTCACACTTTTAACGGGTGGGGTGAGTTAGGGTTTGGCACTACTTCTTGGGGCGGCGAAAAATCTACTCTTGACGCCTTGCAAGGCCAAGTTGGCGTTGCGGTTATTCGTGAGAATGTTTCGGTTACGGTTACGGGACTCGGCTCGGTTAGTGCCGTTGGTTCTGTTATTGCTAAAGGCAACAATAATGTTAGTGCCGTTGGGGTGTCCGGCACGGGTACAGTTGGTGATGTAACTCTTCGTACTGAGCAGAATATTCCAACAACAGGTCTTGAAGCAACAATGGCTGTTGGTTCGGTCACTGTTGTGGAAGGCGCGGGAGTTACGGTCACACTTACGGCGTCGTTGCTTGGAACAACGGCGCTTAACGGGGTTACTGTTGTTATTAACGCTTACGCCCCGGCAACAGGTCTTGAGGCTTCGGGAAATGTCGGCAGTGTCACGATCATCGAAGGCACGGGTGTAGATGTAAATGCTGTAGGAGTTGAAGCGGTTGGTGGGGTGACAGCGCCCACTATAATTGGGGATGCTCCAAATGTCCAAGTGACGGGACTTGCGGCATCAGGGCTTGTAAACCCTATTGAACTACGCACTTTCCAAAGAGTTCCTGTTAACAACATTGGCATGATAATGACCTCTGGAGTTGGATCGGTTGAGCCTAAAGGAAACGCGATTTTAAACGTCACGGGGCTTAGTGCTAGCGCAACGGTTGGTTCTGTGCTAGTTTATGATAACATTATTCCAAACCCAGGAACGTCTTGGACGCCTGTGTCTCCTTCTGGAGGAGATACTTGGACTGAAGAGGGACCAAATCCTGGCACAACTTGGACTGAAATAGCAGCGTAAAGGTAAGGAAATATGGCTACCTATACTACAAATGGCGGTATTACAAAGATCGCGACGGGCGATGAGTCCGGTACTTGGGGCAATACCACTAACCTCAACTTCGACATCTTGGACCGACTGACCAACGGTGTTGGTACAATTACGTTGTCTGGAACAACGCATACTTTGACAACCTCGGATGGGGCTTTGTCCGATGGTCAGTATCGTGTTTTGGTTCTTTCTGGCAGTCCAAGTGGGACTAATACAATTACGGTAGCTCCCAATGACAGCCAAAAGTTTTATGTCGTAAAGAACAACTCAGGGCAGTCCGCGGTGTTTTCACAGGGGAGCGGGGCTAACGTAACGGTAGCTAATGGCAACACGGCGTTTATTTACTGCGACGGCGCTGGATCAGGTGCCGCGGTTGTTGATCTTACGGCCACGATTCCTGCGACGGGTTCATTGCTTGCTGCGAATAACTTATCGGATGTTGCGAATGCAGGAACCTCACGAACAAATCTAGGCGTGGCAGTTGGGTCAGATGTATTGGCGTATGACGCTAACTTGCAGGCATTTGTAACTGCGCTTACTCTGCCGACATCGGATGGCACAAGCGGTCAGGCATTAGTTACTGACGGAAGCGGCACTATTAGTTTTGGTAGTG
>Ga0208899_1002633_pt1 | contig 11847 bp, 15 predicted proteins | sample VirMetDEL_Nov_24_FD_184518 | JGI IMG/M metagenome (GOLD analysis project Ga0208899, IMG submission 184518) | Aqueous microbial communities from the Delaware River and Bay under freshwater to marine salinity gradient to study organic matter... | ecosystem: Environmental > Aquatic > Marine >...
TCTTAGGTCTTTTTTAGATTTTACTACTTTGTTTTTTGGTTTTTTGCCTAATGATCTTTTTCTAGGTAGACCTTTATATGGTTTCATGTTGTTTATGTAGTTAGTTTTTTAAAGAGATTAATTTTTTTGCAAAAGCTGATGGCTTTAAATTCACATTTGTTTAATCTTGCCGTTTTCTATTTGATACATGTTTTTTGTTACGGGATTTTCAATTTGCTTTTTGGGTAAGTTTCCGTTTCCTATCTGTTCTGTCTGATTATTCTCAATCAAGTTAAGAACATGGTTTTTGTAATTTTCAATAATTCCATCGTACTTGGGACAATCTCGTTTTATCTGCTGCCAGTCATCTGCATCTTTTGGTTCATACAATCTATCCCACCCAGTGTGTGCATTGTAGTAAGGTTCAATGGCTAAGATTGAGCGACCATGTATCATCCTGTCGCCGAGGGTTACTGGGATTTGTTCTGTCCAGGCATAAATTGCACGCTCTAGATCTCCACCTTCTTCTATTGTTGTAAAAGCAGACTTTTCGTAGCCGTAACGTACTTTAAAATATCTCATATCATTTTAGGTTTATTATTGGTAATTTCGTTTTTCTTAGCGATAAGGGCATCACGGAGTTGATACCACTTTTGCTCTAGTTGGTGAGGTGTTGTAACTTTTGGCATGTACTGTTGTTTATTCGTTTTCGGTAAAAGTCTAATTACTTTTTCAACCGATTCTCTACCAAATTTCTTTAGTAGTTCTTCTAGCGCACTCCGCTGCGTTTTGTTTTTGTACCACCTTCCTGCCTGTGCTGAAAGTTCTAATTCCTCAAAGAGTTTTATAAGTTCGGAAATGTCCTGCGGCGGTACGCCGCTAGTCTTTATTTCTTTTCTTATCTTTATTTCTTTAATGTCTTTATTTATTACTGGCTCCCTTTCGGCACTTTGCCTTTTCGGCACTTTGCCTTTTGGGGACTTTGGGTCTGGAAGCCATTGCCCCGTTTCGGGACTTTGGGTCGGGGGGTATTTTATGTAGTAGGTTACCCTGCCATCGTTTTGCCTTTGACGTTCTAGGTAGCCAGCTTCTTCTAATTCCTGCAACGCGTTATTGATAGATTTTCTACCATCGACAAAATCTTGCTGTATTCTTCTGGCAGAAAAATCCCAACCCTCTGGCTTGGCATATAGGTAGCAATACACACCTTTTGCCTTAGCAGAAAGGTTTTTGTCATATATCAATCCGTTCGCAATTTGGGTGAAGGGTATTTTTTGTTTTTTGTAGTCTATTTTACCCATACGATAAAAGCCCATTGTTGGAGAGGCTGGAATGCCCCGTAAGGCGACCTCCCCGACAATAGGCTCTTTGTATTTATAATGTATACGGTATTTTCCATACCTTCTATTTTAGCAACTGAATCCAAAGTTTAGAATTAGGTATGGGGATAACCTATTTGTTTTTTGCTTCCTCTATTCTAGCTTTAGCTATCTCTACATACTCTAGGTTCATTTCTATACCTATGAAGTCAAAGCCTTCAAGTACACATGCTTTACCTGTACTGCCGCTTCCCATGAATGGATCGAGGACTGTACCCCCTTTTGGAGTTACTAGACGTACTAAGTATTGCATGAGTTTAGTAGGTTTAACTGTTGGATGAGAATTTGCACTATGTGTGTTTTTCTTTTCTCCAGCCAATCCTTGTCGCACTCTTTCTTTCTTTTCAAACTTATCCAACCCCTCATTCCTATCTTTTTTTGAGGCTTTAGCACAGTAGAAGAAGCGAGCGGCTGAGCCACCGCCACCAGGGTCGATGTAGCTAGTATCTGCACCACTACCCCACATTCCTTTTGTTGAATGACTAGCGACCTTTCCTGTTTTCGTCTCAGGAAACAAACTTACTACCTCATCACTTCCGTCATGGATGAAGTTGGCTGGCCAGCGACCTTGAGTTTCAATCGTCTGCCCCTTGTTTTTATCTACAAAATGCTTTTGCTCTTTCCCACTACCAGAATGTGCAAATACTCCGTTTGTTTGTGGTAATTTAATTGTTTCTGTCCCAACCCTACACTCATCTATATTTATCCCACCTGTACCCCATTCCAGTACATTCTTTGCAATAGTCTTTTCTGATAGAGGTTTACGAGCTACTACAATAGGTTCGTGTTTAGGGCGTAAGCCCTGCTCTCCTGCCTTTGACATAGCATTCTCTCCCGCAAAAAGTTCTAGGATGGTTTTTAACTTCAACTTTACGACGCTGAAAATGTTGTCCACAATTAAGACATTCGCATTCTTTCCATCGAGAATTATCTCGTCCTTTGTGGTGAAGTTTTGAATGGTCTGAACAAGTAATGAGTTCAAGGTTTTCAAGTCTATTATCAGACTTGTTTTCGTTTCTGTGGTGAACGTGTTCCAGTGTCTCAAGAGGTCGCCCAATGTGGTTAGCCATGATGACACGATGCTCAAGTTGGTATTTCCCTTGGCTATCTCTGACTGCAACGTAGCCATCAGAACGAATAAAACGTCCTGTGTACTGGTGCTCTCGTCTGCAATCCATTGAACAATATTTACAACCTCTTTTTGCTCTTTTTGGTTTGACTCTAAAATCTTTTTTACAGTTGTGGCAAGTGATGGTAATTGGCATATTGCACTTAGTATATCACGAACCGAGTTGTCTGGTAAATGGCTCTGTATAAATGGTTTTCGTGCCACTACCACATCTTCATGTGAAGGTTTTAGTGCTGTACCCCAGCCTTCGTAGGGTGAGTTGCCTTTGGTAATGTCATGTGTACCATCTTCGTGTTGGTTTTTTGCAACAAAAGTTTGGTTTCCTGTATTTGTATTATTACCTGTACTACCTGCCCCCTTTTGTTTACCAATCACCTCTCTCTCATTCCCCTGCAACTTATCAACTGCCTTTCCGATATTATGAGATTTCGGGAATCCGCTGCCGTAAACCCACATAATCTGGTCACGAATTTCAAACCCTGCGTCTTCAATATTCACTGCCATTCTGTGATAAGTTCTTGAACCAGCAAAGGACAAAAGGTGTCCTCCTGGTTTTAGTACTCGCATAGCTTCTTGCCATATCTCGACACTAGGAACATCGTAGTCCCATTTTTTGCCCATAAAAGACAGCCCGTAGGGTGGGTCTGTCACAATACTATCCACGCTATTTTCTGGCATGGACTTCATAGCTTCTAAACATTCACTTGTGAATATATTCATAATCTTATTTTATCACTTGTATATATAAATTTTTTGAGGGCGTGGGGATAACATTCAATTTAATGTCTGGATTGTTTAGACTTTCTTTATATGTACCCCACCAGACGTCTAAAATTGCCCCTTCCTGGGTTGTTCCCACTTGTTTTATGCACAAGTACTTAGTCCTAGATAAATCGTACATTTTCGTACTTTTTTTCATGGTAGGGAGAAGCGTATATTCGCTTTTCTTTTAATTCGTAAAAACACCAAGAGTCCTTTATTTCTTGGTGTGTGTCTATATACAGAAATAGATCGGAGTTGTTTTTGCTGACAAAGTAATATCGTCTCATGTTTGTATTAAACCAAAAAACCGCCAATGTGGGTGGCGGTTATGTGGAAAACTGGAGAATCCAGTAATAAACAAGTTGTCTGAAAAGACAATTTAACTATAAAGAAAAACCCCCAGTCTTGCAACTGGGGATATTGTTATATGTGGTACTCATCTCTAGCAGAGATAATAGTCTGCAAAAGCTTGACGATATTCACACCAAAGTTTCCCCCATGAGGGTTGGAAAGTGTGGTTGTTACCAACGTGATTTCGTAAGAATTTCACGTATTCGTTCATCTGGCGAACATGTACTTTTTTTGCCAGGGGACAGAGCGCGCTATAGCGATCAAAGTACTTCTGTTGCATGTACAGCATAGCTGTTACTTGGTCGAGTTCAACGGTAGTGCGCCCATTAAACAGTTTTCGGTACTGTCTCCACAGTTTGGAATACTCCCTCCTGGGTATATTCATGATCTTGTGGATATGAACGTGCAAATCATGGTGAATGGTCACGATGTTTTCTGGTACATTCAATCCATGTAATGAGAGGGGGCAAAGATGATGACGGTCATTCATGACAAACGGTATTTGTAGGTGAACGTGTGATTGTTAGGACATTCATAGGTTTCAACCTGAAAGCCCTTTTTCGTTACACTTTTAACGATGTAGACACATTTAATGCCTTTACAGTACGGACAGAATACAAACGTGTTTTTCATTTGATTTTGTATTGTTTAGTGAAACGATGTAGTTGTTCACACTCGTACTTGATGATGAGCTTTCGCTTTAACGGGTATTCCGTTCGTTGGTAGACACGGCAAAGTACTTGTTTGCCACAGTCCGGGCATTTTGCCCACTGGTTGTAGACTTCGTACAGATGCATAATATTCAGTTTAAAGGTACAAAAAAAACACGCTAAAAAAGCGTGGTGTTCGTGTATACGGTTTTATTTATTGTAGACACGTTAGGGGGCAGGGCTTGTGCTTAGTATTTAGCTATATGAAAGTCTGCGCAAGGAGTTGTTTTGTAGCCTGTCCCCTAACCTACCTACAAGGGTAGGAACCAGCTACACTTTCCTAAAAGTTATCATCTTAGATTGGTATGCACCGCACTTCCATGATGGGATAGGCGAGTAGTCCAGTATTGTGTGAGGCGTAATGGTATCAGCACCCCCTCACTCGTTTTCCGTTTATAGACCGTTACGTCTAGAATGTACCTTTACAACCTATTCTATCATTCCTCTTCTATGGTAATTCCTACTAACCGTCTTTGCAATGCTTCGGTGGGGATAACTATTTCTCCGCGGTCATGGGCTGCAATTCGTTTGAGTACTTGTTTGTTCTCTTCTATCTGCTTTAAGATGATTTGTTTTATATTTTTCATTTATTCAAAGTTGTCTCTCCAAACAGTCCAGTGTCTAGCGTGGCCATTAGCGAATCCCCAAGCCATAGCTTGTATCTGATGGTACATATTTTCGATGTCTGGGTTTTCTACACCTGCTTCGGTGGCCATCCACATAAAAGTATCAGGGTGGAATTGGCATAGGTGGTAGGAGGAGTTACTACCATCTGCATGCTTTTCTTGGTCGTTTATTACACGCTTACGCCAACCACTCTCTCCATTGATGGTTACTTTAATCTGATGGGCATTAGCACCAAACTTAGCTGCCATGTCTTCTACACAGCGTTCTAAGTCTTGCCTAGTGACAAGCTCTTCCACATAAGTGGTTTCAGAACAATCTCTTGGTTCTAGCCAAGGATACGGTTCTGCTATTGCTACGTTGAATGTAAGTACGTAAGTAACAAACAACGCTATTGTAGATAGAATACGCATAGTATCCCCCTGCGCTCACTGGGGGAGTAGGCATTAGACAGTCTTTCCAGCGCGTGAACGTCTACTGGCATCGTAGCGTCCATAAATCGCACCAACTGCTCCGATAAGTTGAGTTACCAGGTTCACGATCTCTGATAGCTCACCCTCGGTGATAAGATCTCCATACCCAAATGCCCCCAAAAGGACAAGGGCAAGAGAGATATATGTTTTCTTTCCGTCTAGTTTTGACATAGGAATATTATACCACTTAATTACTTAACTGCTGCCACAATCATGCCTAGCATGAAAAACATAGCACCGATTCCGGCACATGAGAAAATCATTGCTAACAAGTGAAACTTAGCAATCTTAACCATTCCGTCACGGTCTTTGGTTCCAACCGGAACATTAGTGTCTTCTTTCTTTTTTTGTTCGATAATCTTTCGCATATTGTTAATATAGCCAAATAATCTCGTCAGGCAATGTTTTATCCACATCTAAATGAATAAAAGTGTCACCAATCCCAATGCGAGTAAACCCACAGGCGATAGCTGCGCGTACTATCTTCATACGGCTTCCATTGTCTTCACAGGCGATATCTGCTGCTAAACCTCGCAAATGTGCGGAATTTTTAGCACCACCAACTCTTTTGTTTTGTTCTGGGGTTCTAAAACCAGAAGTAATAACAAAAGGAACACCTGCCATCTCTCGTGCTTTGTCTAGTTTCGCCACTAATACATCTTGCAGTCCTTCTACTTCATTAGTGGTAAAGTATTTCCATTTAGTTTTTTCAGGAAAGTATTCAACCATGTCCCAATGGTCAGCGAGAGCAGCAATGGTTCTGCTATAATTTCCATCTTTTGCGTAGGGATCTGCATCTTTATAGTAATGCTGTACCTTACCTTTTACTACAGTTTCATCCATATGGTCTCTTACTGTGCGTCCATGCCGATTCGCTCGTTTTACAAAGGCGTGCATAAGCTCGTGGGCAATAAGTCTCCATGTCCAGCCGTTACTATCACTGAGTTTATCTATAGCAACCTCGGTGTACTCAGTCCGTTTATAAAGTGGTTTCCAAAATGACCAGGAAGCTATGACAAAGTTTGGAGTGGTGTGGAAAAGATACTTTGATCTGTCATAAACAAAACAAACAGCATGGTATTCATTCTCTGGTACGATCTCTCGAATTTGTTCTTTTACTTTATGTGTTCCCATCCAAAAACGTCTATCCACTTTTGATTGAAAAAATAAGGTGTGATACACCTGTATATCATTGGCGACCATAATATCGTATTCAATCGAGAGGGGTGTGCGCTCTTCCAAGAAGCCAACGGCTTTCTTTATGTCATCCTGGACATAGGGGGTGTCTTTAGTTATGAAAAGTATTTTCATATTAAATCCAGGGCGTTAAGAACAATGGTGGTAATAATTCCAATTGCACCTGTAGCAATGGCTTTCCATTGGTTTGATACTTGATCGGATAGTTTTTCAATTTCTCGCTCTTGATCTTTCAATTGTAGTCGTAAGTTGTCCACTTCGTATTTTGTAGCATGTTCTCTAATGCTTGATTTTATGAGTTCAGACAGCCCCTTAACCTCCGCCTGTAATTGCGTTATCTGATTAGATGTTGTCAGCATAAAGCTATTTAGTTTTTCCTCTGTTGTAGTCATGTTTTACTTCTTTCATTATATCGAAAACGCTTTGTGTTGTTCGTGCCAAGGTGTCTAACACGGCTGCTACCTGTATGGTTAGGTTTGACTGTTGGTCTACTACTCGCTCTTGTATTTTGGCTGTCTGTTTCTGTGTTTTATTGATTGTTTGTATTAAGTGTTTCACTCTCCGTTCTCGTAAATAAACAACAGTGGAGAATACAAACGTGTTTACCATAATCACAAGTAGGCAGAAATTCATGTTAACTAAACCACATTACTCTAGGGATAAAAGCTGCTGCCACAGTAGTAACCCAACCTACATTCCATTTTTTCCCTGTTCTTCTCGCCATAATATACATATTCGCCGTTATCTCAGGTATGACACTAATACTACAAACTAGCAATAAACGCGTCTTCTGCATTCGTCCTTGCTTTGGTTAATTCCGCACCAGTACTATCAGTGGTGGTGTGCGTGGTAATATCTTCATCCCAAACAGCGTCAGCAATAGAGGCCGCAAGCTCACTATTGGCATCACATAGCACTGTAGCCTTGGATGATGTTTCCAGTCTCAAGAAGGCATCATATCCTGTGGCTGCGGTGAATAACGTTGTAGCTGCGTCACGAGGGTATAAGTTACCTTCTAGCGTCACTTCACCATCCGCGTCAGGTGCTTCTACTCGCCACCCCAGATCATTTCGTACAAAGAAGTACGGAGCTATTACTTGACCGCCCCCAATGTCGTCACCCCCAGTTGTGTCAAAGGCGGGTTGAAACTTAGCATTGTCTGATAATCTAACCCACTCCTTCCACGCTGAATATATCTCGGTTTTCACGGTGATAGTCCCCGTATTTGCGAGTTTAATTATTTTATTCGTTCCGTCAAAGGTTGCATCAGCCATTATTCATCAGTGTAAGCCCAAATAATTAGATTAGTGAAATCATAAGCAGAAATTCCGTTGATTACCACAATTTTAGCGAGACTGTAGACGCCTCCCTCTAATGCCATGTGGCCGTTTTCATCAACTTCAAATTGCTTTCCGATAAGACTTTTGTTTGTGCAGTTTAATATTGTCTTCATGGGCAGATTGATTAAGGGTTCTCATAATTACGGTCAGATACTTGCGAGATTGGAATACTCACATCACTAGTAACGGCCACTGATTCTAGTCTCTGGTACAAGTAGTCAATATGATGAATGGCAATATCTACTGAAGACTCAGCAATTTCAGTAGTAAACGTACCGCCAGAACTAGATTCAACGCCATCAATCTCTGTAGTAGTCCCAGCGTCGTAAACCCTAACCTCTGTTCCGTCTTGTAAGCCTGTAAGAGTTAGGTCGTTATATGTTTCAATAGTTATATTAGGCCCTGTGTTGGTGGTAATGGTGCTACCCCTACTTTCAATGGTGACGTTCCCCCCGGAGCTATTAGTAACCTCATTTATGGTGCAGTTGGTAAGTAGATAAGTTCCAGCAACAGTAAAATCTAACGTATGTCCTGATGCTACAGTGACTCCCGTAATTGTTCCTACGTTGTCATCAACTTCAACATCCGCATCGAATGTCCCACCGCTTGGGGTTGCTCCATCTTGGAAAGTTACTGTCCCCGTGGTGGTTATCCCACCAGTGAATGTGGTTGACTTTAGAGTGAACGTATTTGGTGAACCTGATGCAAAAGCAAAGGCTGCTGCTGCGTCTCCGTCAATAATCACATTATCACTACCGCACTCTGCAACCGCCCCTGAGCGGCTCATTAATACTGCTGTCTCGCCCGCAAAGTTGTCGTATAGATAGGCCTTAGCTCTATCATAAAACTCATAAGCGTCATCGATGGTGGAATAAGCGTCCACTGTTGCCTTTGTGGTTTGTGTAATAGATTCATCAGTCAACAAAAGAAAAGCAGATGTTTTGTCTCCGCCACCATACAGCGTCGGTGTTTGGTCAGAAAGCGAATGGTTGTAAGAGATCAGCTTGAAATTCAGATCGTAAGTATCAGATACCCCCCTATTATCGATTTGTTCTGTAAGACTTTCGATATAGGCAATACCTGAAATAACCGTGAACTCTAGTTCGCCACTAGCATCAGTTGAGCCTGAATAGACAATATTGCTTGTGGTAGCGATTTCGTAAGCTTTTCCTGCCCCGTAATTTGTTGCTGCTCTGTTTCCATTATCTACATCAGTGGCATATATTTTTGCACCTTGCACGACACCGCTACTATCTTGTGCTGTAAATTTAATAACGTTTTGGAACAAAAGCTGGCTACCATTAGCGGCTGAACTCGTAAGGGCAAAAGTTACATCGGCAGTAGTTAATGGTGCAGACCTACTTGATTCGAGGTTGGTAATTCGTACATGTTTCACAGACGCATCAGCAAAGCGAAAAGCGGTAAAATTTCCTAGATCGGTAAAGTTCGACACTTGAAGGTCTTCAATGTCACTGGAAGTGTTCACGTTGATAGGTGATTCTGCTCCATAAACAGTAAGGCCACTGATAGAGGTCGTGTTATCTGTTATACGCAATCCAACACCGTAAAATGTACAGTCTGTAACAGTAAGATCAGCACTAGAATCATCTGTATAAACAAGCCTTACTATCCCCGCATACACAGTTTTATTCATAAAGGTACAATTTTGAAGCACAGTCGTACCATTGAGCCTAAACATAAGCCTACTACTACTTCCGGGATCGGTGGAATTAAAGATGATTCCACCTTCAAGAGTGACAGTAGATGCCGCATCGCCCAAGATTAAATGGTCATGGCCTGTAACGTGAGTTCCAGGAGCTTGGTCGAATATAAACTCGATTGAAGGTATTGGGTCATGGAACTCATAACCACTCGAAATTAATGTCAGTCTTGTTGTGGAATTATCGAACGTTCCATTTATTTCTAATGGGGCATTTAAAACCCCAGCAAGATCCGTGTAGTTAATAAACCTCAATCGATCGGTGACCCTGTTTATGTCTAGTGTCCCGTCTACCACTAGTCTTGTATTGTCCAGCGTATATTGGCCATCTTCAACCGTCACCCCAGTCAGACCCACCATTCCTGATAGGTCTGTATCTGTCCCTGTTTGGGTTATTACTCCTGATGAGTAGCTGAATGACATACGCTATGAATTATCGTAGTTACGTTCTAGTGGCGATACCAGTGAAATAGTCTGCCCTGTAGAGCGTGTAATGGTATGAGTGGTTGATACATACTGACCCGTGTTAAGTCCAATAGCAACGACTGTTACAGCTGCATCTGTGGCAGCAGTACGCCCTCCCTGAACATTATTGTCGTAGTCAAAGTCCCAAGAAACCGTAGCGCTTCCGCTTACGTTCCCTGAAATATCTGTGCCTGAGTTGTTGTCAACTAGGATCGCACTGCTTGTCCCGAAGTCTCCCCCTGGGTTGGTGGTAAAGAACATACGATATACAGCATCACTGTCATTTACCAGGTTGGTATTAAAGGCCAGTGTTCCAGCCGCAACAAATGGGAAGGTTCGTGTAGTCCCAGTGTTGTCAATAAATTCAAGATTGTTGGTGTCGTTGCTGTCGAAGTTATCTATAAACACACCAGTTCCTCCACCGTCTGGGTTAGTAGCCGCCTTGGTTTTTAAGGTAGAACCAACATACACAAGCAGTTCATCAGCGGTTTTACCAATCAACGAGCTTGCATCTGCATCAATGTCCGAGTTCTGTCGCAGTTGGTATTGAACAAACTCATAAATCTCTTGAGCAGTACCATTGTTTCCGTCAATAATGATTCCGAAGTCATAACTTGATCCTCCAATGCTTCGTGACTGTGCGGTGGCATTGTAGGTGATGCTCATACCTGTGTATGGAGCAGTTGTCGAAATGGTCGCGTCAGATGCAGAGATATTGGTATCCACACTTGTTGTTAGTGGGAATCGGTATGCCTGGGAATCCATTTGAGATACACCAATGTCTGAAATACCTACCTGTCCAAATACTTGCCCTTGTTCGCGGACAAACATTGTGAAGCTAGTTCGTCGATCGAATCCATCGCCATAACTACCGTCACCGTTCGGGTCATCAAGAATCTGAATAGCTTGATTTACTTGCCCTGTAAGCTCGAAATCTACCGCTGTACCGCTGTTGTCGTAGTAAAGCTGGTCACCGCTATCAACAGTACCTAGGCCAATGATTCCAGCCCACTGTTGCGTGACGTTTCCTGATGTGTTTTTTACTGTCCATCCAGCAGTACGTACAAGGTACCGTGAGGCATCATTAGCAAAATCCCACCCATCAACAAGCTCGAATTGCTCGTCAGTAATAGGTACAAAAGGAAACGCGAATTTAATCAAAGTCGCGTCCGATTTCCATTCTTCCTTACAGAAAGAATAAAGTGCTTTCAGAGTAACCCCATCACTCGATAGGTTGCCTGCTTCTGCTAATGCGATGGTTTTTGCCGATGTATCAAAGGTAACCTCTGTACCTTGATTTAGATTGTCTGGGTCTGTGATAATTGCCATATTAGTTAATGGTTATGCTGCTAATAAGATCTCCGGTTCGATTTATCGTCTTAGTAAACCGAGAATTTCCACGTAATATGTCTAATGATGTTATAACTCCATCTGTTCTGTTGACGGACACTGCATCAGTATTTGAGTAAGTTAGAGATGTGATCGAGTCATTAACGTCTCTTGTTATTATAACACCTAACTCGCCATATAAACGAGCACGGTCTTCGTTTGATATTCTAGCCGCTCCACCAAAATTACCTTGTCTAGGTATAGTTGGTGTGTCTTTTAAGGCTTTATAAGATAAACGTTTCTCAGGGTCTTCAATGGAAGATAGTTTTCTTGCTAAAACCTCCCCCTCAGTCTCTTGCTTTACAACAGGGGAGAGTTGACTTTCCACT
>Ga0208899_1002635_pt1 | contig 11845 bp, 29 predicted proteins | sample VirMetDEL_Nov_24_FD_184518 | JGI IMG/M metagenome (GOLD analysis project Ga0208899, IMG submission 184518) | Aqueous microbial communities from the Delaware River and Bay under freshwater to marine salinity gradient to study organic matter... | ecosystem: Environmental > Aquatic > Marine >...
ACTCACACGACAAAGCATTTACTATAATGCAGTCAGCACTCGAGTCAATGCCATGTTGGGCGAAGTACAAGTCGTACACTGCAAGTAACAATATTCCAAAAGTGTTACGTGAAACTGACGCAGTGATTTCATAATCAAGCGTCAACATATAGTCCAGTTAGTTGTATGTTTACTGGTAAATCAAATATGAACATACATACATAGTAGTCATGGTGCCGAGTTGCGTTCGATTCGCAAGCTACTACAAACTAAATACGATAACTTATAGATAATAATAATATGGCAATGATATTCGACAACGAGCTGCGAGCTCAAGTAAAAACACAGCGTGATGCAGTGCATCAATTACTCAAGCATCACTTACCAAAGTGTGACTTAACTCTAATTGGTGACAGTGAAATCAGTATCACTTATAATATCAGTGATTACTCAGTTCGTAGTACAGCACTTGAAGCAACTATGTTTGGTGACTGGCAGTTTGTCGAGTGGCAAGATGAGTGTAACGACTGTTACCACTACGCAGAAGACTTAAATCTTGATTACACTTCAAACGCTAATGATATTGTCAATGCACTTATGAAAATACTTAAATCATGAAACTACTATCAACTATCGCACTCTGCTTAGTGTTCAATGCAGAGATAAATCAAGGTTGGCAAGGCTGGGTGAACTCTACTTGGGATATTGTCACTATAATTGAAACTAGAAAAACTATATAATATGAGAAAATTTAATCACTTCGTAATCGCAGAGATTACTATGAAAGCACTGTTCGCTTTAAACGTTGGTACATTTGGTATCGCTATGGTAATGCTACTTGTTAATGTAGCGTCAGATTTCACAAACTAAACACGAACGCTTGTAGATAATAATAATATGAAAACATTACGACTATTAAAAGATAAAAAAATACAAATTGGCAAGCGTATATTCAAGCCATATTGTATCGGCGACTTACCGCCATCATTCGGTTGCATTGCTCACGAGCGTGACGCAGACGGCAACATTGTTAAATACGGCATCAGCGAGTGGTTTGCATTCAAAGGCTTTTGCTACATACCAGAGTAATCATGTATCTAACTATTCTAAACTACGGCACAATCTCAGGTAATAAAGTAATCACGTTTGAATTACCTGAATACACAAGAGGTTTTCAAGTAGAATCTATGGAAGAGTATATCTCAGTCACACTTGGCTTCAAATTAAAAGATATCGACTGGCAAACTCACGCAGATTTACCTGAAGTTGTTGAACTACATAATCAAGACTACGCATGAACAAGCAAGAACTATGTGAGCAAATACAGCAGGATTTACTTACACTAACTGACGCTTATTTAATAGACGAGTTAGATGGTTATGAGGACTTTGAAGACAAAATGTGTCAAATAATAGTAGATAATTTTAAGAAATCATGAATCAAGCTAAAAAATACAGAAAATACTACGAAGCACTCGACTTGATCGGTTGCAAGCACGTATCAACACCACGTCAAATCAAGAATGGTACACGCGTATTCCGCTTACCTTTCAAAGACGCTTGGAATCAAGACATAGAGTTTGCTACATACGAGTCAGGTTATGTACGTAGATTAGTAAAGCTTGGCTACTGTCCTTGCTATCAAATCAACAAGAAGAAGCCAGGATATCGCTTAATTGAAGTAAAAAGCGGTCCACACAAAGGCTATTTCTACAAGTTACGCTCAAGCGAACGTGTACTAATCGAAGGTAATGGCGATCGACTAGAGTATTTATTCAACTATATAGTACGTAATTTCTTCGGTCCTAAGCCAAAATACGGCAAAATTGACATGGATATGCTAAATCGCTGCGCAAAGTGGTCACATGGTGAGTTTGGCTTTGACACTTGCGACTCAGATACTCAAGACTATATACTAAAATCTTTACAATAATGAAAGTAATACAACACTTAAAACTTAACCGCTTTGAGGCTTGGGCGGGTGCTAAAGAGACAAAGCAGTTAATTATAGAAAATAACAAGTCTGAGCACTTTGAATATCTAATAGAAGATTTGTACCCTGATGGAATAACAGAAACTCAACTTAATGATATTCTATGGTTCGAGGACGAGTGGATATGTGAAACACTACAAATAGAATTAGAAGAATGACTAATCACGAACAAAGAGCGTATGATGCGCTAGCAATGAAGCTAACCGAAGCAGGTTACGCATATGAGAACACAAGTTGGGCTAATGATGCAACTGCATCTATATCAGTAACTTGCACAAGGTTAGTTGGAGAAGAGGTTCAAGAGTTTGAGTTTCAAATCTACATACCTAACTGCGATTACTTCGACCCAGATAACGAATTCTTTAACACTTATGCTGTTACTGAAGAAGGCGGAAATGTAACTACAGATTTCTATAGAGCAGATGAAGTTGTAGAGCATATTCAAGACTGTACGCGAGATGTGCATTTTACAAACTAAATACGAAGGTAAATCGATAATATATATATGAAATGTAAATGCAATGATATAATACCCGAAGGTCGTCTGCGCCTTGGTTTCAAAGTGTGTGTTAACTGTTCAACAGTTGAGCGCTATGGTTGCGCACCACTTATCAACCACAAGACAGGCAACTCAATACAAATCATGTCACGCAGTGATGCAGACCGTATCGCTAAGCTTACTAGGCGTCGTGGTTATGGTACAATGCTAAAATAATATAATCATGGATAAAGAAAATTTACAAACAAAAGTGGAAGCGCTACAAGATAACTTGAAAGTTAAGCACGATGAGCTTACCGAGATTCAAGAAAGGTTAAATGTAGCGCGGAGAGAACTAGCTAATGTAAATAAACCTACGCTATCGCAAGATACTATGTGCGATTTAATAAACAGGTTGCAAGACGTTTTTCAAGGTGCACTAGAACATGCTGACCCTAACGACTTAAGTGCAGAGTTTAGTATAGATTATGACAACAGAGTTGTACTCGACTGTATTGACATGAGTGCGATCGAGTTACACGCTTGTGATATCGAGTCAGTGCTTGAAGAAGTGTTCAATATAGTTGACGAAGAGTCTGACAATAGCTAGTTAAGCACGACGGTGCAAGGCGTACAAGGTACGTAACGGGCGAAAGCTACGCATTGACTGCAGGTGACCTAGACGATAGGTACCGTTTACCACGGATACAAAGCCGGGTCAATGCTTTACATAAGAGTAACGGTTAGTGCAGGTTCGATTCCTGCCACTCTTACAAACTAAATACGAATACTAATGGATAATATTGATATGAAAGACTATATTAAATCAGAGCTAGCCATGCTCAACCGTAGCATCGTAGCTACACCACATACCAAAGAAGACCTAGAGTCATTTGCTAACGCAAACCAAGGTAGTAGCGATATACTACTTATGCAAATGGCAATGCAATACGGCTATAAACTAGCATTAGAAAACCTAGAAATGGAATTAACATGAGAGCAACCTTATATGAAAGACTAACACCAGAGTGCAAAGAGGCTTTAGAGTACAACTCTAAGCGTTGGCATGGTGCAACTAACAAGATAGTTAGCGTGCTATCGTCACACCGTTTCTGGCATGACTTAAAGGTAGGCGACGTAAACTTTATTATTCAGTTCGTAGATCTACCATTTGCAAAAATCACAAGCGGAACATTTGCGTTCGGCGAAAATATTATTGAAGATGAATAACAAACAACAAGCACAAGAAATGTTACCGAGCTGGTTCTACGGTGACGTATACGAACTAGGTGACGAAGTACGTAACCCATTGACTGGTGAAACAGCATTATTAGATGCTGCTGAGCTAAGTATGTATGATTTAATTAAAGGTGCTGAAATTGCAATGGTTATGAACATACCGGTGTTTGATCTAGATGACTGTATTGATATTATCACTAGAGGCAAGGACTGGTTCTTGATCAAGAATCCTAACGCATACATGATACTACTAGACTAATGGAATACTTATACGCGGGTTTACTAGGTTACATAATACTAGAACAAATAATAGAATCAAATAGAAAATTTAAAGAATAATGGCAACAAGAGCAACAATAAGGTTCGCTACACGCGAAGAAGGTGTACCTTTTGACAAACACCCAGATCGATGGCATGCGCAGTTTTATAGACACTGGGATGGTTATCCTGAAGGATTAGGCGTAGAGATCGCGGAGTCTTTTACTAAATATGGTAAGCTAACTAATTGGGAAGTCGAAGCTCTTGATATAGTACACACTGATATTGAGTATATGTACTACGTGTGGCAGTGTCATGGTAAATCAGAGCCATGGATTAGTATATTCAAAGTAGCGTCATGGGAAGAAGAGCGATGCATCTTTGTAGGTACACCGGATATGTTGCTTAAAAAGTTTGCACCTGAACAAGTAGAAACTAAGGAGTTTTTATGCGACGACTGTGACTGCAGCGAAACAGAGCGAGACATATGTACAAACTAAATACGAAAAACTACAGATAATAATAACATGATGAGACATAAACCAATGCTGGCATATCCTGTCAGCGATAAACCAATAGACTACAACGAGCCTGTATTCTTACAGCCTAAGCTCGACGGTGTACGCTGTACTATACAGTGTGACAACGGCGTTGTTTCTGCGTGGTCACGTACAGGTAAGCAATGGCTCAACATCGATCACATCTTGTTTAACCTTGAACCTTTCTTCAAGTTTCACCCGCAAGTTGTACTCGATGGCGAGCTATACAACCACGACTTGAAAGATGACTTCGAACAGATCATCTCTTGCGTGCGTAAGACTAAACCAACAGATGAGCACAGGCTTGAATCAGCCAGACTTGTGCAGTTCCACTGCTACGATCTAATCGGTAAAGGCATGCACTTACCGTTTGCTAAGCGTAGCGAGTGGCTGCGCGACAATCTTATGCGAAACCACTGTATTAAACGTGTACCTACATTTGCTGTAGGCTGCGAAGAGCAAGCTAAAAAATACCACCAAGATCACTTAGAGTGTGGCTACGAAGGCTCTATACTACGTCTTAATACTGAGTATCAGGAAAAGCGCTCTCACAGTTTGCGTAAGTTCAAAGACTTTCACGACACCGAAGCTGAGATCATCGGCTGGGTTGAAGGCAAGGGCAAACGTGTAGGCACTATTGGTAAGTTCCTAGCCCGTGATGCTGATGGCGTAGAGTTCGGTATGCCTGTCATGGATAAGTTCAAGTACTTACAGGACAATTTCAAAGAAATGCAAACATGGGTTGGTAAAACAGCTACGTTCACATACTTCGAGCGTACTAAAGCTGGCAGCTATCGTCACCCGTTGTTTAAATGTATACGCGACTACGAATGAGAAGATTAATATACGACTTATACTACGCTGATGAGATCAGTGTAGACATAGCTATAAAGCTATTAGATAAATTAGAACAAATTATAAACAAAAGAAAAAGATATTAAAATGGGAAATATGAGTTACTGCCGCTTTGAAAACACATTAGCGGACATGCGCGACTGTCTATACGCGCTTGAAGATGGTTTAGACGCAGAAGAATTATCAGAGTATGAGATCAGCGCTTTACGAGATTTTGCTGATACAGCTAGGCAAATAGCTAGATTTGAAAATAATATTGAAAACGTAATTGAGCAGTATGAACAGGGATAAAAATAGATTAGAAGCGTATGAGCGATTAGTTGAATCACAAAACAAAACTATTGAGTTACTTGAGATGCAACTACGTAATGAAAGATTAAAGAATAACAACCTAGCTAGCCTGGCTAAGTTTGGCGACGGTATAAAATCAATAGAAGACTAATGAAAAAAGATTTAAAGAAACGTATTGAGGAATTTAATAAAATACCCAATTATGATAATTCTAAAAGAATTATTCTTGCGACCCTTAAACCGGTCAGTGTGACAATAGCCCCTAATAGTACTAAGTAACAGGCTTATGTCACAGTTTGATCGTAATTACAACATGTTGTGGCGCAATAACGTAATCACCTCTAGACTACCTATTAATGACATTCCAACCCTGGAGACAAATAAGTGGATGTTCTTTGAAGACGGTACGCATGAGTATTATGATCTGTTTAGAAGCGAAGCTAAAATAAACACGTATAAGAGCCTTTATTGGCATTTACTTGTTCTATGGTACTTAAACCCAGAAAAAGGTCCTGACGAGTTTAAACAAATGTCTTATGCAATATGTAATAAGTCAAATGGTTTTATTAGCTTTTCTATAAGTGATAACATGATAGACAAAATAGTTTACGATGTGTACATGTCTGATCTTGATAGACCACCTAAAAATAAGCTGCGTAAAGTTATTTTTAAACGTGGCTGTGGGCTAAGCAAAGCTGAAAAGCTTAGCATCGTGGGTAAGTTAATCGGCAGATCAAATAAGACGCATCCTGACGACGTTTATCAAGCTATGATAGATATACATGACTTAGGCCAAAAGATCACGATAAAACGCGTCTCTGAGGTCCTGGGCGTATCATCTCGTACCGTACATCGTCATATGTGTGAAGACTTAAAGCGCGAAAAAGAACTTTTAAATAAACAACTATGAATTTACTAATAATTTTTTTAACACTAAGTGCAACAGCTTGCGTGTTAACACATTTAAACAATAAGGAAGATAATGAAGTGCTATAACATACAGAACTATATCCGATACAAAGAAGATATAAAACAGCTTACAAAGCGAACAGACTTCTGTAGGCCATGGGACGAAATGACCCGTGATGAGCTGATTTTACTGTTCATGCCATTAGCAGAGAACTTAGCGCGTAAGTTTTCTACTACGCAGCAAGCTAGCGGTGTAATGACTATTAATGATCTGATACAAGAAGGTAACAAGAACTTAGTTATTGCTGTTGGTAAAATCAATTGGGATACTATATACGAAGCTAGTGACCCAGAGCAAAGGCTCAAGTCGTTTTTATCTAAACGTATCAAAGGTGGTATACGTAGAGCTGTAGATATTAATCGAGGCACGATGCGTATACCCGAGCATAAGCTTAATGAGATACGTAAGAACGACGCAGACAAGAGTCAACTTGAAATGTTTTTCAACTCTGTGTTTGTGAGCTTAGATAAAATGCTAGATGATGCTAACATAGGTTTCGAAGTACCAGACAAGATCAAGAGGTATAATCCTGAGCTCTTGTGCTCGTACTTACTTAACTTGCTAAGTCAGCATTTATCTAACCGTGAAGCAGATGTTATTAAATACAGCTTCGGCCTTAACTGTGATAAGCTTTCAGCCAAGCAGATAGCAGAGAAGTTAAACATAAAAGGTGACAGTGCTTACGTACGTATATCGCAGCTAAAAAAGCAGGCAATAGATAAGTTGGTTGAAAACGTAGATTACTCGCAAGTGGTTGACTTTCTTTAGTTTACTCGTGTAAATTCACGTTAAAACCTGTAATTATATATATGTAAACCATATACCAAAATGAAAGAACTAAATAACAAATTAGCTCAAGTCCAAACCAAGCTAAAGGCTAAAAAGTCTAGCTATAATTCGTTTGGCAAGTATTATTTCCGTAAAGCGGAAGACATATTAGAAGCGGTAAAACCGTTTCTCCTCGAGCTCGATGTTTCTGTCGTAGTTAAAGAACAGATCATCGCCACAGAGCCTGTGCCAATGCTCGAGTCCACAGCAATTTTCTCGGACGGTGAAAACCAGGTAACAGCCACTGCGGTTGTAGGTGTCGACCTATCTCAAAAAGGTATGCAGACATCTCAACAGTTTGGTGCTGCAAGTACTTACGGTAAGAAGTACGCGTTAGGTAATCTATTCTTGATCGATGATACTGAAGACGCAGATGCAACTAACACGCACGGTAAAGCTGATGTGAAGCCTAGAATAACTGTCGAGCAGTTTAACAAAGCAAAAGAATACATAACTAATGGAGGAAACGTTAATGCGATTAAAACGAAGTACAAGCTTACTTCAAAACAAGAGGAAGAACTAAATAAACTATGAGTAAAGAAATAATCGATCGACTACGTAATGATGAAGACTACTACGGTGAGTTCGGTAATCAGTTCTTAAGTAACTCACATATTGGTAAGCTACTGAAGAACCCTATGTCGTTGTACGACAAAACACCTAACAATCCTAACTTCTTAGTCGGTGGTTACTTTCACACTGCTATATTAGAGCCTGACAAGCTAAAGTCATTTAAGATTATCGAATCATCAACTCGAAACACTAAAAAGTATAAAGAAATATCTGGTGGTGAGTTATGTCTACTGCAACACGAAGTAGATAGCATTGAGGTAATGGTTGACAAGATGATGGCTAACGATATATGCAGAGACCTGATACAGCCAGACAATGGCAGTGTCGTGTATGAAGAACCAGGTATAACAAACTTGTTTGGCAATACTTGGAAAGGTAAGGCTGATATAATTAATCACAACGAAAAGCTCGTTATTGATCTTAAAACTACAGGCGACATTGATAAGTTCAAGTGGTCTGCGCAAAAGTTTAATTATGACAGCCAAGCTTATATATACAGAACCTTGTTTGACTATGATATGTTATTTATCGTTATAGATAAGAACACTCATCAAATAGGTCTGTACGACTGTTCACCTGATTTTTACAGAACAGGTAGAGATAAAGTAGAAAAAGCCAGTGAGGTATATGATCTGTTTTATAAGACAGAAAATTTCGATCACAGGCAACATTTAATAACTAAAACCCTATAAACCATGCCAAGAGCAAAGATGAAGACCTGTGATGTAACAGGCATTAGAACAAAAGAGTCTAACTTTTATGCGAAGCAATCGCATTTAAAACCGGTAGATAATTTAAGACGTCGTACCGGCGCTACTAAAGAGCAAATGAGACGTATGTTTAACCAATTAGCTGATATTAAATAATGGCGAGTATTTTAAAAACGAGTATCAACCTTAGTGAGATACCAAAGGACAAGATCATCAATGGTAAAAAAGGTAAGTATCTACCTATTACGATTACACTGAACGATGATCTCGATCAGTTCGGTAACCAAGGTCCGGTCTGTGTAGATCAGACGAAAGAAGAGCGTGACGCTAAGACTGCAAAGACATATCTAGGTAATGTCAAAGTAGTTTGGACTAACGGTAATAATGTTGAAGCCGCACCGCGAAGTGACGTACAAGCAGGTCCGCCACCAATGCAAGTGCCAGAAGAAAAAGTAGACCTGCCATTCTAACATGAACGTAGAAGACAGAGAGATCAATGGATTTGCGATTGACAAGTTCAATCAACATAACCTAGAAGTGGGTAAAACACAGGGCATTTGTCCTTTGTGTTCCCACGATAGGAAACCTGAAAATCAAAAGGCTAAATGTGCGTCTTATGATTGGGAACGTGGTCTCGGAACCTGTCACAATTGCGATACAAGCTTTCAACTACACACGTACCAACGCAAAGGAGCTAGTGAAAAGGTTTATGTAAAACCTGAACACGTGAGCGTGCCGAGAGTAGGTACAAAGGTTGAAGAGTGGTTTGCATCGCGTGGCATATCGACTCAGACCTTAGCTGACTTACAGGTTGGCGAAGGTCTTGAGTTTATGCCGCAGACAGGCAAGTCCGAAAATACCATCCAGTTCAACTACTTTATAGGTGATGAACTGATCAACATTAAATATAGAGACGGTCGTAAAAACTTTAAGCTGTACAAAGGCGCTGAAAAAGTATTTTACAATATTAACTCTATTGTTGGTTATGAATCATGCGTTATTGTAGAAGGCGAGATGGACGTGCTTGCAATGCACGAGGCGGGAGTTAAAAACGTTATATCAGTGCCTAACGGCGCAACGTTAAACTCAAACAATCTCGATTACCTAGATAATTGCATCGACTATTTTGAAGACAAGACTGAGATAATCTTAGCTCTTGATACTGATGAACCTGGTCAAGCTCTTAAGCAAGAGTTTATACGTAGACTAGGCGCTGAAGTATGCTACTTAGTCGACTTCGATGATTGTAAAGACGCCAATGAGTACCTGCTTAAACACGGTAAAGATAATTTACGTAATGTTATAAGCAGTTGTAAACAGGTACCGCTAGAAGGTGTATCAACATTGTATGACATAGAAGATGAACTTAAAGACTTTGTACAAAACGGATTTAAGCCAGGCTTTCAAGTTGGCTTACCTAACTTTGATAAGATATTCAGTACTTACACTGGTCAGTTTATCACTGTTACAGGTATCCCGTCTTCTGGTAAGTCTGACTTTGTTGATCAAATGGTTGTTGGGTATAATAACAACTATGGATGGAAGACTGCGTATGCGTCGCCTGAAAACCAACCGACATATCTACATGCTCATAAGCTAATGCGTAAACACTGGCAAGATATGCCAACACCAGGTGATATCGGTAGTAATCAATGGAAGAAGATAGCTGATCATGTTAATGACAATTACTTCTTTATTGATATGGATCGTTACACACTTGAGTCTGTGCTACGTAAAGGCGCTGAGCTTGTAAAACGTAAAGGTATTAAGTGCTTAGTTATCGACCCTTTTAATAAGGTTAGAGACACAAACGCTAACTCTGATGATGTAAACCGTTACACGATGGAATACTTACAGAAGATCGAAACGTTTGCTAAAAAGTACGACGTACTTGTATTTATTGTTGCACATCCTACTAAAATGTATAAAGGACAAGATGGAAAGATTGAAGAACCTACTATGTATAATATTAAAGGTGGTGGAGAGTGGTATGACGCTTCTTACCACGGCTTACTGGTCCACAGGGACTACGAAGCTAAAACGGTTAAAGCGAAGGTACTCAAGGTTAAATTCCAAAATCTAGGTGAGAACGGAGCTGAAGCTCATTTCACGTGGGAACCTCGATCTGGTAGCTTTGTACCTATGATGGCGGATGTTGCAGAAGATGATGCTATGCCATGGGAATAGGTAATAAGAAGAAAAAGAAAGGCGGTGGTCGCACGCCGGTTTCAATAGGCTACAGTGATGAAAACATGAAACACGTTGCTTGGTGTATGAATAACAATATAGTCGTAGGTTTTACTCCTCTGTGGGATACTAAAGATGAATGGCAAATTGATATTCAAATTAACGCAACTGTTAGTGTTGATCCAACGTCTTACAAAGGCGAAGAGGTTATGACCAAAGTTTACGAATACTACAAATACTACTATGACAAATACAATGAGAAATAGATTTTATAATGCAGACTCTGCTTTTACTTATTTCCTAAACGAGATCAGATGTAATGGCATAGAGTTCGGTGATACTAAGGCTTTATTTAATGTAGGTTTTACTATGGAACAACCGCGTGATTTGTTTATACTAAACAAAGAACGTGAGTGGAACAGAGAGTATGCTGAGGCTGAATGGCAATGGTATTTATCAGGCGATCGTAACATACATAAGCTAGGTGACTTATATGGTAAGGTGCCACCGATATGGACGCGTATGGCTGATAAAGATGGTAACGTTAATTCTAACTATGGCTGGCAGTGGAATCGTAATGATCAGCTTGAAAAAGTTATAGATAAATTATCTAACCCAAACACTAGGCAAGCGGCTATAAGTATATACGACGGCAAGGAGATACACGCGTACGATAACGATACGCCATGTACTTATGCTGTGCAGTTTACAATAATGCCTAAAACTAACAAGCTTAACATGGCTGTAGTTATGCGATCAAACGATTTATGGTTTGGTTTCTGTAACGATCAGTATTGCTTTGCTAGCCTACAAATGCTAGTGGCTTATCAGCTAGGTATTGATGTCGGTGAGTATTACCATTACGCTCATAATTTACACTTATATAATAATAAACTATGAAACAGATACTAACAATATGTATGACGCTAATAAGTTTAGTTTCATA